>Ga0265298_10002221_pt1 | contig 27347 bp, 36 predicted proteins | sample AusTroGonzalo_MG_3_FD_193486 | JGI IMG/M metagenome (GOLD analysis project Ga0265298, IMG submission 193486) | Bovine rumen microbial communities from tropical cattle in Woodstock, Queensland, Australia - Gonzalo_01 | ecosystem: Host-associated > Mammals > Digestive system > Stomach > Rumen ...
GGGGGCAAAAAAATGGCGGAGAGATCCGCCTTCGCCAAGGCTACGGCGAGACAAGGGGGGATTCGACGAGGCGGTGTAAGCCGCCGAAGTGCCGGTATAAACACGCGGGAGGTTTACTCTGCTTGACGCAGGGTTTCTGAGGCGGGCGCAGACTTACGCGAGGTTTACTCCAAACGCGGCGAACTCGGTGTGCCGAGGCCGGATTTTTTATCGAGCCGCCGATGTGCCACAGGAGTGAAAAAACGCCCGGCCATTCGACCGGGCGCGTGAGTGTTACTTGAGGATTCGGTAGCCATCCGGCAGGAATCCGATCTGCCGAAGCTCCGGGCGAAAGAGCCGCGGAGCTCCCGTCAACGAAGGCTCCCACGTGGCGAGCGCGCGGTCCTGCTCGCGCATCACCAAGTCGCCCCGCTGGATGTCATCGAGCGTTCGGGCCAGGAGGCGCACCCCCATCGGGAACAGCTCGCGGCGCCACAGCGAGTGTGCGTCGTCATCCGGTCGCACGAAGCAGCATTCCTGCGCGGCGACCGGCCCGCCGTCGACCGTGTCGTTCAGCCAGAACACCGTACCTCCGGCGACGCGGTCGCGCATCCGGATCGTCCAATGCACGGCGTCGCGTCCGCGGTGCAGCGGCAGCAGCGACGGATGATAACCAATCGCGCCGAGGCGCAGCCGGTTCCGAACCGCGCGGCTAACGAAGTCGTGGCTGTGCGCGGCGATCAGGAGGTCGCACCCTTCCGGCATGGTGTCCGAGCGGAGCGTTCCGGAGAATCGCAGCAGCGCGCCGCGACCATCTGCGGCAGCTTCAGATAGTGATGCTTTTCAAACGCCGGCCAATAACGCCAGTCGGTTTGCCAGATCTCCAACTCGAAGCGGGGGCGTTGAACCCCCTCCGTGCTGCTGAACTTGCCGGTCGCGGTATCGAAGATCCAGTCGGGCTGCACCCACTCCAATATGTCGCGATGACACGTGAGGATCAGACACTGGTGCCCGTCCGGCAGCCGCCGCCACGCCTTGGCGAAGGCGAGCGCACCGAAGCGGGCGATCTGCCGGTCGAGTGCGCTGGTGAACTCGTCGATCACGATCTTCCTCGGCGGATCGGCAATCACCCGGGCGACCCCGGCGCGAAATTTCTCCCCAACCGACAGCACCCCGAATGGCCGCAGCCAGGCTGGGACGTCGCCGAGGCCCACCGCGGCGAGCGCGGAGGTCACCGCGTTGAAGTCGCCATCCGGAGCGATGGCGTCGACGATCGGCACGTTCGCCGGCCAATTCGCGCCGAGGTCGGCGATCGGCACGCCCGGCCAGAACGCGCGCCCGATGGAGCTCTTGCCGCTGCCGCTCGGGCCGACGATCACGCCGATGCGCCACGCGTCGTCGTCGGCCGGGAGCTCGGCGACGAGGTCGAAGTTGCAGCCGGTTTCGGCGTTGAAGAGCGATTTGACCCGCGCCGCCCGGTAGCTCTCAAAATCCGAGCAGCGGTTGTGGACTTCGATCTTCCTCATGTGGTGACGACCTTTATCTTGCGGTCCGGGTATTTGGCCCGGAGCTCCTCGTACTTCTCGATCTGGTCGGCTTCGCCGCTGCAGATCACGATCACGCCCCACTGCTGCCGGTAGCCGTGCTTGGCGAGGTCGGTAGCGGTGACGGGACTTGATTTTTCCATGGTGTTTACTCTTTCAAAATCGGATTAAACTACAATAAAAACGCCCGGAGAAGTCGCACGTCAAGGGCCTTACTGCTATATTACATCTTATCACGCTGGGCAGTAAAAGCGTCTCTTGACCGGGTGCGTATTCATCCGGGCTTGGGGGGCGGCGCGGTCGGGACGGCAATCCCGGTCGCGTCACTGCTCTTTTGATTTTTGCTATCAGGTCATGGAATCAAGGTCTCCGGCGCCGACCTCCGGCTCAAAACGGCACCTCTGCGGCGAGGCGTTTTTCTTCGTAAGCCAACCGGCTTTTCAGCGCCTCGATCAGCTTGTGAAACTCTGACGGTTCGAAGAGCTCGAAGCTCACGCTGCCGCCGGTCTTTTTCACGAGTCCGAAGCGCTCGGCGAACCCGGCAAGGTACGCGGCGTTGCGCTTCTCTTCGGGCAGATAGCCTTTGAGCTCGTACCACAAGCCCCAGACCTTCCGCTCCTCGGGAGTTTTGGGGCGTTCCTTCTCGGCGGCGATCCGCTGGTCGCGGATCGTGTACAGCGCGCGCATCACGGCGCGGTCGCCGTCCTCGTCGAGGAACTTGGCGCTGTCGACTCCGGCCTCATGGCGGAGCACATCGCGGTACTCGATCTCCGACAGCGCGAGTTCCTTTTTTAATATATGTATGGCGGCGAGGCTCATATGACACAGCGCTCTCGTCGGACGTGTCCGACGTGTCCGACAAGTCCGACCATGATGCTCATCGGTTATTCCTCCGGCCAGACGCCGCCGGACTTCCGCCACTCGACCGCCGCGCGGAGGTCGCCGACCGCCAGCGGCCGATCCTGCTGCGCGGCGAAGTCCTTGGCGCGGCGCAGATCCTCGAAGAGCGTGCGGAGCTTGCCGTCGCGGGCGTTGGCGGTGACGTAGGCGTATTCGATCAGCGCCTTGCTCGGCTCCTTGGCAAACGCCTGTACCGCCGCCTCGACCTCGCTGCGAAGTATCCGCTCGGGGATGTTCACGGGGAACTTGATCCGCCCGCGGAACTGTTCGAAGTAGTCGGACATGCTGCCGTTGTTCATCTCTTTCAGATACACGTCGGTGAAAATGAGCGCGATCGCGCAGCCGCACTTGTCGTGAAGATCGCGCAGGAGCTCGATCGCGTCGGCGCGCCCTGAGCGCGGCAGCAGAAAGCCCGCCTCGTCCACGATGATCACGTTGCGGCTGGTGAAAGCCGAAAAGAGCCGCCGTTCGAGAATTTCCTTCTTCACGCCCGCGCTGCCGATGCCGCTCTTCTGGGCGAGCTCGGTGGCGAGCTGACGGCGGGTGCAGCCGCAGGGGACGCGGACGAAGCGCGTGCGCCCGTGGTTGTTCATCCGCGCCCAGTATTGCGCGGCGTAGGTCTTGCCGCGGCCGGTCGGTCCCGTGATGGTGATCATCGCGCCCCAGTCCCGGGCGTAGTCGAGCGCGGTGATTATACGCTCCGTGACGACCGTCCGGACGAGCGGCATCTTGATCTCCGCGCGCTTCCGAAGCTCGCGGATCGCGTCGCAGAATGCGCCCATCTCGCCGTCGTAAGCGCCGGTCCAGACGCCGTAGACGAACGGCCAGTCGTAGCCGAGCGCGCGCTCGAGTTCGATCTTCGAGTTGCCGAGCACGTCGAAGGTGTAGCCCCACAGCCATTCCAACAGTTCCTGTTCCTCGTCGGTGTAGCGCCGTATCCCGGCGCGGAAGATGTGGAGCCCGATGTTGATGACGTCGCGGCTCATGCCGGCTTCGGGTGCGGGGTTGTCGACGCCGTGGGCGGCGTGGCGGTCGTCGCCGGTGGTGTGGCTGCTGTGGTTTCTCGTGTTGGACATTTGTTTTTCTCCTTGATGGTTATGGTTTTTCGTCCGACGTGTCCGACAAGTCCGACTTGTCCGACCTGTCCGACTGTTTTATTCTTCGTCCACGAACTCGGGTCTGCGGTTCCGCATGAAGGTGTCGAACTCCGCGACGGTCTCGGGCGGCGCTTCGGGAGTGTCACATGTTACACTCTTTTCCGGTCCCGGCAAGGCGGGCGGAGCGGGCGCGGCGGGCGCCGTGAAGTCCACTCCGGCGACGCCGATCCGGCGGTAGTGGTGGCTCGCGCCTTTGACGCTGCCGACACTTCCGCGGTGCTCCAGCTCGCCGCCCGCGCCGAGGAAGAGCTCCAGCGGGCTCGCGAGATAGCCGCCGCCCGAGAGCTCGGACAGATAGGTCCGGGCGTTTTTGAGCTGTCGGCGCTGTCTTGCCAGCTGGTCCGCGATCGCGATCCGCGCCGCCTCGTCGTCGAGCGCGAGCGCCTTGATCCGGTCGCGGGTGCGCGCCTCGCCGATCAGCGCCCCTTCGGGCGTGAAGACGTAGACGTGGCGCTCGTCGAGACGGTCGGTTTTCACCAACACCTCCTGGCCGAAACGGAGGTCGTCGCAGTAGTAGAGTTCGTTCTCGTAGCTCACGGCCGGGCCGCAGCCGACCTTGCGGAGCGCGACCGGCTGCAGCAGCGCAAAACGCAGCTCCTCTGGCGAAAGCGGAGCGGAAACCGGGCGCGCGCCCCACATCTCGGCGGGGGTCTTCCCGGCGTGGAGCTCGCCGCGCTTGGGGGTGTGGTGCCACGTCTCGAGCCATGTGGCGAAGATCTGGGAGAACTGCTCCAAACTCGGCAGCTCTTCCGGGTGCTTGTCGAAGTAGGCGGCTCCCATCGTGCGTTCGGTGGGCTTGCTGCCCAAATAGTCCGGGAACGCCTTGTCGAACTGCTGCATCATATCCCGGAACGCGCGTTCGATGGTCTTCGCCCGGGCGTTGAAGGGCAACGCCGTGATGAGCTTGATCCCGAGTTCGCCGAAGATCGAATGCTCCTTGCCGCCAGCTTCGAAGGGCGTAGAATAGCCGCGCGCGCAGTAGTCCTTGCCGTTGTCGAAGTAGGCGAACTTGGGCGGCACGCCGCCCGTGTTGTAGAGATAGAGCGCCAGCGTGTCGATCAGCGTCCCCGTGTTGACCGGCTCGGCGGTGATCCAGTAGCTGGCGAAGAACCAGCTGCGCGCGTCGAGCAGCCCGGTGATGGTCGGGCGGACGCCGATCCACGCCTGCTTCTCGTCGTCCCAGACGCGCACCCGGGTGTCGAAGGTGCGGCTGTCGCCGATCACGCATTCGCCCGGGGCGACGTCGGTCCAGTCGCGGCGGATGAAGTCCATGCAGTGATTCTTGAACGCGCTCTCGCCTTCGCGGGCGAGGATCACCGCCGCCGGGTCGAGCCGCGACGCGGCGAGCCGGACCGCCGCGATCGACGGCACCGGGACCGTCGGATCCGTCTTCCGCATGGCCTCACACGCGAGCCGGTACGCCTGCGCGAGCGGCAGGTGATTCTGATTCAGAAACATTCCCCACATGATGTTCCAGAAGCGCTCGTCGCCTTTGACGGGGCGCGGTCCGCGCACGTAATTGTCCGCGAGCGTGCCGGACTTCTGGAGTTTACGCTTCCAGTTCTTGTACGAGGCGTAGGTGAGCGTGCTCGCGCCGTGTTTGCCGCCGCGCACGAGGTTCGGGAAGCACTCCGCATAGTTCACGGCCACGAAGACGGCGGCCTGCTCCTTCGGCATCCGCCGGGACGCCGCCGCCTCGTCGACCATGCCGATGTACCGCGCGCGCTCTTTGGCGGTGGCGCGAACATCAGCCGGCAGTGCCGCGACGTCGGTCGGCTGGGGCGCGATCCGCGCCGGCGGGGTAAAGTCAGACCTGCCTGACAAGTCCGACTTGTCCGACACCGCGGCGTTACCGGATTGTTTGTTGCGCAGATAATCAAGGAGTCCCATTTTTACAACGCCTTGGAAATGGCTTCCTCTATCTCGGCGACCTCTCGCAGCAGCAGCTGTTTGATCCCGGTCAATTTGACGACATCCGGTGTTTCGGAACGCTTTTCGTATTCGATGCCCGCGCCGAGGAACATCATCCCTGCCGTGAGAGACCGTTCGGCATCATCCGATGAATGCACCTCATTCGCGAGATCGTCGGAGTTCCATGAGAGCGCGCCGCTCAACATTTCGTCGAAACCGGGAAGCTCCGGCTGTTTTGCGATTGATGTTTTGGGCGTATTATCATGGTTATTGTACGCCGCGACAGCCGCCCGGACCGCCTCCCGTGTCATGCCGCCTATCGCATGACGCGAAAGGAATGCGACCAGTTTGCCGCCCGGCAGCAGAGGCGCCAGTTCGCGGATCTTCTCGATGTCGCACTCAAAAAGCCGGACATAATACGGCAGATTACACTCTTCCCGAGTCAAAGAGAGAAGCACCCGCCCGGCTTGAGCCAGATGAGAGCGATAGCAACAGCTTTCCAGACCGAACTCGTCTCTGCACCACTTAACCCACCAATCGACTTTTTTGGGGGTATGGACGGCGGCGATGCAGACGGCGATGGTCTGACTGACGCGGGAGTTGACGCGCAGCAGGCGCCTGCAGCCCGCGGTGATCTCCGCGACGTCCTCCGGGATGTCGCCCGAGGCTATGCGCTCCTGAAAGTTGACGACCTCCATGCCTTACGCCTCCTCGTCCAGACGTTCGGCGTAGCCCTTGCGGAACGAGAGATCCACGACGTCGCCCGCCGGGATCACCTTCGCGCCGGGGATCGCCTCGCCCGCCTGGATCCGTTTCAGGATCGCCCGCTTGACCGGCGTGTGTTTGGTGATGATGAGGTCGTCATAGCCCCGCTCCAGCGCGAAGGCGACCAGCGCGTCGAGGTCGCAGATCTCCACCTTCGGCGGGGCGGTCTTGATGCCGTAGGCGCCGATCCGCCCGACCTGATGGGTGCGCGCGGTCTCGTAGCGCTCCTGGTTCGCCATGACCGCGCGCTCGAGTTCGGTCGTGAGTTCGCGCTTTTCGGCGACCAGCGCGTCGAGTTTGGTCTTGTGCGCGAGTTCCAACTCGGCGAGTTTCTTCTGATGCGCCGCCTCCTCGCGGTCGATCATCGCCGCGGTCCGCGCGATCCGCAGAAACAGCTCGTCCACTTCGGCGACCGTCATCGCCTGGTATTTGCGGTTGTCCTTCAAGATCCCCATTTTTGCTTCCTCCTGCGGCGCATTACTTGCGCCGGTTCCGTGCGCCGTCGGTCGAGCACGTTCAGTGCACTCCCTCCGCCGTACTCGCCGCCGCGGCGTCCTGCACCCGCAGGGCGTCGCAAAAGGCGTTGGTTATTGTTACTTGCCGTCGTTCTCGTCCGTGTCGTGGTTGTCCCAATCGTCAAGACCCTCGTCGAAGTCCTCGTCGGTCAGCACCTCTCCCAACACGGCCGCCGCGTCGGCGGGGTCGATCTGACTGTTGCCCTCCAGCAGCGTTTTCAAGGTGCAGAGTTTCCCGCGGTTGATGTCGTACATGGTTTAAGTCTCCTTTTGTTGTTACTTGTTACACTCTTGACCGCCGACCGGCAGCGCCCAGCGCAGCCCTCCGGCGTTGTGGTCGTCGATGTAGACGTGCGCGAAGATCTTCCTGGGGTCGTTCTTGTAGAGCGCGCACATCTCCGGCAGATTGTCGTTCACGGCGTCGGGCAACAGATCGTGGATCGCAAGGAACTCCAGCGCCTCGTCGAGGCTGGTCCCCTCGCGCATAGTGAAGAGGATCCACTTGTCGCCGCGGGCGCGCAGCTCGCGGATGAAGCGCTCCGCCTCGGGCCTGAGCCGCCCGACGTCCGGGAAGCGGTTTTCGACGATCGTCCCGTCGAAGTCGATGGCGTAGATTGTTGGTTTTCGTTCCATTTTACCCGTGTCACATGTTACACTTTCTTGTCCCGCCGTAGAGCGTCAGCGCGAAGGCGGATCGGGGATCTCGGGAAGATCCTTGTACACATCCTCGTCGATTTTGACGGCGGCGAGATTTCTGGTCACCGTCCGGCGCGGCAGTTCCAGCGCGTCAGCGATCTGCTGGTGGCTCAGCTCCGGCACGAAGAAGTGCAGCCGGTTGCAGCGCCACCAATCCGGATTGGCGGCGACGGCGTCGGCAAGCCGCACGATCCGGCTGAACGACAGGCAGCGCCGCCGGGCGAGAGCCAGCCCGCCGCGCTCAATCGCGAGCGCCTCGCGGAACATATCCGCGAGGGTGATGTCTTCGTTCTCATATTTCACAATGCGCCTCAACTTTGCTGCGCAGCATCCGTTCGAACTCCTGACGGTAACACTCGGGCAGCATCAGATCGATAACGCCGAACTGTATTACCAGCGTGCCGTCGGCATCCAGACGCGCCCAGACCTCGGTGCTGCCGTACTGCCCCGGGAAGCTCTGCTCCATCGCGCGGATCACGGTGTTGCGGTAAAGCGCGTCGCCCCACATGCCGACCACCGTGAGCGTCTGCTTCTTGTAGATCACATAGCTGTCCGGGCGCCGCGCCGGCACCGGTCTACCGACCAGCGTCTTGAACATGTCGCCACTCCTCCGCGAATTTCACCGCCGCGACGATCACCGCCGCGATCAACAACGCATGCCCCAATATGTCGCAGATCATCTCGTCACCTCAAGTATTTCACGACGACCGCCGCGGCCAGAACCAAAACGAACGCCGAGAGGCAAATCGAACTTATGAACATCCCCAATGACGCCAAATCATCCATTTTCATCTTTTTTCTCCTTGTTTTTGTATTTATGCGCCCGCGCATACGCGAGAGCGCGTTAATCCAGCAGATCCTTCCAGTCGCAGCCGAGGACGGCGGCGTAGCGCTTCGCGATCCGCGCGGTCCTGATGCCGCTGGTCTCGGTGTCGTGGACCGTTGCGATCGTGACCCCGCACAGCGCCGCAAGTTCGCGCAGTTTCAGCTTGCGGCGTAGCCTCATTGCCTTAAGTTTGGACACTTTTTTCTCCTTGTTTCGGCAGCTCTTTTATTCGTTCTGCTCGATAATTTATATTCAGCAAAACGATATTTCAAATCGTTTTCCTCGATTTTTACGAAAAAATCTTGATTTTTCTGTCGTCGGGGGGTATTTTTACGAAAAAAGGCGTAAAAACGAGGGCGAAAAAATGACCGAGAACGATTTTAAAATCGCGCTGGACGAGCTTTACCGGCGTGAAGGAACGCAGAAAAAGCTGGCGGCACTGGCCGGAATAACGCAGAGTACGATCAACGCCTACTTGCAGGGCAAGGCGAAGATCGAAAACATGCCGCTCGGAGTATTTATCAAGCTCTTTCGGGATATGCGAATCGACTTCTTCGGCGACTCGACCGGCGATGATGGCGTGGATCGCTGCCGCAAGATGCTGCTCGCGGTCTTCGACAAGCTATCGCCCGACGACCAGCTGCGCTGCCTGAGCATCGTGATCGCCAACTTCCCCGACCAAGTCAAGGAGGGCGCGGAGAAATAATGTATAAATTGCCTATATCAGCGGTGGGTGTGTGGGAAAGGTGGCAGGGAAACCAGTTTTTTCCGAGGGTCATTGATATTTCATGCCCGCACTGCCGCCGAGAACTTGTGACATTTACGACCCTCCCATGTTGGAATGACCATAGATATTTTTGGAATGCAAATCCAAGCTGTCCGGCGTGCAAGGGGATAGTCAATTTCTGGATGCTGACTAAGGGGCAGCGCGACACCCCCGAAATGGCAAAAGAAGCGACCGACATCTACATGAATCCGGATCCGATGTCGAGCATGGGGTACGATAAACAGATAGATGAAATTTCACCGGATTTTGGTATTATCTATCGTCAAACGGTTCAAGCGGAGATGTCCGGTTTGGATACGCTTGTCGGGATCGGTTATCGAAAAGCGATAGAGTTTTTGTTGAAGGACTGGGTCATCAGCGAGAATCCGGACGAGCGCGACAAAATCGCAAAGATGAATCTCATGGACTGCGTCAAAAATTACATCCAGGACCCCAGCTTGAAAAATGGGTTCGAGCGGATTGTTTGGCTCGGAAACGACGAGACCCATTACGAAAGGGTCTGGAAAGAAAAGGATATTGACGATTTGAAAGGGCTGCTCGACGCTACCCTATATAAATTGCAGTGCGAGATCAAGCTCAAATCGCTTCCCGAGACCATGCCATACAAGAAAATTTGACCTCGCCTGTCCTAATAAGTAGAGGAACGAGAAATGAACGAATGCAGAAAGTGCTACGGCGTTTATCGGTATTTCAATTATCCCCAAAACGAAATGTGTTTTGTGGTTGCCGTTGATTCCGATGAAGCTCGAAAACTGCTGGAATCGGGCAGTATAGACGCCGTTTCTCATTGGGATTTTACTGGTACATTTGTTTGCGCCGCATTGAAAGAGGGGCTGTCGGAGGCCAAGGCCAGAACTCGGGCGCAGCAATATGAGGACGAGTATGACGAAGCTCCCATCGGTTTCCCGAATTGTAAAGTAAGAAAAATTAATCAGCCGCAGTAAGGCCCCAACAATGCTTTCCCCCGCCTGCGGCGTAAAAAAATAGCGAAAAACAGCGGGATCGCGTGAAAGTGTGTTGACAAGTGTCGCGCTCCTGCTGCCGGGCATCTGCGACGGATTAAAATTCCCCGAAATTTGGGGGCTGGCGCTATTGAAACGTCGGCCAACGGTCATTATATTATAATTAAGCCACGCCGCAGTGATGTTGCGGGTAGGCGCAAATGAGGTGTTGACATCCGGCGTATTTGATTTTGTTACGGAAAGTGGTCTCTCTTTGAGCAAAGACAGCTATAACGCCCCCGGCGAACCGTTGAAAAACGAAGTACCCGCGGGGCCTCTGTTTTTTAGGGATGCCGCCGTCATGGTGGACGGGGAATTCTTCTTGAAGCGGCTTGAATCGCTGACCGGTCCGCAGTCGGCCAAGGGCGCGGTGCGGTGTCTTGCGGCGATGTGTCACAAACATGTGGAACGGGTAAGACGCAACCTGTACCGAGTTTTCTTTTATGACTGTGAGCCGTTTTCAAAAAAGCTCTTCAACCCCATCAGCAGAAAAACGATAGACTACGCGAAGTCTCCGGTTTACACATTCCGCACAGAACTGCATAATCTGTTGCGGCATGAAAGAAAATTTGCATTGCGCCTTGGAAGACTGCGCGATGACGAAAATTGCAGATGGGTGATTTCCAGTATCAAGATGAATCAACTCATCAAAGGGGAAATCTCTATGACCGACCTGTTGGAGAGCGACCTGAAGCCAAACCTTCGGCAGAAACAGGTCGACCAGAAAATCGGTCTTGATATTGCCTCGTTGGCGTATAAAAAACTCGTTGACACGATTATCCTCATATCCGGTGACGCCGACTTTGTCCCAGCTGCAAAGTTGGCAAGGCGCGAGGGAATAGATTTTATACTTGACCCGATGGGGATGGATATTCAACCGGAATTATTCGAACATATCGACGGGTGCCATTCCGTTCTCAAGGAGACCAAACGGAAGCGCCACACAAAAGCCAAGTCTTAGTTGCAATTATCCCCCCGCCCGCCCCGACCGGGCGGGATTTTTTTTTGCTCGGATTCTTGACGTTTGGCCCAAAATGTCCCCGATTTTTGAGCTTGTTGTCAAGTTTTTTCCGTAATCGCGTGACCATTTGCCTCCTATTTATAGGGAGGCACGCCACGCCCTGCCGGTTTCTCCTTGCCGGCGGGGGCTTCTTTCTTGTGCGCAGCGGCAGACCGATGCCTACCACAGCCCCACCGGTGAATGCTTCGGCATTCATTCCCCCGGTGGGTATTTTCACAGCCGAGACGGCGCGGGGGTCAACGCGCCGCTCGTTGTCCGCACATCCGCGGACGAGCCGAGACGGCTGCCCGCTGGTCGTCAGGCAGTATTCAACGCGGGCAACGTCGCCGGAACGCATCCGGCCCCTAATTGCACCAAAGCCTGATCCCGGCTTGACAGGGATAACCACACGGTGCGCGCGCCGCGGCGAAACAGCGGCATCATTTACGCAATTCAACTTCGATCAAAGCAGAGGATCAAGGTCATAATGGATTTTTACGGGGTAGTATACGGCGCGGTCGGCGGCGGTGTGGTGGGTTTCATCGCCGTGGTCGCGATGGGCGTGGGAATCGGCTATATCAAGCGGCTGCTGCGTGAGCGCGATACTTTGCGGGAAAAGCAGATGGAGGCTCTGGATTCGCAGATCCGCGCCAACGCGGCCAAACTGGACGCGCACATCGGCGGCGACAAATCCGGCGAGATCGCGACGCAGCTGCGGAACCTGACCGCGGAACTGCGGCGAAACAACGATAAAACCGACCGCACATTGGAGTTCGCGGCCGCCCACGAAAGCCGCCTCGCGGCGCACGATCTGTACTTGAAAAACCTCGACGATTTCATCAAGGATCACATAAGGAGCTATCACCGTGGCAGGAGATAAACAGCTTCGCATCATGCGGGCGATGGTGCTCGCGCTTTACGACTACTCGACCCCGCAGGACTTGGCGACCGTGCTGTGCGCGCCGGAACTCCGTTTGGAGGCCCCGGACGGCATTCAGGCGACCTCCGCGTGGAACCGCCTCGCCGAGGCGGGATTGATCGTGCTGCTTCCCGGTTTCGACAATCAGGTCGGCAAACTCGCTGACAATCTGCGCCAGAAGATCGCCAATGCTGGCGGCGCGCTGCCGGTGATCCCGGAGCTTTACGGCGCGCGCGCCCTGAGGTGACATTATGGCGGGGCCCAGAAATAACTATTCGCGCCTGCCGTGGGCGGTGCGCTGCCGGGTGCTGTCGCTCTTGTACGACGGCGCGGAGTACGACGAGATCCGGCGCGATCCGGAGGTCGCCGCCGCGTGCAAAGAGCGGAATTTGACGCTCCACAACGCGACTTTTCTCGCGGTGCGGAAGTGCGAAGAGTACAAGGAGTTCGGGCGCAAGTCCGCGAGTTACGCGGCGGCGCAGAGCGCCGACCGGATAGCCGCGGGCGTGCTGAACGCCTCCGGCGCGCAGGCCGATCTGACCGACGTCGCCCGCTACGAGATATCCCGCGCGGTGCGCGAGATCCTCGACGACGACGATGGCGAACCCGGCAGCCGGGCGAAGCATCTCCGGACGCTCTCTCAAACTCTGCTCGCGCTGAACAACTCGGCGAAAGACGAGCAGATCGCCGCGCTGCGGCGTAAACTCGACGAAAAAGGCCGCTCGATCGCGGATCTGAAAGCCAAGGTATCGGAACTCGAAAACGCGATCGCCGCCGGCGCGGCGGAGACCGGCGCGGCGCAAACCGGCATTAGTCCGGAAAAACTTGCCGAGGTCGAGGGACAAATCAAAATGCTGTGACGCCGCGGAGCGGCGGTTTCCGGTTGTCAGTTTCCGGTTTCCGGTTTTAAAGATGCGATAAGTGCCTGAATTTGGCGGGATACCGCTTTGCAATGTTCAGCGGCTTTACCGACTTCCGCGGCGGTTATCACACCAATTTTGGCGGCGATGTAAAGCTGAGTGCGCAACTCGGCGCAGGAGCCTTTGGCGATGTGGAGAAATTGAATGAACTCCCTTTTGCTCTGTCTTTCGGAACCTTCGGCAATGTTGGAAGGTACGGATACCGCCGCCCGCTGCATCTGATCGCGTAGACCGAAGTCTTTGCAGTCTTTCAGCAGATTGTAGATTTCCACGGCGAGACGGCAACCGTCTTTCCATACATCAAGCTGTTCAAATCCGTTCATTTCAACCTCGCGTCGTATTGAGGTCATAAATTACTACGGTTTTCGGAACTTTGCAACCGGAAACCGGAAACCGGAAACTGGAAACCGATATATGGGTAATGCAAAAATACGGCCGCGCAGCAATGCGCTGCTGCTCGACTATCAAAAGCGCTGGGTGCTCGACACGTCGCGCCTGAAGATCATGGAAAAGTCGCGGCAGATCGGCATCTCCTGGGCGAGCGCGTACAGCCTCGTCCGCCGCAAGGCGCTCAAGACCGCCCGGCTCGACGGCTGGGTCTCCAGCCGCGACGAGATCCAGGCGCGGCTGTTCCTCGACGACTGCAAGCACTTCGCCGGCATCCTGCACACCGCGGTCGAAGATCTCGGCGTGCAGCTTGTCGAAAGCGAAAAGACCTATGTGCTCTCCTTCGCCAACGGCTGCCGGATCAATTCGATGTCGAGCAGCCCGGACGCTCAGGCGGGCAAGCGCGGCGACCGCCTCTTGGACGAGTTCGCGCTGCATCAGGATCCGCGCAAGCTCTACCAGATCGCCTATCCGGGCATCACCTGGGGCGGCCAGCTGGAGATCGTTTCGACGCACCGCGGCAGCCACAATTTTTTCAACGAGCTCGTCACCGAGATCCGCGAAAAGGGCAACCCGAAGAATTTTTCGCTGCACCGCGTCACGCTGGAAAACGCGCTCGATGACGGCTTTCTGTTCCGGCTGCAGCAGAAGCTCGCCCCCGACGACGAGCGGCAGGCGATGGACGAAGCGGATTACTTCAACTTCATCAAGTCCGGCTGCGCCGACGAGGAGAGCTTTCTCCAGGAGTACATGTGCGTCCCGGCCGACGACGCGAGCGCGTTTCTGAGCTACGACCTGATCGCGAGCTGCGAATACGAAAAGACTCCGGCCGGCCTCGGCGAGACTTCGAACCTCGCCGACCTCGCCGGGGCGGCGCTCTACATCGGCGTCGACGTCGGCAGGCGCAAGGATCTCACCTGCATCTGGATCAACGAGCAGCTGGGCGACCGGCATCTCTGCCGGCGGCTGATCGTGCTGCAGAACCGGAAATTTTCGGAGCAGGAAGAGATCTTGTACCATTTCCTCGAACTCCCCAACATGCGCCGGTGCTGCATCGACGCGACGGGGCTCGGCATGCAGCTTGCCGAACGCGCTCAGGAGCGCTTCGGCAGCTACCGCGTCGAGGGAGTGACCTTCACGGCGCCCGTGAAAGAAGCGCTGGCGTATCCCGTAAAGGCGGCGTTCGAAGACCTGAATCTGCGGATCCCGTTCGACCGGAATCTCGTGAGCGACCTCCGCGCGATCAAGAAGGAGACGACCGCGGCGGGCAACGTGCGCTTTTCCGCCGACCGCAGCGAAAACGGTCACAGCGACCGCTTTTGGGCGCTCGCATTGGCGCTTCACGCCGCCTCGGACGGCGCGGCGGGGCCGTGCCGCTTCGAACCGTCGGCGAGGTCGCGGGGCGATTCGGAGATCTACGATTTCAACCATCCGCAACGAAGGATAGATCATGAAAGCAAAGAACCCGCCAAGTGGCTGCTCTAAAATGCCGCGCTTCCGGCTGCTGCCGGAGCCGAGCGACCGCCACCGCTACGCTGGCGGCGGGATCTGCACCCCGGAGCATTTGACTGCGTGCATCGCCGCCGCCAATTCTGGCGACATCGAGAGCCTGTGTCTCGTCGGGCGCGACATCATGGAGCGCAACTGGGACATCGCCGGAGCGATGGAACAGCGCATCGACGCCCTGACCGGGTGTCAGTGGAGCGTGCAGCCCGGCGAGGACCGCCCGGCGTCGAAGCTCGCGGCGGAAAAGTTTTCCGAAGCGCTGCAGAACGCGGGAAAACTCAACGAATACGACACGTTTTACGACTTCTGCAGCCACGCCATGAGCGCGGTGGTGATGCCGTTCGCCCCCGCCGCGATCGTGTGGGGCGAAGGCGGCACGCTTGAGGGGTTTCAGAACCTCGACCCGTGGAACTTCACGTTGCAGAACGGCTTCACGCCCCGGCTGATCACGAGCGAGTTCCCGACCGGGATGCCGGAAGAGCTGCAGCGCAACGGATTCATATTCCACGCGCTGCACAAGAGGAGCGACCCCGTGCGGCAGGGGCACATCCGCGCGCTCGCCTGGCTGCACGTCTTCCAGAACTGGCCGATCAAGGACCTCATGAGCTTCATCGAGCGCTTCGGGATGCCCTTCGTGGTCGCCAAGGTCGACCAGAACGCCTGGGACAACGAGCGGAGCGTGCTGCACCAGCTGATCCGCAACTTCGGACCTTCGGGCGGCGGCGTCTTTACCAAGTCGACCGAACTGGAGCTGCTGCAGGCGGCGAACACCGGCGGCGACAACGTCTATTTCCGCGCGCTCGAATTTGCGCGCAACGCGATCTACACGTTGATCGTGGGGCAGCTCGCGTCGAGCAGCGATTCGAGCGGCATGTCCAACGGCGACGCGCAGACCGCCGTCCGTCAGGACATTCTGGAGTCCGACGCGCGGGCGCTGGAGTCGACGATCCTCGCACAGATCGCCGCCCCGTGGACGCGCTTCCAGTTCGGCGACCGCGCCGCGCCGCCCGAGCTGAAATTCGCGGTCGAACCGCCGGAAAACCTCGGCGAGTTCGCCACCGTCGTGAATACCTTGAGTCAGGCGGGCTTCAAAGCCGACGCCGCCGAACTGAGTGAGCGCTTCGGCATCAAGCTCCGCTACGAGCCGCCCGCGCAGCCGACGGGAATGTCGGGCATGTTCGGCGAAGTTCCCGAACCGTCCGCGGTAACGGATGAAACGCTGAACCTCAAGCAGAAGTATGACGCGATGGGCGTGGCGATCCGCGCCGGGTTGCTGACCGCCACCCCGGAAATTGAGGAGCAGACCAGGCGAGAATTGGGGCTGCCGGCGATGTCGCCGGAAGTGAAAAAGGCGTGGGAGGCGACTGGCGGCATCCGCCAGCCGATCACGCTGAAGAGCGCCGAATCCGAGGCGGTCAACGAAGCACTGGACGTCGACGATAAAGACGCCGTACCGATGTCCGACAAGTCGGACCGATCGGACAAAACCGATCTTGCGGACGCGCTGGAATCGTGGCTGGGACCTTACGCCGATACTGCGGCGCAGATCGCCGCCGTGCTGAGCGACGAAAGCCTCTCCGAAGAGGAGCGCCGGGAAAAAATCATCGCCTTACGCGAGGCCGCGGGCGGCGACAGCAGCGCCTTCGAGGAATTGGAGCGCCGCGAAATGCTGGGAATCTACCGTGAAAATAAGCTTCAAAGTCGATGAGCGGGAGACGCTCGAACAGCTCGAAGGGCTGTCCATGAGGGAATACATGGAGGTGTGGGCGGAAGCCGTCAGCAGAGCCATCCAAGAAAAGGCGATGGACAAACTCGGCGGCGGCGAGTTCGCCAGAAGGATCGCAAACTCCATCCGGCAGAAGGTCAGCGGCGACCGCGCCGAAGTGGCGCCGGACGGACCCAACGGATATATCGGCGAAGCCGTCGAGCGCGGCGGCGAGTTCCGCAGCCGCACCCGACCGTATTTGGCGGTACCGCTTCACGAGCGCTTCAAAAAAGGCGGTGCGGAGTACGGAATTTTCCCGCGCAACTCCACGCTGAAAATGATCGCGCTGAAAAGCCGAAAAGGCAATCTGCTGCTCTTCGAGCGGAAGCTGAAGGGCAAGGAAAAACAGACCGAGGGACCGCTGTTCCTGCTGCGAAAAAGTTTCATGCACCGCCCGCGACCGTGGTGGATCAGCGAGGCGGAGGCGGACAAGGTCACGAAAGATTTTATCGAGGACAATTTTTGAGCGGAGTAAACCATGCCGGAAGGAGCGGAACTCAACTACATCCGATCACGGGTAAATCTGCCGACCGAGAAAAGCTCGGCGGAGATCGCCCGCGACATCCCGGCGCAGATCCGGGCACGGGCGTTTTTCAGCGCCCGCGTCGCCGATGCCCATATTCTGGACCGTTTCCGCACCATCACTGACGACTACATGCTGGGCAAAATCGGTCGGGACGAGGCGCGGAACCTGATGTTGGAATATGCCCGGGAACGCGGCATGGACGACGGCACCCGGGGGATGTCCAATCTGGCGAGCACCGCGCGGCTGAACCTGATGATCGACCAGAACGCCGCGATGGCCAAGGCGGTCGGCGACTACGAGCGCATGTATTCGCCGACGCATCTGAAGCTGTTCCCGTATGTGATCTACCACGCCTCGGTCGGCAGCAAAGTGCCGCGCTCGGAGCATCAGCAATACGACGGCATGATCTTCGACAAAAACGATCCGTGGCTGGTCAGCCACACCCCGCCGTGGGAGTTCGGCTGTCACTGCCAACTGGAGGAGTGCTCCGAAAAAAAAGCGGGGAAAACGCCGGAGCTGATCCAGCCGCTCAGCCCGCCAGAAGTGGCGAACAAAGTCTACAGCAAAAGCGGTTTCCGTTTCGATCCGCGCCACGGTTTCGAGGAGTTCGATATGTCGAGCATCAAGGATCCGGCGTATCGGCGGGAGACCTACCGGCAGATGGCTTTTCTCGCCAAGCGCACCGACGCGGAGACCACATTCCTCGCCGCTCCGGCAAAGCCGGTTCCCGTTTGCGCGGCTCCAGAAAACATGGGCGAGATCAAAGCGGCGCTTGGTGAGGTGAAAAAGGCAATCGACGAGCGCAAAGAGGGCGAGGGATACGAATTCCCCGAGTTGCAGGTCTCACTCGGATACATCGCCAAGGAACGTTTCGATGCGATAGGGATGCAGCCGGATGACAACCTCGAAGTGATCTTCGAATCGCCGGGCAAGTCAGACTATGGGATGAAGCATTGGGAAAATCACCATTTGAATGACTGGAAAAAACCGGAGGCAGTAAAAAAATTCATTCAAATGCTGTCGGCGACGCTTTGGAATCCTGAAGCCAAGATGGAAAACACACTTTCAAAGATCGGCAAGCGAATCGATATCACCTCGCCTGATGGCAGATATGTAACAAGCCTATGGAGAAAAGGGCACTTCTGGGTTTATAGCATCCAGAGCGTGTGGGATATGAGCGGTTCTTTGCGCGGCGCCCCGCTTGACGTGCGGAGCCAAAGACAACGGAAAAAATAAAAAATTTGCGGTCTCTCTCTGTCGGGTACGATCCGACACCAATGCCTTGCGGCCACCATGCTACCCAGTTTACATCAAGAGAGAAACCGCTATCATAAAAATACAATGCTTTCGGAAAAAGTCAAGCGGATTACGATGAAAATTTGATTTTTCGGACATGTCCGACCTGTCGGATCTGTCTGACAAGTTGGACGACAACCCGCTTTCAGAGGAGGTTTACACCATGAATTATCTGGCCTTGACATCCGACGTCGGCGAAAGTCCCGGCGTGATCCGCGACGAAAACGGCGTCCCGGTCGAGTGGACGCTGCTCAAGGTCGGCGACAATCCGATCTGTCAGGAGGGGCGGGACGGCGTGATCGCCCTCACTGCCGCCGACATGCGGAGCATCATCGACTACCACGAGAAGAAGGGGGAACTCATTCCCATCGACTCGGAACACTATCTTTTCGCCCTCGCGCAGAGCAAGCAGCTCGACGAGGCGGAGGCGCTGCGGCTCTTCCCCGGCGCCGTCGCCGCGCTCGGCTACGGCGCGCTGGCGCTTTCGGGCGAAGAGCTGCGGGTCAAGGTCCAGTGGACGCCCGCCGCCTACGCGATGCTGAAGGAGAAGATCTACAAGTATTTTTCGCCCGTTCTCCGGGGCATGGAAACTCCGCCGCTGCGCATCACCAGCGTCGCCATGACCAACACCCCGGCGATCAACCATCTGGACGCGCTCGCCGCGTCCGCAATCAAACCGCCGGGCGATTCCGGCAGAAAGGCCGTTATGGGCAAGTTGGAAAAGGCGCTGGCGCGCCTGACGGGGCGCGACGCCGTCGCGCTGGAAGCCGAAGACGAGAAGGAGCGCGACGCCGTCGCCGCCGAGGTCGAGGAAAAAGCTTCGATCCTCGAACAGGTGCGCAAACTCCTGAATCTGGGAGACGACGCGACGCTCGACGAGATCACCGCCGCGCTGAAGGCCGAGCTGGAAAAGGCCGCCTCGGCGGACGAAAAGCAGACCAAGCTGGACGAGCTCGCCGCCGAAGCGGAAAAGAAGGAGCACGCGGCTCTGGTAGCCCGCGGCCGGGAGGAGCGGAAGATCACCGACGCCGACATGGAGTACGTGAACAGCCTCGACTCGAAGGCGCTGTCGGCGTATCTGGACCACACCTCGGCGAAGTTCCCCGCCGCGCCCGCCAAGACGCCGGCCCGCGCCGCCGACGCGACGGCGCTTTCGAGCGAAGAGCGTGACGTCTGCCGCCGGCTCGGCATCGCCGAAGCGGATTTCGTCAAGGAAAAGAACGGCAACAAGTAACAGGAGGATCGAACGATGTCTCTCAGCAACGAACGCAACACCCCGTACCGTAAGGGCGAACTCCGCACCTTCGAGGCCGGGGGCACCATCCACGCGGGGGCGCTGGTCGCTCTCGATTCGACCGGCAAGGCGATCCCCGCCGCCCCGATGAGCGGCGCGGTCGTCGTCGGCGTCGGTCAGAACTCCGTCAGCTCGGGCGGCAAGATCGAAGTCAAGCGGGGCGTATTCCCCTTCGAAGTCGTTTCCGGCGCTTCGATCACCCTCGCGGACGTGAAAAAGCCGGTGTACGTCGTCGACGATCAGACGGTGACTCCGGTCTCGTCCGGGGCCGCGATCGTGGCGGGCAAGGTCTTCGACGTCGACGCCGAAGGCGCCTGGATCGAGATCGAATAACCAACGGAGGATCAGGATATGGAACTGAACAGCAAAAATCTGCAGGCGATGCGCACCGCCTTCAACCTCAAGTTCAAGGAGGGCGTCGCACTCTACAAGCCGATCTACAAGGAACTCTCGATGGTCGAAGGCGACATCGCCCACGACGCGATCGAATTCCCGTTCCTCGACAGCATCGGCCGGATGCGCGAGTGGCTCGGCGACCGCCAGTACAAGAATCTGTCGAACAGCAAGATCCGCGTCAAGGAGCGCCCCTTCGAAATGTCGGTGGCGATCAAGCGCCGCGCGATCGAGACCGACAACTGGGGGCTCTACGGACGCGTCGCGACCGGCATGGGCGAATCGAGCGAGCGGCTGTGGGACGAGCTGCTGATCGAAGCGATGACCAACCCGGAGGTGTGGATCGACGGCAAGGCGTTCTACTCGGCCGACCGCAAGTACGGCTCGGGCAAGAACGGCGGCGCGGTCAACAACACCGCCAGCCTCGCGCTGTCGTTCGCCAACTTCGGCACCTTCTTCACGCAGATGTGCAGCAACACCGGCAACGGCGGGATCCCGCTCGACGCCCGCCCGACGCATCTGATCGTGGGTCCCGCGCTGGAGGACACCGCCCGGATCATCATGGAGCAGGATCACTACCGCGACGCGAGCAACAACGAGGTGCTGAACCCCCACAAGGGCAAATGCAAGGTCGTCGTGCATCCGCTGCTTACCGGCACTTGCGCGAACGACTGGTATCTCGGCAAGTTCGACGGCGTGCTGAAACCGCTGCTCACCATGCAGAACAAGCAGGGCGACGTGGTGATCCTCGACGCGGACAAGGATCAGAACGTCTTCGACCGCGACGAGGTGGTTTTCGGTACCGCCAGCTACGGCGAGGCCGCCGCGCTCTTCCCGCACCTCCTCGGGCGCAGCCGTCCGTAAGATGGCCGCCTACGCGAACTCCGCCGACCTGCGGGAGCGGGTCGGCGGTGCGATCTACCAGGAGATCTACGGAACGACCCCGAACGCCGCGGCGGATGACCTCGTCAGCGCCGCCGCCGAGATCGACGGCGCGGCGGCGGTCCGCTACAAGCTGCCCGTTTCGGGCGCCGGCACGCTGGCGCTTTTCCGCGACTGGAATCTGACGCTGGCCGAGGAGCGGGCGTTCGCCCGCCCCGCCGGAGCCGCGTACACCGAAAAGGTCAAGTCGAGAGTGGCCCAGGTGCGCGAGTATCTGAAGATGCTGCGCGAAGGGACGTTCCGGCTGCCGGACGCTCCGGAGCTCGGCGCGGGCGCGGGCGGCGTCGCGCTCGTCCAGTGCGACGAACCGGTCTTCGGAAGAGACAAGATGCGGGGGTATTGATGAAACTTGACGAGATCGCCGCGCTGCTGGCGTCGGAGCTCCGGAAAAAGTTCTCCACCGTGCGGATCACGACCGTGCAGGCCCCGGAGCAGTTCCTGCAGGAAGTCAAGGCGATCAACCCCGAGCGCCTGCCCGGGGTGATCGTCGTCTTCGACGGCTCGACGGCCAACAGCGCCGACGCGGTCGAAGAGTTCCGGTTCACCCTCGTCGCCGTCGACCGCTTCCGCGCGGCCAGCGACGAGCGGGCGCTGGGCGTGCTCAAGGCTGCGGCCGAATTGATGGCGCTCTTCCCGAGCGAGGGGCGCTATCTCGGCACCGTCTTCGTGCATTCCACGGATATGAGCGCCGCGACGCCGGATCCCGAGTATGCCGCGCTGGCGCTCGGTGTGGTTTGCAAACAGGGATTTTAGGAGTCAGACAGGTCCGACAGGTCGGACCAGTCGGACAGAAAAAAAACGAAAGGATTTGACACAATGAGTGGTATTGTTTTCGGGCTCGCAAATTACAAGAACGCCGTCGCCGGTCTGCGCATACAGGATATGACGTACGGCGAGACGGCGAGTACCGCCGAGGCGGTAGACGAGGACGGCAACATCGAACAGACCGACGTCTACGGCAGGAAGCGGACCATCCAGGGCAACGGCAACGTCGTGGCCGGCGCCGATCTTTCCGCGCTGACGGTCGGCGGCACCATCACCGTCGACAGCATCGCCTACAAGATCGACAAAGTCGACATCAAGGAGGGCGTCAACGCTCACAAGACCTGCAGCTTTGCCGGCTCCGCGCCGATGCCGGTCACGAGCGGCGGCCAGGTCGGCAATTAATGGCAACGCGTACCGCAGAAGAGCTCCGGCGGCTCGCAACGCCGGAGTTCAACGCGCTCCTCGCCGCCGATCCGGAGCTGAAGCGCCTCGACGCCCTCAAGTACGACAAGACGGTCGACGTCAAAGTGCTTCTCGAAGTGTTGAACTTGGGGTCGTGGCGGATCGGCGATCTGCCCGTCATGCCGCTCACGGCCGCCAAATGGGCGTTTTTGTGGGCGCTCGACAATCCGCTCGTTTCGGGCGGCGACATGAGCGAAACCGACTTCGACGTCGCGCTCTATATCCTCAGCTGCCCGGATCTGCGCGGGATCCCCTGCGGTCTCGCCGGAATCCCCGGGGAGGCAGCGGGCTACGCCCGGGCGACCGGCTTGAGCGCGGACCGGCTGGCGACCGAACTGCGGAGCGTGGTTCGCGCCGCGTTCCGCCCGCTTGAAATGCTGCCGCCGCCCGACAGTTCCGACGACGAGCCGCCGCGCTACGATGGCGTCTGGCTCGCCACCATCGCCGGCGTCGCCGCGCGCGAGGCGGCGACGAGCGTTCTCGTCTGCATGCACCGGATGAGCCTCGCCGCCGTCTGCGCCTACTTTGTGAGCAACCGGCGGCGCGAGAGCCAGGAGGGCGCCAAGTACCGCTATCGACCGTCCGCCGCCGTCATGACGGCGATCGACGACCGCATCGACGCGCTGGAAGAAGAATTTTTGAAGCAAAAAGTCGGACTTGTCGGACAAGTCTGACAGGTCTGACCTGGAGTGAAGGATGCCGACGATCTGTAAAATCAGCCTCGACGCCGAGGAGTACAAACAGCAGCTTGCCGAGGTCGTGGCGCGGAGCCGCGCCGCGGCGGCGCAGCTTGCCCGCCTTGGCGAAGCCGAGGCGCCGGAACTTGCCGTCAGCGTCGATACCGCCAGTGTTGACGCCGCGCGGGCGAAAGTCGCCGCACTTGGCGAAGCCGAAGCACCGGAACTCGCCGTCAGCGTCGATACCGCCAGTGTCGACGCCGCGCAGTCGAAGGTCGCCGCGCTTGGCGAAGCCGAAGCACCGGAACTCGCCGTCAGCGTCGATACCGTCGAGGTGGACGCCGCGCGGGCGAAGGTCGCCGCGCTTGGCGAAGCCGAAGCACCGGAACTCGCCGTCAGCGTCGATACCGTCGAGGTGGACGCCGCGCGGGCGAAGGTCGCCGCGCTTGGCGAAGCCGAAGCGCTGGAACTCGCCGTCAGCGTCGATACCGCCGAGGTGGACGCGGCGCAGGCGAAGGTCGCCACGCTTGGCGAAGCCGAAGCACCGGAACTCGCCGTCAGCGTCGATACCGCCAGTGTGGACGCCGCGCAGTCGAAGGTCGCCGCGCTCGCCGGAGCGCAGGCTCCGGAACTTACCGTCGGCGTCGGTACCACGGGCGTTGACGCCGCGCAGGCGAAGGTTGCTGCGCTTGGTGAAGCGCAAGCGCCGGAACTCGCTGTCGGCGTCGATACCACGGGCGTTGACGCCGCGCAGGCGAAGATCGCCACGCTCGGTGACGCCGAGGCACCGGAACTCGCCGTCAGCGTCGATACCGCCAGTGTCGACGCCGCGCAGTCGAAGGTCGCCGTGCTCGCCGGAGCGCAGGTTCCGGAACTTGCCGTCGGCGTCGATACCGCCAGTGTTGACGAGGCGCAGGCGAAGATCGCCACGCTCGGTGACGCCGAGGCACCGGAACTCGCCGTCAGCGTCGATACCGCCAGTGTGGACGCCGCGCAGTCGAAGGTCGCCACGCTCGGTGACGCCGAGGCACCGGAACTCGCCGTCAGCGTCGATACCGCCGAGGTTGACGCCGCGCAGGCGAAGATTGCCGTGCTCGGTGACGCCGAGGCACCGGAACTCGCCGTCAGCGTCGATACCGCCAGTGTTGACGCCGCGCAGTCGAAGGTCGCCGCGCTCGGCGAAGCCGAGGCACCGGAACTCGCCGTCAGCGTCGACGCTTCGGAAGTCGACGTTGCCGACTCGGCGATCCACGAACTCGAATCTCACGACGGCGACAGCGTCGATCTCAAGGCGAAGGCTGAATCTTCGTCCGTCGACACCGCCAAAAAGGCGGTCGGCGGGCTCCGCGCCGAGCTGAAGGAAGGCTGGAAGAGTCTGACCGACTTTCACGGCGGCTTCAAAAAACTCACGGCCGCGATCGGCGCCACGGGCGGACCGATCGGCATCTTCATCGCCGCGATCGCCAGTATCGGCAAGATCATCGGCTGGGTCTGCGACCAGTTCAAGCAGGCGCGGGAGGAGAGCGCCCGACTCGCTCAGAGCAACGCGCAGAATATCCGCGAGATCGCGGACGCGAACACCGAGCTGCAGCAGAAGACCGACGGCTATATGTCGAAGCTCGCCGAACTTGCCAGCGCGGAAAAGCTCTCCAACGCGCAGAAGGCGGACGCGGCGCGGCTGATCGCCGCGCTCGGCAAAAGCTACCGCGACCTCGGCGTGGAGGTCGACGCCGCCACCGGCAAGCTCAAAGGCTTCGACGAGGCGGCGATCAGGAAAGCGGAGCAGGACCGCGCCCGGCAGCTGCGCGAGATCGACGCCGAGCTGAGAGACCTGGCGGCGGAAAAAGAACTGCAGTCGAAGAAACGCGACGACGCGGGGGTCCCCACCGGGATTGACGGCTGGCGTATCGGCGGAAAAGATGACGTCGACAAGGCGGAAGCACGTATTAAAGAGATCGGCGAACGCAGCATGGAACTCCGGCGGCAGCGCGACGAGATCAAGAAAAGCGACCCGGAAGGGGAGTTTCGCGCCAAACGCGAAGGCGAGCTCAGAGACCTCGAAGCGCAGGCGACCGAAGCCGAACGGGCGCGGGTGCGCTCCGATTACGACGAGCGTTACAACGAGCTTCTCGGAGCGGGCGACCATCTGGGCGCGGCCGAGCTGAAGCGCACCCAGCTCAAGGACTTTCAGCGTGGCGAGCTCGCCGCGGCGGAAAACAAGGTCGCCGCGGCGGAAAACAAGGTCGCCGCCGCCAAGAATGACGACGCGCGGCGCGAGGCGAAGATCAATCTGCTGCAGGTGCAGAAAGAGCTCAACGCCGCCAAGGAAAAAGAGCTGGCGATCCAGCGGCAGATCGCCGCCGCCGAGAACAAGTCGGCGGAGGCCGGTGAACGGGCCGCCGCCGCGGGCGACAAGCTCCGCGAGGAGTACCGCAAGCGCCGGGTCGAAGTCGAACGGCAGGCGGCGGAGGCGGGCGGGACCGGACGTGAGTTCGCCCAGCGTACCGCCGTGGAAGAAGAGGAACGCCGCCGCGGCCGCAGTCTCACCGATGACGAAAAAAGCAGCGTCTCGCGCCTCGCGAGACTGGAGTGGGAGATGTCGCACGACCTGAGCCGCGAGCTGCTCGGACGGCAGGATCTGTCGATCAAGTCCGACGCGCTCACGGCTCGGGGCGGGTTCAGGAACGGCGCGACCGCTCCGGACACAGACAAGTGGAACCGCCTCAAGGTGGATCTGCAGAAGGCGTCGCGAGCGCGTCTCGACGAGATCGCCCAGATACTCAAGAGGCTGGAGGAGACCGCCACGGCGGAGGGAGAGTAGCTTATGAATGTGGAATTTCAGGGGCGCGAGACGGAGATCACCCGCGGCGGCAAGGTGACGACACTGCGCTACTACGGGACCCGGGCCGAGATGGAGGAACTCGCTTCCGGCGGTTCGGGTGCGGTCGTCGGTTCGGGTGCGGCCGTCGGTTCGGGTGCGGCCGCCCTCAACCCCAACCGCACCGCCCGCGTCTACCAGACCTCGCCGAACATCTGGAAGTGCGAGGTCCGCGAAGAGCTCGCCGCCGACGGCGGTTCCGCGGAGCCGCCCGACTACAGCTGGGGATCCAAATCCTGCCAGCTGCACGGCGGCATGCTGTCGCGACCGCTCGAGGCGCGCTCCGGATACCGGACGAACTGGAATCATTATCTCTTCGCCAAGGACGGCGAAACCCAGGTTCCGGCCTGGTATGAGACCGCCTCGGGAGGCGCGGTGATCGCCGACTCCGGCGCCCGGGCGACTTACGCCTGGGGCAAAAATATGGGCGAGTGCCCGGACGGCTTCAAGGCGATCAGAGACCCGACCAAGCTGGGCACCGACAGCTTCGACACTGCGGTTTACACCATCACCGAGACGGCGCGCTTCCGCACCGCCGCCGCGGCGGGGGCGATGGTCGCGGCGAAGCTCAACAAGATCGGAACGCCGATCGAGACCTTCGGCATCACGGGCGGCAACTGGAAGTGCGACGACGCCGAGGTGTCGTGGAACGGCAAATACTGGCTGGCGCGGCTCACCTGGACGCGCAGCGGCGACGACGCCGGCTGGGATACCGACCTGTACGATAGTGTAAACTGAAGGAGAATTTGACCATGCATCTGCACCGGATCACCGGCACCGGACTCGGCGCCATTACCGAGCTTCGGCGGATGTGGAACGAGGAAGTTCTGCCGGCTCTGCGGAGCCGGGAGCTCGTCGCCGGTCGCGGCATCCGACTCCGGAAGCTCCCGGCCGGCACGACCATCGAAGTCGTCGACTCGGGCGGCCACGCTGCCGGCGGCCCAAACAGTTCCGTCGTCGGCGGTTATTCAAGCTATTTCAAGCTGACGCTGGCAAGCTCCGGCGGCGCGGCGACCGTGACCGTCGCAGACGGGGCAACGGGCGGCAACTCCTACGCGGTCGTGAACGGCGGAAGCACCTACTCGCTCCCGCCGCATACGGAGACCGTCTCGGGCGCGCGGGTATTCCTGCTTAAGTACACCCCCGCACAGTATAACTCGGGCGGGCAGGTCGTATCGGGCGCGACGATGGTCATTTCGTCGGTGGCGGGGGCGACGCTGCCTTCCGGCGGCACCTCGGGCGCGTATTACTATCAACTCGGGCGCACGGTGTCCTCGGGCGGCAGTCTGTATGTCGTTCAGGATCACACGGCGGGCGTGGCACAGTTCCAGTGGTTCGCCAACTGCTTTTTAGGGTGACGCAATGGGACCGACGGCATTCCTCAACAGCTCCGGCGCGATCGTCGCGCCCGGCACGACCGCTTATGCGGCGTTCCTTCCCGTCGAACCTTACATCGAGACGGTGACGCTCCCTGTCGTGTCGGTCGATTCGTCGGCGCTCTACGGCGACCACCCGGAAAACCTCGCCCGACACGAC
>Ga0265298_10002223_pt1 | contig 27330 bp, 18 predicted proteins | sample AusTroGonzalo_MG_3_FD_193486 | JGI IMG/M metagenome (GOLD analysis project Ga0265298, IMG submission 193486) | Bovine rumen microbial communities from tropical cattle in Woodstock, Queensland, Australia - Gonzalo_01 | ecosystem: Host-associated > Mammals > Digestive system > Stomach > Rumen ...
GTCGTCGCTCCCGTTCGTCGTCGTCCTGCTCCCGCGCCATCCATCGTCGATACGCGTCGCGATACTGCGTCGTCGGGATACCGACTTCCTTGTCTCGCTCGCGTCTCGCCGTGTCTGTCGCGAACCGCAGTCCGCCGTCTCGCTCCGCTCCTCCTCGTCACCCCTCCCGTCCCTCACACGCAGTCTCTCCCTCGTTTCCTTACCTAGTTGCTTCCCCTCGCAATCTAAGTGCCGCGATTATCACTCTGTTCCCATGTGCTTCCTCTCGCAACTGTTGCGCGAATTTGTCCCGTCTGGTCTCTCGAACTGATCCCGCGGAGCATGGCTGGAGGAGAAGGCTGGGGCCGCACGAGAGCACTTTCGCGGGCCCGATGGATTTTTGACCCCCGTGCGACAAGGCGAGCGCTCTGCGCGAGCGTCAAAAATCCGTCAGGGGGCGCCCGCGAAATGCGGGTCGTGCGGTACCGGCCTTCGACGACAGCATTGTTCTCGAAAAAACGAACTCCAGTAAAAAGTCGGAGAAGAGTAGAAAGGGAAGAGTTGTAGTTAAGTTGTAGTTAATAGTTGTAGTTGTAGAATGGAATTGAAGTCTTAGTTATGAGTTGTGAGTTATGAGTTGTGAGTTATTGGGATATGTACCGGTAGGGCACGATGTCCTCATCTCGTCGCAATGGCAAGACTTAGAAGCCCCGAACGGATAGCGAGAAGCGTGGCTGGAGGAGAAGGCTGGGGCCGCACGAGAGCACTTTCGCGGGCCCGATGGATTTTTGCCCCCCGTGCGATAAGGCGAGCGCTCTGCGCGAGCGTCAAAAATCCGTCAGGGGGCGCCCGCGAAATGCGGGTCGGGCGGTACCGGACTTCGACGACAGCATGTTCGCACTCGTTAGTTCGAGTTACGAGTTCGAGATAGGAATACAGCAACCTCAATTCTAACTCACAACTCCCAACTCCCAACTAAGACCCCAAGCCGGGTCTGGCTGCACCGGCCTTCGACGATTCAACGGTATGTTTGCGTAGGATGCGAAGAAAATGGTAAAATGTCAAAAGTATGGATTGGTGGGGTGTAACCTTTTGTCGCATTGTGTGTAAATAAGGTATAAGACAATTTCAAGCAATCAAAAAAGGAAGAAAACCATGGCTATCGACTTTTCCAACACGTCGTTCCAGAAATTCGCGAGCTTTGCCGAGTCTGTCAGCAGAGGGACGCGCGTGACGTTTGAAACGCAGGCCGGCGGCGCGCCGGGGAATTTTACCGTCAAGGCATTGAACAACTGGGATTTCGTAGGCAATGTCAAGCGCGGCGCGGCGAAGCGGTCAGTGAACGACCAGGTCCGCGCGCTCTTTCTCGACGCGGTTGGATCTTTGTTCGGCGGCCAGGAGAATATCCCGGACCACGTGAAGAAGGCGATGGAGATGCACAACTTCAACAAGGGCAAGCCTCTCACCGCTAGGCGCATCATCGCCGTCAAAAAGGCGATTGAGGACATAAGGAATCCGCTTTCGTACATGAGCTACGCCGGGAATTTCGATAATGCGGTCCATGAACTGAAGACTAAAGTATCTCCGATGAACGAAAGGTTTAACGCCGCTGATGTCAGCAAACTTGTTGACACCATGATCAAGGAGGCTGGGGAAGACCTCGACCTTCTGAACTTTCTTGCGAAATGCGATGTGACGAGCTTGCTGAATGCAGGCGGTGGTGAACTGCGAAGCGAGGAGTCCGTCAAGAAAACGGTTGCGGCGCTCAAGGCAAACATAGAAGAGCTGCGCACTGCGTCGGGCGCCGACAAGTCGCTGTTCTACATGGGGCTGCGCTGCTTGAGCAGCAGGTCGGGGAAACCGAAGCCTTTTAATCCGGGCGTGATCTCGGAGATAGTCAGCCAGGTCAGGAAGGCGGACATAAGCGCGTTCAGCAAACTGTCGGCCTCGTCGGGATTCATGCAGATTCACAATGGTGTTTCGCAGTACTCGATGCACGTGAGCGACATCATGCGGGACACGAAGGCCCTCGAATCCTTTGGGAAAATGGCTGGCAGGGATGAAATACAAAACGTCAGAAAGTTCATCGGAGGGCTGCTGATCGCGCGCTGCAGCGAATCCGCCCAGTCTTCCATTCTGGCTGCGTTGCAGTCCAATACCACCTTGAAGCTACAGGCGCATTACGCGGCACTGCAGTACGATAACCAGATGGAAGAAGACCTTGGCGTCAATCTTGCGGCCGCATGCAGCAGATTGGCGCAAGACTGTTCTGATGACATTTACGTAATCTCCGGTTTGCTCCACGATAATGAAGAACCGCTCAATCAGAGATTGGAAGAGGTCAAGACGGTTGCCCCCAACCTGTTCAATGATGTCATGAGACTTGCCAAGAATAAGGTTGCGGCGGATGCCAACGCCATGATCAAGGACTATGTGTCAGGCAACGGTCAGGGATCGGACATCGTCAAGGAAGCGTTCGACGGTGCAATCAAAGGCTTTGGCCTGTACAAGGATCCCATGGCGATGGTCAAGAAGAGGATGAGCCAGATAGCCAGGAACGGCCTCCACGACAACATAAAGAACATCGCGAAAAACTTCGCTGATAATGAAGCTGCCGCGCTTGCCGATTTCGACCAAGGCCTCCGGCGCATTCTCAACAAAGGCTCCATTACGATCGGCGGCGTGACGCTTGACTCCAAAGTCAAAGTCGATGATGCGGTGGACCAGATAGCGAAATTCGTCGCGAAAAAATCATTCTCCAGCCTTAACGACCAGGAGAAGAATAAGGTGTTCGTCGTGATGTCGCTGATCACGCAAGGCACGATACAGATGCTCTCCAAGGATGTGTTCAAGGCGCTTGACGTGAGACCGGGTGTGGGTATGGCGGATCTGGATACGCCGTTCACGGTGGTTGACAATGGCATTGAGCAGTCCAGGCTTAAGATGAAGATCGACATGGACGAGAGGGGCGATTTGATTGTCGAGGCCAAGCTCGTCAATAACGTTAGCACCGTTCTCAAGGGTTCCGGTGCCGAACCGACTGAAGAGGATACCCATCGACCGACCGTCGGACGCACCATCACCACGGATTTCAATCTCAAGCTGCCTAATAGTTCGCTCAACAATTACGGCAATATGCCAAAGATAACAGACGTTAAGTTCGATAATAAATGCACCAATGATCGAGAAGTGTTCTGTAAAGTCGACTGCAAGGTCGAACTCAACTAGCGAGTGATTCTGCAGCCCATCTCCCCCCCCCATCCCCCTCTGCACGCAGAGGGGGATTTTCTCGCGCCTAACCGACCCTTGAGGGTGGGCGAGACCCATTAGAATCTGTCGCCTCGTTCCAAAGGCGCTTCTCGGGAATCGCAATTTCATGGTATAATAGGGGCATGACCGAAATACTTATAGTCGATGATGAACGGACGATACGCGATTCTCTGTCCCGGCAGTTGCGTGAGGCGGGCTTCGGGGTTCGTGTCGCTGCGACGGGTGCGGCAGGCGTGGCTGCGTTCAACGAACAACGTCCCGACTTGGTGCTGCTGGATGTTATGATGCCGGGCATGGACGGGTATTCGGTCTGCAATGCAATGCGCCTTATTGACAGGGAGACGCCAATCGTATTCCTTTCAGCGCTCGATGCGGAGGACGACCAGATTCGGGGCCTTGACGCCGGGGCAGACGACTATGTCTCTAAAACGGCGTCTCCTGCACTCCTGGGAGCCCGTATCCGAAAGGCGCTAGAACGCGCCGACCGGTTTTCGCGGATGGACGCCCCCGCCTCGATGACGAAGACCGAGGCCGATATCTATCGGCTACTGGAATCAGACCGCGGCAAGTTCTTCTCGTACCGCGAGATATTCTCTGCGGTTTGCGGGGAGGGCTATTATGCGGATGAAGGGGCTATTCGCGTCCACATTAGCAATATGCGCAAGAAGTTGGCGGGCGGCGAGCGACTTGAGGCTCGCCGCGGCATTGGCTACGCCCTTGTACGTGACAAATAGAGAAGTGATAATCTTAACGATCTCTTAACCATATCTCGCCTGATATTTGAGAAAATATTCCCGTCATGAAAGCGCAGTCGCGCCAATCATGCAGGAAATGAAAGGAGGATCTAGAAATGGACAAGCAGATCGTTGTTTACAAAGGTGCGGACGATGTTCGCCTTGAAGTCCAGACGGATGGTGAAACCGTTTGGCTGACCCAGGAGCAAATGTGCCGGCTATTCGGCAGAACACAACCAGTGATCGCCAGGCACATTGCCAACATTTTTAAAGAGGGCGAGTTGGATAGAGATTCAGTTTATGCAAAAAATGCATATACTGCCAGTGACGGTAAGATATACCAGGTGGCGTTCTATAACCTTGATGTTGTAATTTCCGTTGGATACCGTGTGAAGTCAATCCAGGGCACGCGTTTCCGTCAATGGGCAACGAGGGTGCTTCGTGAGATGCTGCTGAACCGGCTTGATGAGATCAAGCGGATTGCCAAGCTTGAGCGTCGCATGGATTTCGCCGAGGGTGACATCAAACAGATCAAGGGCGGCATGTCCTACCTCGTCCAGCAGCTTTCTGCTCCGCCAGATCCGCCACGCCGCCGTATCGGCTTCGGTAATGACGACGATACCCTGTCCAAGCCATACGGAAAGGCGTGAGAGCCAATAAATCGCGGCTCCCGTGGGGCCATGTCTAGAAACTAGTAAAGAAACGAATGTGACTAAGAAAGAAGGTTAAAATGTCATTGAGCAATCCACAGTCAAGTTTTGAGGACAGCATATTTGGCCCCAACGGAATGCATCCTGCGCCCAAGACTCTGCCTTTCCCCACGCAGCCTATCTCCACGCTTTATGGCGATACGGTCGAGTACCTTATTCCTGACGGGCAGAAGGAAAAAATACTCAAGAAGCTCTATCCCTTCGGCGCGCCGCCCGCAATGACGCAGACGCTCATGGACATCCATGAGCACAAGGCGTTTGTCGTGAAGGACTTCAAGGTCGTGCAGCAGGGCGACTATGTCCTTCTCGTGAGTCCGTACTTCGCAAGCTCCGGCGGGTCCGTCGTCGACTGGGAGCCGCTGAATAACGAAGACGGTGTCCATGTTGCTGCGATGCCGGACGAGCTTCAGATAAGCGCGTTTGCGGCGGGCGAAGCCGACGCTATGACTGGTTGGCCATTCGGTTCGTCTAGGCCTGCGAAGGGCGAGGGAATGTCAAAAGGTCGGTATCGCATGATAGAGGAGGCCTATGCCGCCGGCTTCGCGAGTGGCGAAGAGAATCGCGCGGCGTCGAATCCTTTCTTCTCGGGCGACAGTTCGCAAATGCCTCCGTTACGACGTTCCTTCCGCCGTCCATGATGGAACGCACATCGACACTCGCCTCGCTATGGCCTCATAAGCGCTTTAGGGCGTTGCTGACATTTCTGATATAATTTAGCCGGTTTAGAAAAGCGAAGAAAATTCTATATTGAAAGTGGTTATATGAAGCTGTCACCACATCTTTCTCCTGCATGCAGACGGAGAGTTATCTCGCGCGTAGCCGCCCTTTGAGGGTGGGCGAGACGGCTCGCCGTGGCATTGGCTACGTCCTTGGGCGTGACAAATAGAGAAGTGATAATCTTAACGATCTCTTAACCATATCTCGCCTGATATTTGAGAAAATATTCCCGTCATGAAAGCGCAGTCGCGCCAATCATGCAGGAAATGAAAGGAGTGAGATAGGGAATTATGATGACCGATGTAACTATTTCAGAGCCAGTTGCCATAGATGCCATCCGTTCGCGGATATTCACGATTCGTAACGTTCAAGTCATGCTTGACCGAGACTTAGCGGAACTCTACGGTGTGCCGACAAAAGCTCTTAACCAAGCCGTGAAACGCAACATTGAACGCTTTCCAGAACGTTTCATGTTCCAGCTGGGTAAAGACGACATTGCAAACTTGCGGTCACAAATTGTGATTTCAAGTTCAGAGACGAGTTTAAGGTCACAAATTGTGACCTTAAACAAAAAGCAGGGACAGCATCTCAAATACTTTCCATATGCGTTTACAGAACAGGGGATAGCAATGCTATCAGCGGTTCTCAAAAGCGAACTGGCCATTGTGGTAAGCATTCGCATAATGGATGCCTTTGTTGCTATGCGTCGCGCATTGGCCACAGTTGCGCCGCTTTTGGCGAGAATCGAGGCGACTGATCGACGGCAGATTGCCGATCAATTGCGGAATGACGCAAACCAGGCAAAGAACGAGGAGCGGTTCAAGCTGATTCTCGATGCGATGCGCGACAAGACGTTCCCGCCGCAGAAGGTGTTTTACGATGGACAGATATATGATGCGTTCGTCCAGATGAAGAAGTTCGTGCGCATGGCAAAGGTCGAGCTAGTCGTCATTGATCCGTATTTCGACGACTCGGTGCTTCCGCTCATCGCACAGAAGCGTCCGGGCGTGGCTGTACTCGTTGTGAAGAACCATCGCAAGGACCTCCTGCACGCCGTGGATGTGGCGAAGTTCAATGCACAGCATGGCAACATGCTCACGGTCAAGGAATCGTCAAATTTCCACGACCGATTCCTCATTATCGACAAGTCTGTTCTAGTCCATGTTGGAGCGTCACTAAACTATCTCGGCAGGAAGTGCTTTGCGTTCGCCTCGCTGGACAAGTCCAATATTCCCGACATTTTGGCGAAGATATGATCCTCTGCCTTAGATAACGCTAAGTGAGCGCGACACCTTCGCCGCGCAGGTCGGGTTTCCGTAGAGCCATCATGTTGTTCTCAAGATTTTTGTGCAAATTCTGCACATTAATCGCTCATGCTTTTGCGCTCTAACTGGGAGATTGCCGCGCTAGCGCTCGCTTGCGCGGCTCGGACCAAGGCTTTGGTGGATATTCCATCTTGGCGCCTCGCAACGGCGGCGTGGCAACAAAAACGCGGCATCTACGGAGCCTGTCCCCGCAGTCTTCCTTCTGCTTTTTTGAATATAGCTGTGAACTTGTAGGGTAGATTCCTCAACTGCACAATCGTTGATTTTGATATAATACTCACCGTCAGAACGGGAACGTTACTGGCCTCATAGCTCCTCGACGAGAACCGCCGCGGAGAGGCCGACAGGATCGGCCATCGGTTGCTGCAAACTGGCAGACCAAATAGAGTGACATTATGATTTTGAAACACAGAGACCGGGAGCTTTTGCGATTCGAGTGGCTCGAACCGCGGGGCGTCCGCGTAGTCTCCGTGAACGAATCAGAACGGAAGTTCCTGCCGCTCGAGATGAAGGGTGCGGCGGACGATGACGCCCTCTGGGCCTGGCTCACTCACCGCACGGTGCCGAAGCATCGCAACTACATTCAGCGCATGCTTGGCAACATTGGAATAACCCGCATGGAAACGCGGGCGATAATCGAACTGTGCAAGGGCCTTTCTCTTAACGACGTCTATTGGGTCATTGCAGAAGATTTCAAAGGCAAGTGGTCGGATTGCAATCTCTATTGCAACGAGTTCTCTAAGACGCTTGCCGTCATGGCGTTTACAGGCGGACTGCGCGGAGAGTTTGTCGCCGGCAGGGACAGCTCCACTTCGCCGGAATTCACGACAAACGGAATGCTCGCCAAGTGCTGGCGACGTCGTGAAGGGCAGATCGCGCTCTACAAAGGCGGGACCGAAGGTGCGGCGAACACGGGCTTTGAGCCATACTCCGAATACTATGCGTCGCAGATTGCAGAAGCCCTTGGACTTGCCCATGTCGAATACGGTCTTGAAAAGTTCAAGGGACGCCTTTGCTCCACCTGTCCGCTTTTTACAAGCGAGAGGATAGGTTTCGTTCCAGCCGGACGTCTTGTCTCAAGGAATGAGGCGCTTCAAGATCCGCGCTTTGCGGACATCTTCTTCTTCGATGCAATCATCTTCAATACAGACCGCCATCTTGGCAATTTCGGCTATCTGATCGACAACGATACAAACGAGATTGTCGGAGCCGCTCCAATATTCGACAATGGCTATGGACTCTTCTCGCTGGCAATGTACAAGCCGGGCCATCGCTATAACGAATATGATGATCTTCGCAAGTTTGTTGGACATGTCACGCCGGCGCTGTACGATAGATGGCTTGGTTTTCCTGGTGCTATTTCTCCGACGTCACGGGCTCGGCTGGCCAATTTGAAGGGATTTCGCTTCAAACGTCACAAGTATTACAATCTTCCTGTGGATCGACTTCGCCGTATAGAAGATTTTCTGCAGAATCGTGTCTCTGAAATCCTTGAATATGGAGATAAAGCAGACGATTTCTTGAAGATAAGTGGCGGGAATGACAGTGTAAATCATGTAAGTAATGGGTCGTGTGCACTGCAAATCAAAGAGAATCTGAAGGCAGATCCGTTCATTACTTATGCAGAACTTGCCGATCTGTTGCAGATATCGCCAAGTTCTATCGCTCGCAAGATAAAGGCGTTGCAGATGGCAGGGGAGATCCGCCGCGTCGGTGCGGACAAGAACGGATATTGGGACGTCCTGGTTTAGGTTTACGGACTGTCGTCAGGAAGACCACACTCAAGGAGCAGGACGAGGCGTCTTGCCTCGCGCTGTCGATTGACGAGCGCTTGAAGGTTCTCGAGGAGTTGAACCGCATCGGGCGGCTCGCGGCCGGCTACCCCGAAGCCCGCCTTGACAGGAGCAAGGTGCACGCCGCCTGACCGTGGAGGTGGCCAGTCCGTATCTCGTAGCGGCAACAGAGTTGGAGTTGGAGAGTGGAATTGGAACCTTAGTTTGTAGTTATGAGTTGTGAGTTATGAGTTGTGAGTTATTGGGATATGTACCGGTAGGGCGCGATGTCCTCATCGCGCCGCCATGGGAATCGATAGGCAACCGAACTGGGCGCCAATTCCGGTAGGGCGCGCTCTCCGAGCTTGAGCGGTTCAACGAGGCGCAGCGGAGCGAGATTCTGATTGCAATAAAGACAAGCCACGAAGGATATGCGTTGACGAAAGGCGGCACGCGCAACATCTCGTCCCTGGCGGATAAGTGCTGGCGCGAAAATGCCGCGGACTTCAAGGCGCTTGCCGCATTGCCGAAAGAACCTGGCTTCAGAGACGTGAAGTCATACAAGACCGCGCTCTATCGGCTTTACAATAAGTATCCCGCAGCCGACCACTTCCGTTGGCAGGCGTAATTTTCGGAGCCTGTCCCCGCAGTCTTCCTTCTGTTTTTTTGAATATATCTGTGAACTTGTAGGGTAGATTCCTCAACTGCACAATCGTTGATTTTGATATAATACTCACTGTCAGAACGGGAACGTTACTGGCCTCATAGCTCCCCGACGAGAACCGCCGCGGAGAGGCCGGCAGGACAGTGATTTTCATGCTAAAGCAAGAATTCAGAGATTTTGTTTTCTCTACAAACACGGACGGAAGCGGCAAAGCAGCTTCTTATGTCCGTGCGCTTGATATGCTTGGTCCGATTCTGACGCGGCACTATCCGCGCCCCGTCGTAAGAGGCTCCATGTGGCATGAGTTCTCGCTTGCCGACCTTGAGGCGATTCACAAATGGATTTGCGCTGAAACAAAGAAAGGCGCGGCGAGTCTGGCGTTGGCAGATTTTGAGTCGCCAAGCTACTGGACGAAGAATTTCTGTTCGGCTGCGGTTCGCGCCTATAAGGAGTTCATGGCGGCGGAGTTGTTTGAGAACAACATAGTTTCGAAAGTGTCGTCCGAGACGGCTGGAAAGACTGTGGCAAAGAAAGCGGAAGGGCTTATTGCGAGAACCTCCAAGGCAGACCTTGAAAAGTATCTGACGCTCACGAAAAAAGGTGGCAAAGAGAAGCTGGCCGCTGTAAAGGCGCGTGTGGGTCAGTCGATCTTCCGTAAGATGGTGCTGAAGAACTATGGCAATAAGTGCTGCGTGACTGGCTTGGACATTCCTGCGGTCTTACAAGCAAGTCATATCAGTTCATGGGATAAGGACATTGCAAATCGTCTCAATCCCGAAAACGGCCTTTGTCTTTCGGCAACCTACCACGCGGCATTTGACGCGCATCTCATTTCCTTCGATGAGAACTACTGCCTTGTCGTTTCAAGGTCCATCAAGGACCACTACACCAGTGCGGCGGCAAAATCGTACTTCATCGATCTTGAGGGCGGAAGAATATCCCTACCTGCAAAGTTTCTGCCGTCACAGGTATTTCTTGAAAGGCATAGGGCATTGTTGGCAGGATAGACGGAAGTGAGATTGCAAAAAAGAAAGTATAGGATGATGAAAGATTTCCTAAAGTATGTGGTTGTTAAGGCAAAAAGTTGTTTGTCTATCATAAGGCGAGGGCAACTTCCTCTTGGTGGGATTGAAAACGTAGATTGTGCAAATGCACACGATGGGCCTAATGTTCTGCGTTTAATTTCTGCACAGTCATTTTTTCAGATTGTTGGGGTTTCGTATAATATACATAATTCGTCTGGAAATCTAGCAGTTCCATTTGGGTATCCCAAGATAACCAGTAGGGGCGGACATCCTTGACCGTATCTGTGAATACATGAATTGCAACATCGGTGACATCGTTGACCATGTGCCATACGTAAGTGTTCAGTCGAATGCGAGCGATGGTATCAAGAGAGAGGGGCAGGACATATGCCAGAAGTAACATGTTGTCAGAGCCGAGAGCATTCAGCATTCCCCGAATCGCTCTTCGCATGGGGGAATTCTGGTTCTTATGCCATCAGCCGAGGTGCCGACGGCGGGTCTGGATGGCAGAAACCGCCATTGCGGACTCGTTTGATAATGCAGCTTGAAGCATTGGCCGAGGGAATCCTCGGCGGCAGCGTTTCATCGCAGATGAATATCTTTCTTGTTGGAGGTCCAGGTAACGGGAAGACGCATGCGGCCAAGTATTTCTTAAAGCATGTGCTGAAGGACAAGTTTGATGAGATGCCGACCTCTACGACAGGCTCGGTTACAATGGGTTTTGCAGACAGCGCATCGCCTGTTGGGCATCTTCACTATATTGAAGATGCATCGGCCGGACAAGACAACGTAGCTGTCTACAAGCGATTCGTTGATGATGTTGAGGAGTATGTCCTTGAGCCCCGGCAAGGCTCAATCTTCCTGTGTTGTGTCAATCGCGGGATTTTGGCTACGGTGCTTGCTAAAATTGCCAAAGGCGAGATTGAAGCGTCTCAGGGGGCAAGGAAGTTCATTGCCACTTTGTCGTCCGTTGTCTCTCCAGATGCTACGCCCAGGACGCTATGGCCGTTTGAGCATGAGGGGAATGTCTACATTCATCCAATGGACGAGGAGAGCCTTCTGGAGTGCATAGGTGACCGACATCCGGTTGCCATTGATATTCTCGACGAAATATGTGCCGAGGACGACGGACGCTGCCAGACATGCGCGAATGCGCAGAAGTGCCCCATCTGTGCTAATATAGCAGCATTGCGTGACGAGAAACGGCGCGGGAGTCTTCTTAAAATCTTGCGCTACTATGAAATAGTTGCTTCTCGGCGGCTTTCGTTCCGTGATCTGTTTTCCGTGTTCAGCCAGCTCGCAGTTGGATCGCCCTATGAGTATGTCATAAATGGGAAGAAGACGAGCCCTTGCAAGTGGGTTGAGAAACAGATTGAGCTTTCGGCTTCTAATCTTCGAGAAGACAGGCTTTCGGCTCTGTTCGCCCTCGCCTCGACGCTTTATCACAACAGGCTGTTTGGGACATGGGACGACTTTAGGGTTCAGGCGAGACCGCTTCTGAAACTGGTTAAGGGATCGAAGATTGCGTCGATCAAGGCAGTCGCCCCCGTGCTCCAGTCGATAGTGGCGCAGATTCGCAGGAGTGCAGCTGCCTCAGCGCAGAATTATCTGCCGAAATGCGCGGCGATGCTCGATCCGTCGCTTCAGGATGCGGCGGCAATTGGCGATGGCGGACAGGAATGCATAGAAAAGATAAAGCTGTACGAAGATGCCTTCTGCAAATCACTAACGCTTGGCATAGACACATTCCTCAATGACGGGTATTGTCCCCCGTTGGAAGTCGAGCGCGATCTGTTCCTTGAGGTCCGTGGCATTGAACAAGATCAGAACATTCTAGACATGCCCGTTTCCGATCCTGAATTCCAGACGGCGCAGACAATTCTGTCCGTCTTGCGGGTTGTGCTATCTAGAATGGCTAAGCGTGCAATTGGGGCATTTGATGCATTCGTTTACGCAAGCGACAGGCTTGACGAGTATCGGGCGATGCTTGATAACGATACGTCTCATCCTAACCTCGCAGCAAAGAAACGCCGACTCTGCACTACGATCCAAGGACATCTTTTCCCCGATGGGCTATTCTCATGTTCCATGTTGGCAACGCTTGGACAGGCAGAGCCTGACGAGGCAAACGGTTTCTTCATGAAAAACTCCCGGCCGGCACATTTTGCCATTTCGCAGAGCGGAGCGGGAGCTGGCATGACGCGTAATCTGCTCTTTGTGCGAGAAACCGACCTTGGGCTGTCGATAAAGGTGAACTTCGACATCTACTCGGCTCTTGTCGATCTTCAAAATGGGCTCAAGCCCGCCTCGTTGCCGGCGCGTATCAACGATATATTCGACGGCGTCAAGTCTAGGATACAAGGGCGGCTGTGTCACAACTGGGACCTGGGAGCGTCAAGATTTCTCTACTGCGACCGGGATGGCGCGCGACATTATGTGAGCTGGAATCCTGACGAGGGTTTCTTCCCATCGGAAATCTGAAAGGAACAACTTATGGAATGGGATGGACAGTATGACGGCTTTAGGGAGTCTGGAGCGTTCTTCAGACCCATGCGAATTCCTGAGCAATGTTCGGGCGAGATGCTGACGGCGGAGCTGCAGCGAGAGTTCTGCTTCCAGCCGCTTGACGACGCTTTCATTCAGAACACCGGCAGCCGACTTCTTAAGGAGCTAAGGAAGTCGCAGAGCGCGGACGCCGTCTGGCTTTCACATTTCTTCGATGTTGTGGCTCGATACCCTGTACAGTCGCGCCAGGCGGCAAAACACGACATCGCATATGTGATTCCTTTCATTCCCTCTATAGCATTGTTTTCCACTCCAAGACGTGTCACGAAGAGGAACGAGGGGGATTCAAACGAGCAGGATAGATCTTGGAAGCCCGGACTGTTCATTAAGGAGTGCCTTTCATACTCTTTACCTTCAGAGCAATTGGATGAATTTTTCAAGGAAGTCCAGACCGCAGTAATGGTTTCTGACGCAGACGATCTTTTTGCCAGATTCATTACTGAGAAGACCGACGCGGCACTGCAAGATCATCTAGATATCAGGATCGCGGATAAGATGCTACCAGATGCCTACAGGCACGAAAGGGAGTGCTTTATGCCGCAGACTGTGAGAGACAGAATTGCCGTGGCACCGTTTAAGCGGTTTGCGGACGACATCAGGGCGGTATTGTCGGTAAAGCCTTGCGTTTCAAGACGCCAGTTCATGGCAATGCTTGAATCGATCTTGCGCATTGGTACTTCTGCCCATGTCCTGTGGATGTGCAACATAAATAGACGATTGGAAAAAGACTTGTTTGCGCTTTTCAATGGTGGCGAAGGCGAGTTCACGGACGCGCAGCTGTTCGATGCCTTGAACATGCCTTCTTCTGGGATTTTGTCATATGGCATAAACTTCCAGTCGCGGATGAAGGAGTTTTTCAAGGCATACGAGCGGAGTACGAAACGGCTTTCATTCCTGCTGTACAGGCTGAAAGAAGTTGCTTCTCTTCCACGCGAGACATACGATTGGTCGTCGCCAGAGGCGTTCGTCAGAAGTGTAAACGCCATAAACGGATATATAAAGGCGAATCCTGTTTTCCTGACCGAATACGAAGCGGACTTTTCCCGCCACTATCTCGATGCGATCAAGAAATACACTCTCAAGGTCGATTGCCAGGCAACGCACCTGCTTCGTTTCGTACAGACTGCACTTTCCCAGAACAACCAGCCGTCAAGTGAGCGATATTCACGTTACGACCAGTCCTACCTTCTGCGCCACAGGACACACAGCAACCGTTCGGCCGTAATTGTGAACGCAGGTGCCGTTACGCTGATGTCGCTCGTCCATGCGTGCAGTTGCAACAACAGCACGGTCTTGCTGTCAAATCTTGTCGACGCGCTTCTGGCGTACGGAGTAGCTATTCCACCTGGAGAGATTACGGAAACATTCAAGATGCAGCTGAGGGAACTCGGTTTGACCATAGACAGTCCAGATGCGGAATCCGGCATGGTGCTTCAGGATATTGTCGGAACAGTCGAGGAGGCGAATTGATATGGGTACGAGACTTCTTGAGAAACTTCACGCATACACTACGCGCAAGACCGGGCAGAGCACCGCTGCGCAACTTTTCTGCTTCCAGGGGCTGTCGTTTGAGATGGCCGGACGATTCGAGGAATATGTCCGTAACGGTCATCCGATTGTCCACAACGGAGAGGCGCTTGGACTTTTTGTTCTCGATTCGGATCACCGTTCCCAGGGCAGGGAGAACTTCATAGACGAGGCGGCGGCAGTTTCACGACGCAACGACGCAAATCATCATTTCATCTTGCTTCAGCCTTACGGTACGTCAAGCTCGCTTTCCGTCGAGACTACTGTAGGCGTGATAGGCATAGAGAGCAACGCATATGGAGACTTGGATGAGCTGCGGGACTCTGAGCTTTATAAAGAGATCGTCTCTGCGGCAGTAGCGTCGGGCGATGATGCAAGTTCATACGCATCGTCTCTCATACACGCAAGCGTCGGCGAACTTCTCGCCAGCGATGACCTTTCCATCAACGAAGTGTGGCGCTTCCTTGACGGGTTGCTTGACATCACGTCGGCAGGTATGTCGCTCTCCCAGATAGAGGCTTATTGTGGATATCCTTCATCTCAGGGATTGGGAACCGCCGAGGCCGGCAGAATGCAAAAGACGTTCCACAAAGATCTGCTTGAGGCGATAACGGACTCGGTTGTGATGGGGGAGATGATGGATTCCCTCTTTTCCGAAGCAGAGCGCGATGACACAGGGTTTACTGAGAGCGACGTAACTGCATTCAAGGATTTCATTGATGCGGAGATCCCTCGGCTTGACGCTACTCCTCATCTTGCCTTGGCTGCTTCATACAGGCAGGATCGGCAGTTCCTGCCTTGGTGGAATGCAATTGGCCTCAAGGACATCGTCAAGGCCATACGCGGTACAGAGGATAGGACGGCGCTCGATATATCAGCTGTTGATGCTATCGCGGGTGAGTGCGGCAGCAAGAAGCAGCCCATCGTATTCGCCAACGAGGTGAAGTTCAAGGTGAGGAGTAATCTAGCCTCGGACGATGAGTTTCTGGTCCGTAAGGGAAGGTCTGCAAATGCTCCAATCGCGGAAGAGCCGCTGCCCGCAAGTGGAACCTTGGAGTATTCGCATGTTCTTACGGAGGAGGAGCGGTCAAGTTCCCGGAAGGACGCAGGCAAAGTTAAGCTCTTCCTTGGTTCAAAGCACACGCGTAAGACATACTCATGCGATGTTCAGGTGCTTTCTTGCCTTAAGGCCGGCATGTATCTGACGCTTAAAGACACAGAGAACATCCAGAAAGTCAAGCCGTTCAAGGTCAAGAGCCATCGTGCGTCAAAGACATTCAGGACGGAGGTGACCTTGATCGCCGCAGGCGATGTGACCGGTCATTTGTTCGTAGCAGACACGGCGCGTCTTATCGTGGCTCCAGTACAGTATGACGACGAGAACCGTGAACGCCAGTATTTCAATTTTCGAGCGGAGGAAAGTTCGGCAGGTGAACTCTACAGTTTCAGGATTTCTGCATATAATGAGCTGTCGTTTCAGTTCAAGGGTGTCTCCAATGGTGAAGAATACACCTATGAGGTGGCGTTCTTCGTCAAGCAGACGAACGTGTCCACAGACACGTCATCGACTTGGTACGACGAACACGTGAGGCGGAATCTCCTGAAAGTCAACCGGCCTCTTAACCAGGCCGATTTTCAGGAAGTCGAACTAGCCGCCGGAATGGATGTTTACCAGTTAGAGCAAGAGTTCCTTCAGGTTGCCGCGTCGGGTCTTGGTGGATATCCGGTGATCCTTGGAGACGACTATCGTGCAGTTATGCGCCAGGGGGAGCGCCCTGACTTCGCCGTGCCGGTGTCCTATACGCGGACGCCTTTTGCCACCAACATAGATACTCGGCCGGATTTCTCTGCATGGAAAGCATCGCTCGACTCCTATGGATGCGGATACAGGGATGCCAGATTCGACCTTTTTTCCCGGCTGGCAGTAGACTATCCAGAGAAGCGTCTCGAGGAGATAGATCTTGCAGCGCTTCCTGCTGAGTACGAGGGCCTTATATGCCGATATGCAAAGGCATATGGTGAGTGGCTTGCCTTGGACTATGCCAATGCGTCCATCGCGGATCAGATTTGGGTGTATCCAACGCGAGACAACAACACGTTGGATGAGTTGCCGCTTGAGGTCATATATCCCCCATATCACCCCCTGCGTCTCGCGTGGCTGTATCGAACGCAAAAGATGATGGCCGAGAGCGAATCTATACGGCCAGACCCGGCGGTCGCGATATTCGATTCCGATACAATCCCGGACATGATCCATCTCCCAGTTGCAGACATTGGTGGGAGAACCGGCAGCATCAGGACTATCCCATTCTTCTCCGTTCGTTCGTCTTCGCGCTATTGGGGAATTCTAAGGGACTATTCCGGCAGGGGCAGTTCTGTCCGAGGATATGCGCATTTGTGGAGTGTTGCATTTGGGTTGTCCTTTGAGCAGAGCGCACAGACCATTACAAAGGAACAGGTTGAATCAGCATTGGACGATGCACGTGAAATGTGTCTTGCCAAGCCTTCGCTTTCGGTGTCTTTTAGCGGCGCGAGTTGCGACTCCATCTGCCGCGACGGAATAATCGCCTGGAACAGGCAGTTCATCGACGATGCCAATAACGACGTGCAACGCCTTGGCCCGCGACGCCTAAAGATATACGACATCGGCGGTTCGCACATGCCCTCGAACGAGGCCATCGCCGCAATTGGAGACCAATCAAATGGCATGATCCAATGGTTTGCGCCCGTAGGGAACGCTAGAAGCGTCGATCTTTCGATTGCGACTCTTGCCGCACGAGAACGTTCCGTTCGTGAATCCACGCTTGGTGACAGCGTCACTGTGGCGGGGGGGCTTGGATGCTACAGGACACGTCAGCTTCGCGCGGGATCGTATCTCATAGAGAGTCGCAGGACAAAAGCCATTGTGGGGTGGCGGGATGGCGCAGACGCAATGTCCGTTGCGATATCGTCCATCTTGCAGGGGATTGTCGCCCATGCTGGCGTGCAGATACCGAACGACAAGTCGCACATCGGCTTCCCCACAGATGTTCGCTCGCTGCTGTCAAACGAGAAGTCCTCATATTATGCCGTGTCGTCGGCAGACGTGGATCACGCCTGCTTTGTGGCTGAAAGCGGTTCTGGCGATGCCTATCTGTGGGATTACCGTCTTCCGCAGAACAACATAGGGTCTAGAAACGCGGACGGCTTCTATCTTCTTGCTCGTGAAACCCCTGTGATGTGCAAGGCCGTTTCGCAGGCTATAGCGTCGATTAGCGGGTCGAACCGAGACATCCCGGAGGCTGTGATAAAGAACACTCTGCACATCACGGCGCAGCGGGGCATCCCGACGGTAAAGGATCTTACCCTTGGAGGAACAAAAGCGTTGGGAGAGGTTGGAATCCTTATCGCTGTTTCGGTTCTCCAGGGCGACATTACTTCGACTCTCTCCGGCGGCGTTTTCCCTCCACTGGTCGAAGATGGCAATCGCACGTGGCTCAACTTTGTGGTTCCGTTCGACCCGTTCAGAAGACAGTTTGAGTCGCTCCTGCAGGGCGGAGAGCGGAAGGTGCGCCCCGATCTTGCCTGCATATCAATTCTTTGCGACAAGGAAGATTCCAAGCTGAAGCCTGTGTCGGCAAAGTTCTCCTTCGTCGAGGTCAAGGCTCGAACGCATAGGTTTAGCGACTCGGATAGGCAGCAGGCCTTGCGGCAGTATTCCACTTGTCATGAGCTGCTTTCGGGTGTCGTCGCCAGCGAGAAACTGTCGCTTCATACGCTTGCAGTGTACGACTTCCTTGTGAGCCTGCTGACCTTTGGCTTCAGGGTGTTTTCGACGTTCACTAACGCGGACAGGCTCAATTTGGACCAGTTCTACACCGACGTGGTTGCCGCGATGTTCGGCGAGAGGTCTTTTGTGCAGATTGAGCACGAGCCGAGGCTTCTTGTGGTGGACGCAGGTGAGTCTGCCGTGACGGATAGGCGTGGCGACGTCCATTGTGTCCTTTCGCTAAACGGACCGTCCGTGTGTGGGAACATCGCCGCATCGGAAACTATTGTCCTGCCGATGGGGCTCGAGCCATATTGGGGCCTGCTTTCAGTTGTCCCCGTTGCGCCCTCAGCAGGAACTGCAGGGGAATCGACAGCTTCCGTCGTGTCGACTGTACAACCTGCGGACAACAACAGGAACTCTGTGCCGGGCCCAGATGAGCCCCCGGTTGAAGCGTTGGAAGATGCGCGGACGGAAATTCAACCCGCTAACGCCAATGAGCCGTCGCCTCCTGCGACACCCCAATCGACGCCAGCATCGCTAATAGAGCAGCCTGTAGATGCGGCACTTCAGCAAGAAATGACGACTGTCAGGCAGGATCTTCTTGACGCGCTCAGTGAAGCCGGCATACGAGCGACGCTTGTTGAGGAGCCGAAATTCTCGCCAAACAGCCTTATATTCATCTTTGACGGATCTCCGCGCTCAATGTCGGTAGCAGCTATTCAATCTAGGATAACTGACATAAAAGTACACTACGGCGTTGACATAAGGCGAATCGTACCCTTGCGTCGCAAGGTATCTATTCATGTGGCGCGCGAACACCGGCAGCGAGTGAACTGGGAGGCCACGTGGCCGTTGGTTGCAGAAGAATGCAAGCGCGACAGAAAGCTCTACATTGGCGTTGCCGAAGAGGACGGGCGTTCGCTTTTCCTTGACCCTGTCGAGAGCCATGCACCACACACCTTGGTCGCCGGTGCCACGAAGAGCGGCAAGTCCGTACTTCTGAGAAACCTCCTGTTCGGCATCGCGTCGATCTATGAGCCGCATGAGGCGCGTGTCATTCTTATCGACCCAAAGATGGGGCAGGACTATTATGCGTTTGCCGGTCTTCCGCACCTTTACGGTGGCGAAGGTGGGCATGGATGGATTTCCACTCAGGATGAGGCGGGAGATATGCTCCAGACCCTTGTTGCCGAGATGAACGCGAGGGCGAGGATGCTGTCGAAATACCATTGCGAGAACTTGCCGCAGTACCAGGCCGTAGTTGGCAAGGATTCGCCAGACTGGATGCCTGCGCTTTGGGTGTTCCATGATGAGTTTGCAACTTGGATGCTCGACAGAAGCTACAAGCAGCTTGTTGACAATACGATTGCGCAGTTGGCTGTCATGGCCAGAAGCGTGGGCATCCACCTCGTTTTCGCAACGCAGAGGCCGTCGGCGGATGTAGTCACGCCACAGACGCGTAGCAACCTCGGCAACAGGCTGGTTCTGAAAGTGGCTGACGTTAACAACTCTACAATTGCACTTGGCAGGCCGGGGGCTGAGAACCTGCTTGGCGGAGGGCACATTCTGCTCAAGCGTGAAGGAGAAGATGGTGACGAACCGGTGGAGGGACAAGTCGCTTTCCACGACAAGAGGGATATCGAGGCTCAAGTCCGCGTCATGATTGATGGAACGGCTGGATTGACTCTGGCTGAGCCGTTGGTGTCCAGGAGAGGCTAATAGGAATCCATGATAAACATTGCTACAGTATTCAGCGGCATAGGCGCGGCGGAGCACGCTCTTGACCTTATGGGCGTGGATGCGAACATCGTGTTCGCCTGCGATAACGGAGAGCGGTACCTGAAACCGACCAACAAAGCTTTGCTGAAACAATATGAAGACGAGGAGGACCCTGCGAAAAAGGAGGAGCTTGCTAGACAACTGTATGAGGATTCGAAGAAATCCATAGAGGAAACGCTGCCAGACGCAAAAGATCCCGTTGCCAGGGAACTGGCTGTCCACAAGCTCTATGAGGCCACTCGGCGGATTAATTATGTCGAACAGTCCTACAAGGCAAACTACCATATTGGCGATGGGCGTTGGTTCCAGGACGTGCGTTTTCTTGACGGTGGGCTTTTTGCAAACAAGGTCGATGTGTTCGTTGGCGGCAGCCCTTGCCAGAGCTTCTCCACATACGGCAAGAAAGGCGGACTGAGTGACGCTCGTGGAACGCTTTTCTACGAGTATGCACGGCTTGTTCAGCAGATACAGCCAACCGTGTTTATCTATGAGAATGTCAAGGGACTTCGCATTCACAAGAATGGAGATACATGGAGGCGGATGCAGGAGATATTCAAAAGTCTTCAGTACGACATATATGAAGAAGTGCTGGATGCCGTGGATTACGGCCTGCCGCAGATGCGGAAAAGGATGTTTGTAGTCGGAATCAGAAAAGATGTAGAACATTTTGAATTCGAGTTCCCCAAAAAACACAAGAGCAAAAAGAAAGTCTCTGATTACTTGGACAAAGATGTTCCCGACAAATACTATCTCCCAGAAAAGGGATTCAAGTGGGTCACGGAGACCGAGAGAAATGACAACAAGGCTCGGGTCAATCGTGATGTAATGGGATGCCAGACCGCTGTGCAGCAGGTCAATTGGTCTGGCGATTTCAGGGTAGAGCCTGCCAAGGAGTCCCACAAGACCAATCCTAGGATTTATGTCACAAAGTGGGGGGATATCGAGGAGGCTGTTGCTAGGAAGCTTACGCCTGCAGAATGTTTTAGGCTAATGGGCTTCAAACGGTTTAACATAACTGTTCCAGATAATGTCGCGTATCGACAAGCCGGTAATTCCATCGCTGTTCCCGTGATGAAGGCGGTACTTGATTCTGTGTTTAATGCCGTGCCGTCATTGAAGGAAAAAGACGGAAGAAAAGCCAAAAAGCGACGCACTCGAAAGGTGGCAGCGAAAGGCTGATCGCTTATGATGATATTATATTATTGGGAGCTGAAGGGTCATTGATACAGAAGCATTGATGTAGTAGTAGTGGGGTTTGCGTTTGAAGCGGCAGATTCGCGGATTTGTTGTTGTTGAGGTTCGCCGCGACATTTGGTACAATCTGCTCAGGAGAAACGCATGGGACTTGTGAAGACTAGACGTTTGGCCGCGATGCAGAAGCAGCAACGGGCGAAGGCCTCGATGAAGCCGCCGATGAAGGGTGGTGCCGGGAAGGGCGTTCCGCGACAGTTTGCGTCGGCGGGGGCCAAAGCTCCTCTTAAAATGTTTTAATCTGATTCGGTATGCAATGAGTGCCTGAACTCGTTGGTGGAGTAGCATGGTTTATTAAGCCACAATTATAATATTCGGCAGAAGATATGTAGGCGTTTGCCACTGTATTTAATAAAAGCTTAAAAGCTTGTGGTTGTTGCAACTGGTGGCGATGTGATATAATAAGTGCCGGATGGAATGGATTTGGCTGGGTATGACAGCTGTTTGCATTATTATAATAATTGCTGTTCTCTTTCATATCGTAATCCACGGATTTCGATCGGCGACACCTACATATATTGGTGATGTTGGTGAAGCGCGTGTAAGTAAGCGACTGCGAAAGCTTAACGAAGATGAATATAAGGTTTTAAACAACATTATAGTAATGGATTCTGAAGATGTGACAACACAAATAGATCATATTGTGGTGTCTACATATGGAATTTTTGTGATAGAGACCAAGTGCTACAAGGGGTGGATATTCGGAGCGGAGAAGAGTCGTGTATGGACGCAGAGCTTATGTTGTGGGCGAGGGTGGCGGTCTAGCACGGAAAAGCATACATTTCAGAATCCCATACGTCAGAATTGGCGGCACATATGTGTGTTGTCGGAACAGTTGAAGATTCCATGCCGGTATTTTCATAATGTGGTTGTGTTTGCTGGTGAAGCCGAATTGAAAACGGAGCTACCTGAGAATGTTATGCATGTTGAAGATGTTGTTCCGTACATCAGGTCATTTACAGTTCCTATGATTAGTGAGGAGAATCGAGATCAACTTACACTCAATGTGCTTGAACTGGCTGTCTCTGTCTCCAATGAGCGCATTGCGAACCACGGTGACATGCTGCATGAACTGCATGCGGAACCACGGTCGGTGCAAGCGAATGCTTCTGTGCCAAGCTGTCCAAAATGCGGTGCATTAATGCGCCTTCGATACAGGTATAAGGACGATGCTCCTTTTATTGGCTGTTCTCGCTATCCAAATTGTAAAGGAATAGTGAACATTGTTTCAGCGTAAACATCAAGTCCAAATCTTGCGCAGCCATTACACGTATATTCCGACTTTGCGGGGACTGTCCCCGCACTTTATTGCGACTTCAAATTTGGATGCAGTTTCATTAAACCAAATATTATAATATGTGGTAAAAGTTGTGTAGGCGTCTACCCCCGCACTTTGTAAAGCCAGAACCGCTAGCCCCTCAAATCGCGCTTGTCAGGCCACGGGCGGATTTGATACAATTTGCGCGTCTCAACGAGAAGGGTGCAAGCCGCGTATGGGGCGAGTTGCGAGAAAATCACATGTGCATGCTGGACGAGATTCGGGCGAAGCGGGATGAAATCTACGCGATCGCGCGGAAGTACAAGGCTGAAAAGCTTTGGGTGTTCGGTTCGTGCGCCCGCAAGGAGGAACGCCCCGACAGCGACGTGGACTTTCTGGTCAAGTGGATTCCTGGCGAGTATAGCTGGCGTAATGAATGCGCGATGAATTCGGCGTATGAGAAACTACTGGGTGTCAAAGTTGATCTGGTGTCGTCGCGGATCTTGCCGCGCTCATTGTCCTTTGCCCATCGCATTTGCAAGGAGGCCGTGCCAGTATGACCAATCCTGCGCTTTATCGTGACGATTCGCGTGTTCGGCATATGCTGAACGCAGTTGAACGAGTTGTTGAATTGAGCAAAGACTTGAAGCGCGGTCAATTGCAAATGCAAGAAGACACGACGGAACTGATTCTGTTCAATTTAATGATTCTCGGGGAAGCCGCCAACAATGTCAGTCGCGAATTTGCCGCGCTGAACCCTGACATCGACTGGAAGGGGCTCGCTGGTGCTCGGCATAAAATCGTTCATGATTATGCCGATATTGACTTTGACATCATCTGGGACATCCTGCAGAATGACATTCCTGATGCATATGGCAAGATAAAAGCGCTGGCAGGCACGCTCCCTCCTGAACCAACACAACCGCCGGACAATCTGGTGGATTTCCTGTGAAACTCCAATTCGCAAACGCTCAATCAAAGGACATCGCCACGAGTAAGTAACGAATAAAAGCGGGGTAACCGCCCCTTGTCTAGTTCGATTCTGATAGACTATCCCCTGTTCCTGCTAAGGGAAAACAAATCATGAAAACGAGGATTAGTCATTTTGTGATTGCTATCTTTTTATTGCTTGCCGGGCTCGCCGCGGCGACGACCGTCGAGGAGTATGTAATAACACCAGAAAACAATCTGAAGTTATCGCATACGCTTTTTGCCACAGAAAACGGCATTCAGAACCAACACGACGTTTCCATTTCCGTGCCTAAAGGAAGGCAGGCCAAAGTCTACCTTGATCGCACGGTCGATCGTGTTTGCTGCACGGGCGGCGAACTGACGGTCAAAACAAATAACATTGCCGCCGTTTGGTATGCTTGGTCGGCGCGACCGGCCGTTTTTACGTCGGATGTCGTGATTTCCATGCGCGTCACGTCTCCAAGCCCATTGTCGTATACCGTGATGCACAAGGTATATGATTACTACATCCACGAAACAAAGTACTACGAGACATATTACTTTGGATGCGACTACACGCTTGCGGTCGTGTATGAAGACATATTGCCGGATTTGAGTTGCGATATTGGATTGGAGCCGTCGGACATGATTGCATCGGATGAGAGCGTTACGCTCGATGTGACGATTTCAAACGACGGCGCGCTGGAGGCCGCATCGTCCGTGGCGATAGCATATGTCGATGGCAGAGAGGCGGGCACGATCCATGTCGATGCCATTGCGCCGGGACTGTCGGTCTCGAAAAGCATCTCGATAAAGGATTTGTGCGCTGGGCGCCACACGATAGGCGTGACGGTGGATGCGAACAATGCGGTGGATGAAACAAATGAAGACAACAACATGTCGACTGCTTCGATGTTTGTATACGAAAGAGTTCCCTATACGGTCCGGTTCGGCCCGAATGGCGGCACGGGGAATATGGAAAATCAATTGTTTGTGGCGGGGACGGAGCAGCGACTTTATGCAAATACATTCAGCAGAACCGATTACGACTTTGGCGGATGGGCCACAAATGCAACGGGGAACGCCGTATATGAAGATTGCTCGGCACACAGGAACCTGTCGTTCGAGAAAGACGACGTCGTCGTTTTGTATGCCGTGTGGCTGCCGCAGAAACACAAAGCGACATTTTACGGCAACGGTGGACTCGTATATGCCGAGGGTTCGACTTCAGGCGATGATGGCGTTGTGTTCGAGTATGATTGCACGGTTCCCTGGGAGGCGTCGAAAGCAACCGCAAGGCTCGACGGATACGATTTCGACGGATGGTATACATCTCCGACAGGAGGCGTGGAATTGACGGGCAATTCGATGATAAAGAGCGATATTGCAGTATATGCGCATTATGTCGAGCCGACCTATGTCTTGAAATTCGAATCTGGCGGCGGAGAAGGCGAAATGGAGGATTTCGTATACAAAACTCCTGCGCGGCTCCCTGCCAATGTATTCACGAAGGATGGTTTTAGCTTTGCCGGCTGGGCCTATGATTCCAGCCCCTCGCTTATGTATGCCAACGACGAGCAGGTCATAACCAACGGCATTTCAACGACGCTGCGGGCAACTTGGAAACGGTTGACCAGTTACAAGTTCTATGGCGGTGGCGGAGCCGGAATCATGGATGATATCTTTGTGGAAAGCGGATTGAACACGGATATAGTATGTGAATTTACCAGAGAGGGCTTTGTTTTCGCAGGATGGAATCGCGTTGAGACAGGCTCGTTTACCATGCAGTGCACGGCATTGTGGGGTTTGGAACTGACTCTGTCGGAGGATCGCGGCGAAATTGTATTTGCTGGCAGTTTCGAGTCTTTGTCCAGCAACGGGAGTCTTTGGCAAGTTGATGATGCCGACGAAGGGTGCTTGACTGTCGGCCCATACCCCCATCCGAATTCCAGCGCGGGAGCATTAGATTATGAAGGCCGCCTTTTCGGCGTTGTGGAACACGATGGCGTGCTTGTTTATGACAAATGCACGTGGGAATGGGAATATGTTAATAAAAGATGGCGCACTTACACCGTTGACGAATGTGATTTGGTCGTGAATTTGAAGGGGCGGCATCACGCTTATTCTTATTCGACTTCCGATGTGTACTGGGGTGATCTGGTAATCGCGGGATATGCTGCAAGAAATGAATCTCTTGTCAAAATATACCCTAAATATTTTGTCAGAACGTCATATGAGTTCACTGGCGTGGCCCAGTCTGCATCGATTGCCGTAAGCGCCGAAACCGAATGGAGCGCAGAATCTTCCGCCGACTGGATTCGGATCGAAAAAGATCCATACAACCCGCACAAGGCCATTGTAATGCTCGAACCCAATGATTCCATGTGGTCGCGAACGGCGGCGGTTTCGACAACAGATGCCTACTCTATCGAAATAACGCAGTTGCCAGGCATTGCGTCGACTTGCGTGGAGTTCGACGCAATGGACGGCACGTTTCCGACGAACGAAGTGCGCTATGCGGCGGGCAAGGCGTTTGGTCCTTTGCCGTCGCCAAGTCTGCGGCATGGCTATGTGTTCGCCGGATGGAGCGCACAACGTTCGGGTGGCGATCTCCTGGATGAAAATTCAATAGTTCCGGAACGTGAAAAACTCTATCTTTATGCAAAATGGATCGAGAAGGACGTTGCCGTTTCTTTTGATGCCAATGGCGGGGTTTGCGACGATGCGGTGCAAAGCCGGAAGTTCGGCGAACATATGGGAGCCACGCCCGTACCGAAACGTGCAGGGTTTATATTTGACGGCTGGACCACCGAAAAAGACGGAGGCGCGGTAATAACCGGGGAATCGAAAATCTTCGGTGATGTCACATTTTATGCACATTGGCTATTTAGTGGAACTGGTGCGATGCCGTCAATTGTTGGTGACGATGGTGCAACGATCGAGGGCGATGCGGACATCGGCTATACGATTACACCGAGCGTTGATAAGAAGGAAGTGGTCGTCGCGCTCCCAGAAGGGATTGATGCGAGCAAGGTAATGGTGATGGCCTCAACGGCGGTGGAGAGGCTCACATTGAATGGCGCAGCCGTCAGGGTGCTCGCCCACGGCAGCGACATTACGCCGCATCTTGACATCCCGGCGGCGGTCGGCGGAGTCATCGACATAACGGCGGCGACGGTCAAGGAGGCAGTCGTCAAGGAAGCGTTGGATACGGGAAAAGGTGCCGAAATCAACTTGGGCGATCCGACCGAACCAACGCTGACGACCGCCGAGACGAAGCCGGGGCTGACTTACACGTTGCGCGAGGGAACGACGCTGGACGGCCTGGCCGACGGCGACAGCAAGGTGGGCGACGGTGCGAAGTGGACGCCGAACATCACCGTCAAGGGCGGAACAAGCGGCTTCTATTCCATCAAGGTCGAGAAGTAGCGCAGAGCGGGTGACTGTGCGGAAGCGAAAGGATCAATGCAAAATTTGATATACTGTCAGCAATCGAACGATGAGACGATTGCTGACAGTTCTCTTGCTTGCATCTGCCGCGCTGATGGCGCGCGCCGCGTCGGCCGGGACGCGCTCCCGCCGCCTCCCGGAAACGGGGCCGAAGTCCACCGTCGCCCAGTGGACTTTTGCGGGGACTTGTCTAATTCAGATTTGGTAGACTGTGCAACCGTTCTGCCGGCATTGTGCCGACAAGAACGGCCCGTCGAGAAAGGCCTTCCCGGACGGGCCTGCGGCGGCGAGGCTCTTTGGGGACCAGAGGTCTAACTCTCCGGGACAGCATAGCCCGTCGCCGCGTTTCGTCTAAAGGCTCAACAGTTGCATAGGCGTTTCGGGAGTCGTCTAATCCTCCCGGTCCAGCCTCTAGACAAGGATAGTATAGCATGAAATCAGACGTTGTGCACATCGGAGTTGACGTTTCAAAGGAAAAGCTCGACGTGTTCGTCCCGGCGCAGAAGGAAGGAATGCGCCCCGCGACGAAGGAACTCGACAACAGCGTCGCGGGGTATAGGGAGCTCCGCGACCTCGCGCGAAAGGCCAGGGCGACGGTCTGC
>Ga0265298_10002224_pt1 | contig 27325 bp, 23 predicted proteins | sample AusTroGonzalo_MG_3_FD_193486 | JGI IMG/M metagenome (GOLD analysis project Ga0265298, IMG submission 193486) | Bovine rumen microbial communities from tropical cattle in Woodstock, Queensland, Australia - Gonzalo_01 | ecosystem: Host-associated > Mammals > Digestive system > Stomach > Rumen ...
GTCCTGGATCGTCCACATCCTACCGATTGGCTTGGCAAAAAGACAGTGATATGTTTGCAACAATCGAAGAAAAAACTGTAGATTTAAAGAAATGGATGGATGGAATCAATCCGACCACTCCAATAAATAAGCTTTGCATACCAGGTACACACGATTCATTGACATTTGAACCAAGCGGCTTTGTATCAGCAGCTTTCGCCGAAAAATCTGCACGGGCTCAATATGCAAACGCATCTATCGACCAGCAACTCTATTATGGGTGCAGATACCTTGATCTACGAATAAATGAAGACTTAGATGGATGTCATGGTATTGTAAACTGTAAGAACGGTCTTGAATACGCTATTTCAAAAATTCACAATTTCTTGGACAATTTTAGAAGCGAAACTGTTTTTGTAAGAATAAAGAACGATCGTACAATAAGTGACTGGGGAAAATTTGAAAAGAACATGGACGATCTAATCAGAAAACATCAAAGTATTTTTTGGAAAAATAATACAGCTATCAAATGGCCTTACGAGTGGCCAACATTAAATGATGTTAAAGGAAAACTAATCGTTATCGACAGCCTTGATGAAGGTCCTAATGGAACAAGATATTTTTGTGGTAAAGGATATGGATACAAATACAACCAAAAAATTGATGTCCAATTAGGTGATGAAAAACAAATGGGAATATTTGCACCTCAGGATGAATATAAAGCACCCAATGAAAATTATAAGTTAAAAGAAATAAAGGACAACATCAACTTGCCATATGACGCAAGCGTTATGAAACTTAACCATGTTAGCGCCACAGGAACTGCTGCTGGAGCATTTGGGTTAGGATGGACGCCAAAGGATTATGCTGATTATCTTAATCCTAAAGTTACCTCATATCTCATTGAAAAAGGAACCAGCTGCACCACCGGCATAATTGCTTTTGACTTCATCGATGAGTCAATTGGAAAAGTCGTTGTCAACTGCAATAAATTTGATTAATTTATTGTAACATTAATCACCAACAAACCGACTCAGGTACATCGGCATAGACAAGACCAGCTACCGCAGGAGACGCACGTACATGACCGTAGTCGTCGACCTCGAGCGAGGCAAAGTCGTGCGGGTCCACGAGGCGTTCGGGGAGGACGTACCGTAATCCGAATGGCCTACGGGTTCAGGAATATACCCACCCCCTCCACACTTAGTTGTGATGGCTCCATCACAAACAATATTTCCAGAGCTCCCCAGCGAGCTCTTTTTTGTAATTTGCCGCAATTTGAGTATGTTTTTTTTAACAAAAATACGAATTGATGATGTTTTTTGCAAAAAAAATGGTATTTTATAGGCGGTTATTACTAATTCGAATTTACAGAGGAATTTCATGAGCTGGTCATACTCAAGAGAACACCAAAAGAATATCCTTTGCATGATCATGGCAGGCGGTCAAGGGAGCCGCTTGCAACCCCTCACCCGCGACCGTGCAAAGCCCGCAGTCCACTTTGGTGGAACCTACCGCATTATCGACTTCGTTCTCAACAACTTTATCAACTCCGGCATTTTCAAAATCAAGGTTTTAACGCAGTTCAAGAGCGATTCCTTGAACAAGCATATTTCTGCCGCCTGGAACTTGAACGCGAGCCTCGACCAGTATGTGGACCTTGTTCCGGCCCAGATGCGTACCGGTGACGAATGGTACCGCGGTACTGCCGACGCTATTTTCCAGAACATCAACTTGATTACCGATGAACGCCCGGACCTCGTGGCAATTTTCGGTGGCGACCACATTTACAAGATGGACATCAACCAGATGATTGATTTCCACCTTTCCCGCGCAGCGCTCCTTACGATTGCAGCCATTCCGGTTCCGGTCGAAGAAGCCCGCGAATTCGGTATTATCGAGGTGGATGCCGACAACCGCATGGTCGGTTTCGAGGAAAAGCCGAAGGAACCGAAGCAGATGCCGAGCCGTCCGGGTTGGTGCCTCGCCAGCATGGGTAACTACCTTTTCACGAGCAAGTTCCTCGTGCGTGAACTTTTGAAGGGCGCAAGCTCAGGCGCAACGGACTTTGGCAAGCACATTATTCCGCGCTTGTACAAGGAATATCCGGTTTACGTTTACGACTTCAACACGAACATCGTTCGCGGTGAACAGGCTTCTACCAAGGGTTATTGGCGCGACGTAGGAACGCTTGATGCATTCTTCGAAGCCAACATGGACCTTTGCTCCGAGAATCCGCCGTTCGACTTGTACAACAACTACTGGCCAATCCGCACGTTCAACTGGAACCAGCCGCCTGCACGATTCTTTGCTGGCGACAATAACGCCCATCAGGGTGCTGCCGTAGATTCCATCGTTTCTGCGGGTTGCATTATCGGTGGTGGCACGGTCGTAAAGAGCATTCTCTCCCCGGGTGTAACAATCCAGAAGGATGCACTCGTCGAAGAATCCATTCTCTTCCCGAACGTGACGATTGGTCCGGGTGCAAAGGTGCGCCGTGCGATTGTCGAAAAGGGCTTGCATATTCCGGCAGGTTTCCAGATTGGTTACGATTTGGAACGCGACAAGCAGCTCTTCCACGTGACAGAATCCGGCATCGTCGTCCTCGCCAAGGACACGATTATCAAAGCGTAGGAGGCGAGAGAAGCGGGAACAAACTTGTTTGTTCCCATTTCCGAGCCGACGAAGATTGCGCTCGACAGAGTGCCACGCCTAGCCTAGCTCAAAAAGTATAGAGAAACCCCAGTCGTCCGACTGGGGCTTTTTGATGTATTGAAATCGGGAATTAGTCGGCCGTGACAGCGTCGCCCCAGTTCATGCCGCCCTGGCCACCGACGAAACTGGACATGTCTATAGTCCACTGACCATCCGTACAGACATAAGGCATCTCCATGCCCATCATCGATTCAGTCTTGGTTTCACCTTCCGTATCGCACTTGTTCTTTTCGGCCTGAGCATCCATATCGTACGTCCACTGACCGTCCTTGCAAATGTAAGGCATTTCCATACCCATCATGTTTTCGATCTTCTTGGCGCCTTCTTCAGCGCAGGAGTCGTCAGAATCCCATTCGCCATCCTTGCATACCAACTTCATGGTCATGCCCATCATGGTCGTATCCTTGGTCGCACCATCCGGAGAGCACTTGAGGCCTTCCTTCATTGCTTCGGCATCGGCTTCCCAAAGTCCATTGTGGCAAACAAGCTTGGTATCCATTCCCATAATTTTTCCGTCTTTCTTACTGCCTTCCGTATCGCACGGTTGCCCCATATCGCCAATGTCGATATTGAAAGACATCGCAGAACTGCTAGAAGCAGCTTCAACGGCGGAACTTGCAGGAGCCGAATCCCCAGATGATTCCGCGACATTGTTCTTTACAGAATCCGCAACAGCTGCAGAACTAGAAGACCCCACATCCCCAGCCGTTTCAGCCGAAGAACTGGAAACAGCGGGATTTTCAGGCGTAGCCAATGTCGGAGAAGAATCGTCACCACAAGCAAGCAACCCGAAAGTAGCTGTTAAAGTAATGCCCAAGGCCATTTTCTTGAAATTCATGTAATACTCCTTAAAAATTTACCTCGAATATACATTAGTACGTCAAGAAAAACAATCGAGCTCGGAGAGAAACAAACAATTGCGTAGGACGGGTTACAACATCGAAAATGGACCTAGCCCCAAAAGAAAATACCAATGCCAACAGATCTGTAAAATCCGATTTTTTTTATAGGATAAAACAATTAAAACACCCAAATACACCGTAAATTTCTAAATTTGCGCACATGAACGAAGAACAAAGCGCCCTCTATTCTAAAAAGCTACAAGAAATCGCCAAAGCCCCGAAATACCGTGGGGCCATTTTCCAGATTGAAGCCGATGAAAAAGGCCTCGCCCTCGTCGATGTCAAGGAAGCGAGTCTCAAAGTCTATTTGATGATTGACCCGGAATGCGACAAGATTCTCGAAACGAGATTTTTCACTTATGGCGGTCCTGTGTTTACGGCCCTCGCCGACTCGTTCTGCCGCAAAATCCAGATGGCAACCGTCGAAGACGCATGCAAGATTACCGCAGAAAGCCTCGAAGAAGAACTCCGCGACACGCCCGATGTTCGAGCGCTCCCGGAAAAACAGCTCGAAATCAAGCAGATGAACACCCTCATCGCCAAGATTCTCGAAGTCTATCCCGAGAAAAAGGCAACGGCAATTATCGTTCGCGAAAAGATGGAACGCATCAAGTACCGCACGCAAACCGCTGAAGGCCGAGCCGAAGCCGATGCCGAATGGAACGCGCTCACGAAGGTTCAGAAAATCGAGAAGATTGAAGCATGGCTCCATCAGACCGTGCGCGGAACGCTCCAAGGCGATGGTGGCGACATCCAGATTCTCGACTTGACCGACGACAACCGCTTGCAAATCCGCTATCAGGGCGCATGTGCCGGTTGCGGTAGCGCTATGGGCGGCACGCTCTTCTACATCGAAGACGAACTCAAGAACAACGTTTATTACAACATCATTGTAGAACCGGAAGATCCGCTCGCAAACATCCCGCAGAATCCGGACTTGCCGGGCTTGGACGACAATAATCCGCCTGCAAGCATGTACTAAATTTAATGAGACCTCGCTAACTGGCGAGGTTTTCTATTATACAAAAGACCTCCTTCATGTCGAAGGAGGCCTTTGTCTTTTATGTTCTAAAAATTAGTCAACGACACAGCGTACGCTGCCAAATATATTATCATCAACTTGCTTTACTTTGTACAAGCCGGAATTATCCCATTCCTTGAAAGCATTTACGCCATCCGAGGCAATCAAGTGGGTCTGGAGATTCACATGTTCCCAAGATCTTTCAGAGCCGCACTGCGTCCTATTGCAGAAACCAGGATAAATAAGGCTGAATCCAACAGTGTTTTCGCCACTCAAAATAGACCCCTTGAAATCATCTTCACGATATTCCGTTTCAAGGTCATACTTATGGTCTTGCAGGTCCTTGTATTCGTCATATGTCGCCACGTGAGTTCCTTCAGGGCAGATGCCTTGCACCTTGCCCGTCGGTATTGAATCAGCGCCATTCAAAACCTGCCTATGAGTGTACATTCTGCCATAAAAATCACAATGTTTCGGATTAAACTCATGGCAAATGGAGCCCTCAATTTCATAATTCAGGTTTTCGGCAAACCAGGTAACGCCATCGATTTTGATGGTCTTGTAATACTGCCCGTCTCGCTTATCCAAGAAGAGACCGTATTCCAATTGCTTGTTCAGCAAGATCCAAGAGTATTTGTATACGGAATCTGTAGCACGGTCATAAAGATTGCTGTCTTTGCACACATATTTGGAACCGTCATATTTGCGGCCACGGCAAAGATCATAGGCAACACCTTCTTGACAGAACTGCTCGGTATAGTCGATTACCTTTCCGCCACATTCCAGCTTGTCGCTCAAGCAACGCACGGAAAGTCTTGTATCAGGTTCACCACTGACAAAACATGTCCTATTTGGCGATGCCGTTTTCGGACCATCGCAGAACGAAATAAATTCGTAGCTCATCGGTTGCTGCAATTCGTCGGGATATGCCTGTGATGTCGGATACGGATCTAGTTTCAAGAAATTTTCAGTCATGTAATTGCTGTAGTTTCGGTCAGAACTCCAGAAGTTTTCATCCGTTCCCTTACCATTTCCAAGAGTAATCGGTACGGCGTTGAATCCGTAATCATCCGTTCCATTCCAGTCACCGTATTCTTCACTTTTCGGCCAACCCGTAGTGCTTTTCAGTTTTCTTGACGCAACGTCTGAACCGCCCGCATATTCGACAAGTGTCGAGAATTCTTCGATGCTCGGCAAATGGAAGCCTTCAGGACAGACCTTCATGGCATCGGCATAAACATAGAGACTGCTATCGCCAAAGCTCAGATTTTCGGCCATCCATACCTGGGTTCCAATTTTCGTAACCTTGTAGACTTTGCCATCACGGGCATCGGTAATGGAGCCCGTCGGAACTGTAGGTCCCTGGCTAGAAGATTCAGGTTGCAAGGAAGATGACGAGGATTCTGCCGCCACAGATGTTCCGGCGGTACCAGAAGAGGAACCCGCTTTTGCGGAAGATTCGGACGAAGTGGTTTTACTGTCCGAAGATATAGCACCCTTACTCTCGGAAGAACTGACGATATCGGAAGAGGATTCGATATTGGAAAAGGCATCTTCGTTAGATGAAGCCGGATCGGAACATGCCGTCAAAGCCAACGGAACCGCAACACTCAATGCGATTGGGCCAGCAAGTTTGCGCAAGCTGAAGTTCATATTTATATTACTCCTTTTTTTTAAACCAAAATATACAAAAAAAACTTTTTGTATGTTTTATGGAAAAAGATTGTAAAATAAGGGGAAATTTTTGGTAATTCAATTTGTTATATGGTTAAGGGAGCAAAAACCAACAATTTCCACTCCCATTTTCTATATTTTTTTTCGTAGAAAATCCAAAAAGGAAACGATATGTCCGAAGAATTGAATCTTAAGTTTGTTGATCCCGTACCGATGCGCTACGGTGAAAACTCCCACCAGTCTGCCGTGTTCTACCGCGACCCGACCTGCACCGAAGCAAATCTCGCTTCTGCAAAGCAACTCTGGGGTAAGGAACTTTCCTACAATAACATCGTTGACGCTGACGCCGCTCTCGAAATGGCTCGCGAATTCAGCGATGGCAATGCCGTCGTAATCGTAAAGCACATGAACCCGTGCGGACTTGCTACGGGCGAAACACTCCGCGAAGCTTTGGAAGCCGCTTGGGCAGGTGACCCGGTGTCCGCTTTCGGTTCCGTAATTGCCGTGACCCGCAAGGTCGACCTCCAGACCGCCGAATTCCTCAAGGGCAAGTTCGTTGAAATCTTGCTCGCTCCGGCATTCGACGACGACGCTCTCGAATTCTTGAAGAACAAGTCCAAGGACATCCGTCTTCTCGAAGTTGGCGAAATCAAGAAGGCTACCGCTTGCAAGGTTTACAAGCACGTGATTGGCGGCATGCTCGTCCAGGATCGCGACATCGGCACTTGGGACAAGTTCGAATGCGTCACGAAGGCTCAGTTCCCGAAGAACAAGGAAGACCTCGCCCGCTTCACTTGGCTCGTCACCAAGCATACAAAGTCTAACGCAATCGTGATGTGCTACGAATACAAGCCGGGTTACTTCCAGGTCATGGGCCTTGGCCCGGGCCAGCCGAACCGCATCGACTCGAACCTCCGCCTCTGCCAGCCGCGCGTTCGCGACAACGTCGCTCGCCTCCCGGAAGCAAAGGAATTCTTCGACGAAAACGGCAAGCTCATCAACGAAGCCGGCCTCAAGGCTCTCGAAAAGAAGATTTTCGGTGAAGTCGTGATGGGTTCCGATGCATTCTTCCCGTTCCCGGACAACGTCGAAGCCGCACACGATGCCGGTGTCCGTTACATTGTTCAACCGGGTGGCTCCAAGAAGGATGACCTTTCCATCGAATCTGCAGACAAGTTCGGCATTGCGATGGTGTTCACCGGAATGCGCCACTTCCGCCACTAATTTACTATAAGGTAAGAATGATTCCAGTTTCTCAAAAAGAAACAAACCAAAAGGAGAAGGACCTCTACTACGCGGTTCTCTCCTTCTTGAAGTCTGTCCGCAAAGCCGGCAAGACAACCGCCAAGGAATGGAACGAATACCGCTCCAAGTTGACGGGTATTGCGCCTTCGCCCGAAATGAGCAAGGCAACGGATATGTGGACGATGGATAACTTGGATCAATTCCAACCGGACAAGACGCAACTCCCACCGTTGAACGATATGGAATCTGTGGCTAGAGTTTCGCCCGAGTTTTTGTCGCAGCTGCTTGAGGCTTTGTACTACGGCATGCTGAACTTGACTCAGGCGAACTTGATTTCAGACGAAATTCAGGATGCGGACCCGGAATGCGTAAGCACGGCATCCCTCGAAGAATTATTGGTCAAGCTCTGGATTGGAAACGCCAAGAGCTATAGAAAAATTGTTGTGAATTAGAGCAACGAGGTCGGTCGCAAGCTCCCTTTGAGGTATGAGCACGGGCTAAAGCCCTTTGAGCAAAATTCAAAGCGAACGAAATGAGCGACCTCACTACTCATAGGGGTGAAAACCCCGACCTCAAACCTACGAATCCCTCAAAGCGAATGAAATGAGCGACCTCACTACTCAAAGGGGCGAAGCCCCGACCTCAGCACCTCTTAGAGTCAGAGTTATCGGTGGCGGTCTTGCAGGCTGCGAAGCGGCACTTCAATTGGCAAGCCGCGGTTTTCAAGTCGATTTGTACGAAATGCGCCCCAACAGGCAGACCCCTGCACACAGGGATGGTCACTTAGCTCAACTCGTCTGTTCAAACAGTTTCAAGGCTTTGGGCATCACAAGCGCTCACGGCCTTTTAAAAGCGGAACTTACGATGCTCGGAAGCTTTTTGCTGGAATGCGCGCGCAAAGCAGCAGTCCCCGCAGGCGATTCACTGACCGTAAACCGCGATATTTTTAGCGAACTTGTCGAAAAGAAAATTGCTGAATTCCCGAACATCACGCTCCATCGCGAAGAAGTGACGAGCCTCGAAGGCGATTGCCCGACGCTTGTTGCCGCAGGGCCTTTGGCCAGTGACGCTCTCGCCGATGATATTTTCAAGCGCCTCGGAAGCAACCGCCTGCATTTCTTTGATGCGATTGCGCCTGTGGTCGAAACGGACAGCATCGACTTTGACCACGCTTTTTACCGCAACCGCTGGGAAAAAGGCGAAACTGCCGACTTCATCAACTGCCCGCTCGACAAGGAAACTTATACAGAATTTGTGCGCAAGCTCTGCGAAGCCGAAGCCACAGAACCGCGTCCGTTCGAAAAGAAAGAACTTTTTGAAGGTTGCTTGCCCGTCGAAGAAATGGCGCGTCGTGGCTACGAAACGTTACGCCACGGGCCCATGCGCCCGATAGGGCTTGGGCTTGGAAACAACGGCCATTTGTGGTATGCCGTGATCCAGCTCCGTGCCGAAAACAAGCAGAAAACGCTGTTCAACATGGTCGGTTTCCAAACGCGCCTCAAGTGGGGTACGCAAAAGGAAATCTTTACCATGGTGCCTGCTTTGCGTAATGCAAAGTTTGCTCGCCTTGGTTGCATGCACCGCAATACGTTTATCGAATCGCCAAAGTTCCTCGATAAAACGCTCCGCCTGCGCCCGGAACTCGATTGTGCGAAGGGCATTCCACCTACATGGTTTGCCGGACAAATTACAGGTTCCGAAGGCTACACCGAAGCTGTTGCCACAGGCTGGTACGCAGCATGGAACATGGCACAAACAATTTTACACGGGCACGCCGACCCGCTTCCTGACGAAAGTTGCATTGGCGCGCTCATGAACCGCCTTGTCGAAGAAAACGAGGACTTCCAGCCGATGAATTTCAACTTCGGCCTCCTCCCCCATCAAGACGGACTCAAGAAAAAGAACAAGAAAGAAATCCTCGCCGGAAACGCAGAACGCGCCGTCCGCGAATGGATAGCGGCCCGAAACAATGCGTGATGAAATTCGACAGGCGATTTTAAGTCAAGAGCTTAAGGATGGGGAAATGCTTCCGTCTGTCCGTAAACTCATGAAGACTTTTGGCGTCTCGTCGGGAACCATCCAAAATGTGCTTAAGCAACTTGCCGAAGAAGGCCTTATTTACAGCATCCGCGGCAAAGGATACTTTTGGGGCAAAGCCCCAGATGCAAACGATTTAGCACAAATTCTTTCAAAAACAGTCCATCGCGAAACAATCCTTGAACGCTTGGAACGCGAATTTTCAACCGACTGGGAAAAAGGATTCCTCGATCCAAACAAGAATTTGCCGCTCGCCAAGGAACTTTCGGACCGCTACAACGTTTCACAAACAATTCTCCGCAAGTTCCTGATCCACAAAGTCAATCAGGGAATCCTCGTGCGCAGAGGGCGTTTGTACGCATTCGCCTCCCCGCTCAAAGCAAAAACAGTCAAGAATTTCAGTGAGATTCTGTTTGTCACACGATGCAATTCGTGGGGCGGTTTTACCGCCGAAAGCGAACGCGAACTCGACTTTTTGCGCCTCGTTTACCAGACCGCAGGTGAACAGCATTTTAAGCTCATCTTGCTCGGCATCAACGAAGAAAGCGGCAAGCTTATTGATCGCAGCGGAAAAGTTTGCCATTTGACAGACTACCCCAACGTGATTGGCGCAGTGCTTTCGACACTCTTGGTGCAAAATCCGCACGCGCTTTTGCAGTTATTCTACGCAGTGAAATACCCCGTGTCCGTTTGGTGGGAACACCCGTTGCAAAACATTCCGCCACGCTTTTTGAGCAAGAACAACTGGGCGTTTTTCAACTCGACTTTCGGCGAAATACCGGGCCAGCAAATGGGCAAATACCTGTTGCAAAAAGGCTTCAAGAAGGTCTGCTATTTTTCGCCATACCACAACAGCTCATGGTCCAAAGACCGTTTGACAGGTCTCCAAAGCTCCGGGCTTGAAGTCATTGCATTTACCGATGACGAATACGCAAGCCCCTGGGATTACAAGGAAATTGCAAGAGCTAAAGTATCAAGACTTTCTGTCGAAACATACGCCCGCAATCTCGTCAAGCGAAAGCTTTTGCAATTTGTACAAAACGTCCCCCCGGATTGCAATTGCTGGGTTTGCGTAAACGATGAAGTTGCAGGGCTCTTCTACGAAATCAGTGATGACGGCGACTGCATTTTGCCCGGCGAAAAGACCGATCCGAATGTTCTGGGATTTGACAACTCCGCCGAAAGCTATTTGCTCCGCATAGCCTCTTACGACTTCAACACTAGCGCACTTATCAAGCAGATTTTCTACTACATCGAAAATCCCGACGGATTCGGCAACAAAAAACGCCTGCACCAAATTCTTGGGCAGGTCATTGAGAAATAGGTTTGAGCGATGAGGTCGGGGCATCCGCCCCCTTTGAGGTATGAGCAAGCGCAAAAGCTCGGTACTCAAAGTGAGCCTTTGGCGAACGAGCTCAAAGCGACCTAGGGAGCGACCTCACTACCTCTAAACGTTCTTATTAACGATAATCGTCTTGGCTTCGAAGGTTTCGCGGTCAATCCATTTGACCATAAGCGAGACCTTGTTGTCTTCGTTGAGAGCGTCCCAGTAAGCCTTGAGCGTATCTTCGGCACTGTCGAAAATCGGCATGAGTTTCGGGAAACCGTTGAAGCTCGGGATCGGCTTGCCATCAGTTTCGTACGTGCTGATGAAATGTCCAAGACCCGGAAGAGCCTTTTCGAATTCAAACGTCATGCGTTCGCAGCCAGCGTCTTCGCAGTTGTTACGGCTCTTGAGAATGGAGAGCTTGTAAACAGCCGGTTCAGCATTCTTGTAGTGGATGCCGGAAATACGCGGCGTGAAGTTCGGAGCATCGTCTTCGTACTGGCGAGTGCGGAGAGCGCTTTCGAACGTGCCACCGAGATTGATAGCGTTGTAAATCGTATCGGTCTGGTCGCCGTTCGTAATAATCTGCACGTCCTTCGTGTGGCGAGCCGGATAGTAAATGATGAGGTGCGGGTCGGTCAGCTTCGATTCATCAAAAGCTTTGGTCTTCATGAATCCCGTATCGGCTTCGATTTCGAAAACACGGTTACGGCTGTTCACGCTGCGGCCCATAATCCAGTAAACCTGCACGTAGGACTTGCCGTCGGCGCTTGTGCCGAGCACAATGCCGCGGCCAGGGTAAGGATTCTTGGAAAGGTCGGTAAAATTCTGTTTTGCTTCGTCTGTGTAATTCATGGCTTCAAATATAGCAAAGAAGCACGCGAAGAGGAGCTATGCACACCGCAGTGAATCTCCGTACACTTCGAACGATATACTCCAGAAGCATCCAGATTATAAGTACATACCGTGCAAGTCGTATCATAAACATCTTCCGCATAACCATTATCCTCTACGTGGGTAAGATGGAACAATGTATCGGGAGCCTTTTCGGGAGCGGGGCCCGGAACAACATCAAAGACACGCCCAAAGTACTCGAAGTTTTTAATATCCGTTTCTGTTGCCGGAATATTAAACGTATAATATGCATAGCACATTATATTCAGGTTAGTTAAGATCTCGCTTTCCGGCACGACTCGCAGGGTATCCCCCACGCGCTCAATCTGCACTTCTTCATTATCGTAATCAATGTCCACATGCATATCCGGAATGACAATCTGGTAACCAACGTTTTCCGTATTCGTCAAGTAGGCTTTTTTACCGGCATTGGCACTGTTCAAGCTGCAATGACTACTATTGACAATGGCGGTCTTGACAGCCTCGTTTTCGCCAACGGCGCTATTCGCAACGACGGTCTTGGCAACCTCGTTTTTGTCAACAACGCTATTGGCAACTTCGTCCGCGCCCGTGCAGGCAATAAACATAAGTGACAGCATGGTTGCGCATGCAAAGTTTTTTTTCATATCATTATCCTCCTTTAATTAAAATAATTGAATGTATACTTTATTCCGCATCGACAATATCCATGATTTCCGGCGCAAGAGAGCCGAGACCATTATCGAAGTAGAGTAATGTCGCATGAGTGTAGGCATCATCGTTATCTACAGCAAAATCAATCTTGGACTTGCAAATACACCTTAGTGCATTCGTATAATCGTATTTCACCTTTACAACAACCGTATCTCCAGAAACTTGAACTTTGAGGGTGTCGATTTCGATATCGCATGTGAGCAAAATGTTTTCGATAGAAAAGGTTGTCCGCTCTGTACCGACATGCCTGTAAGTAAACGGAGGAATTCTTTCTTCATCGGCGACAACCAAAGAGTCTTCCATTATGCGTTCGTTTTGACATTGAACATTGGCATCTGTAATGACGAGGCCCGACGAACTCGAAATAGATATGTTCATCCCGTTCTCCGATACAACAAAGCTACTGCTTGACGAATTCAACAAGTTGGAGTTTTCCGCCATGGCATTGGGGTCGACCGTTCCACCACCGGAACACGCAATCACAAGCATCAGAAACAGTGAACCTGAGACAAGAGCAAACTTCTTAAACATGATGTTCCTCCTTTATCTTGTCCGTAAACGGGAAAAACTGGAAATTAATTCGACAAACCTGATCGGAACCGTTGTATTCGTTAGCAATGGAAAGGACTTTCTTGCTGCAAGCTTCTAGCTCATCGACAATTCTTCGGCTCGCTTCTTCGGTCACGCCAATCGTAAGCCCACTAAAATAACGTTCATCTGGAGAATAGCGTTCTACGGCACGAGCCGCCATGTTCGCCATTTCTTTATGCATGGTACGAATGGCAATGGTTAAAGCCTCTTTAGAACCGATAACATTCTGTTCTGTTTGCGAATAGACTTTGTCCCCGTCTTTTTTCAGGAATCCGGCCTTAACCAAAAAATTCAAGATATCGCGCACTTCTTCGGCAGACACGTACTCCTTGCATTTATCGGCAAGGTCGCGCGGGTTGGCTCCAGGCATCATCGGGGCAAGTTCCCTGAGCACGGGATACTTCCATGATTCATAATACTGGAACGCTTCGCTGTCAACGACACGCATGCGGTGTTCCAATGCAATCTTCTGCATTTCAAGGAGTGCCGCCTTCTTGACGGAATCCTTTTTGGCATTGCTGAACGTGACCATTTCGCGGAAGTAATCTTTCTCGAAACCGACAAGTCCCAAGGCTTTCGCGACATTTTCGATTTTAGGCTTCCCTAACCTGCTTTCGCCCTGACAGACAAGCTTCAAGAAGTTCGGCGAAGAAAAACCAGCTTTACTGCAGAACTCGCGCCACGAGAACGCGCCCAAGCGCTTGCGTTCGTCGTAGTAGTCCTGCAAATAGAGGCGATAATCCTTATATTCAAGAATCGATTTCATGTATATCAATATACCTTTTCTCTTTTTCCAAATCAATAGAATTCTATACAAAAACTATGATTTTATAGCAAAATTCAAGCTTTTTGCCACAACTTTTTAAATCTAAAATAGAAATACTATACAGTCTGTATAGTAGCAAAAAAGCCGCTATAAAAGCGGCTGAAATTTGATGGATTAACAAGATCTATCGCTTCGGATTATAATTGTTCATGAGCACCATAGCAAGAGCAACGCAGAACATCACCACGCTACCGACAACCACCTGCTGTTTGTGGTCGTATTCTCGCTTCACATAAGTCGGATTTTCTTCGTTCAGTTCCTGCAAGGTCGGGCCCTGCTTAAGCTTGGTGCTGTCGATGCCGAACACTTTTTCGATTTGTTCGTCGGTCATGTTCAGCGTGCTCGTGTAAGAACTGTCGGACCTGTCGAGTTTGTCGGCAGCGAAAGAAGGAGTTGCCAGAACGCAGAGCAAAAGGAACGCAATAACAAGGCGCTTCGACTTGCTCAGCGACCTTGTATCTCTTTTTTTGTTTCTCGTTTGTTCCTTACTCATCATGCATTCATCGCAGCGTTGAAAGTCACTGGATCCTTCGTCCCAACGGTCCTCAGGATGACGCCTTTGAAACAAGAGGTTGATCGTTAGCAAAAGCAGCCTCATTGCTCAAAGCGAGTGTAGCGAGCGACCTCACAGCTCAGAACCCCTACCCTTCCTTAGCGAGCTTGTCGAGGATCTGGTTCACGAGGCCCGGGTTGGCCTTGCCACCGGACTTGCGCATCGTCATACCCACGAGGAAGCCCTTGAGAGCGACCTTACCGGCCTTGAATTCAGCGAACTGGGCAGCGTTAGCAGCGCAGACTTCACGAACCACAGCTTCGATAGCAGCGGTGTCGGTCACCTGTACGAGGCCCTTTTCCTTCACGATTGTTTCCGGATCCTTGCCCGTTTCGAACATTTCAGCGAACACCGTCTTTGCAATCTTACCGTTGATGGTATTGTCTGCAATGAGGTTCACGAGGGCGCAGAGCTGTTCCGGCTTGATCTTGAGGGCAGAGAGGCCACCTTCGAGGTCCTTCATCTTGGCGAGGAGTTCCGTGATAACCCAGTTAGCAAGCACCTTGCCGTTCTTGCAGTTCTTGGCGGCAGTGTCGTACCATTCGCTCACATCGCGGTCTTCGGTCAGCACCTGAGCATCGTATTCAGAAACACCGAAGTCCTTCATGAAGCGTTCGCGGCGGGCATCCGGCAGTTCCGGAAGCGTGCGGCGGATTTCATCGACAAAGGCCGGGTCGGTCACGAGACGGACCATGTCCGGTTCCGGGAAGTACTTATAGTCGTGAGCGTCTTCCTTGCTGCGGATCACGATGGTCTTGTCGGCGTTGGGATCATAGCGCTTGGTGCACTGTTCGACTTCGCGACCAGCATCGAGCGTCGAGGCCTGCAAGTTCATTTCGCAGTACAAAGCCTTTTCGAGGTTCGTGAAGCTGTTCAAGTTCTTGATTTCGGCGCGGATACCAAACGGAGCATCTTCAGAAGCGCGGAGGGAAATGTTACCATCGCAGCGCATGTTGCCGTTTTCCATGTTGGCATTGGAAACGCGGGTGTATTCGAGCGTCTGCTTGATTTTCTTCAAGACGAGCACAGCTTCTTCCGGGCTACGAATATCCGGTTCCGTCACGATTTCGCAAAGCGGCGTGCCGCAGCGGTTCGCGTCAAAGTGGCTCTGCGTCGGGCTCATGTCGTGGATGAGCTTACCAGCGTCTTCTTCCATGTGGATACGGGTAATGCCCACGCGCTTCTTGGTGCCGTCGGCCTTTACGATTTCGAGCCAGCCGTTCTTGCAAATCGGATGGTCATACACCGGAAGTCCGCCCGTCTGGGTAATCTGGTAACCCTTCGGAAGGTCCGGGTAGAAGTAGTTCTTACGGGTCCACATCGCGTTCAGGTCGATTTCGCAATTGAGAGCAAGGCCCAAGCGAATAGCATATTCCACAGCCTTCTTGTTCGGGACCGGCATTGCACCCGGCATACCAAGGCAAACAGGGCAAACATGCTTGTTTGGGCTGGTGTTCACTTCTATTTCGCAACCGCAAAACATCTTCGTCTTGGTTGCAAGCTGACAATGGATTTCGAGACCGATAACAGGACAATAGTTGGACATGTTAAACTCCAATAAATTTTACGCGGAAAAGATAGAAAAAGTTACTAGTTACTAGTTATTAGTTATTTAGAAATACGGACGAAAAGATGTTATGTTTGAGCTTTGATCTGAACCCAACTGATAACACGAAGTACAAAGACAAGAGATTTTAGAAAGAAACTTGAGGTTGGATGCCTAGAAAAGACAATTGTTAAAAAATAAGTACATTTATTTGAACAACGAAAAATATTTTTTTGATATAAAAAACATATATTACAAAACAAAAGCAAATCATTTTTTTATAGAAGGGGAAAAAAATGGCCGAATCAATCAAAAAACAATTATGCATCAGTATTGAAGGTGGAGGAATGCTGGGGATTGGCCCGCTTGCATTCATGTGTAGATTAGAAGAAGAATTCGGCACAAAATTATGCAATTTAGCGCATGCATTTACAGGTACATCGACTGGCGCCATCATTGCAGCTTGCCTAGCAGAAGGAATGTCGGCAATCGATATTTTTGATCTTTACAAAAGTAATTTGAAAAATATCTTTACGAAAAACAAATCACGCATTTTCCCAAAACAACCGGAATACGACAATACCTATCTAAAAAAGCTCCTCCAGGAAAAATTCAAGGGAAATGTTTCTGATTGGGAAAAGCCTATCTATATCACCACGACTTACATGAACGGACAATCTGTCGAGAAAGTTTGGGACAGAGGAGATAATGATACGGAAAAATGGTTCGCTGTCCTTACCAGCACCGCAGCACCAACCTACTTTGACGTCCTCATGGACGGAAATGATTCATATTGCGATGGCGGTTTGTGGGCGAATAATCCGGCAAATGTCGTCATTGCAGGCGAATTCAAACAAGGAAACAGAAATCTCAAACTTCTCCATTTCAATACATCAATGGATACCCCAAATACCGAAACAGGCAACCATACAATGCTCGGGTGGGCACAATACCTCCTCTCCGATTGGATTGCGAGATCTTCCAAATCTCCAATATTCGTAGCAAAAGCCATTTTGGGGAATGATTTTGTATTTAACGCATCTCCGAAGAATGAAAAAAAATTTGATATGGACGATACATCGGACAAGACCATAAATAAAGTCGTCGAAATATGGGAAAATTATTATGACTCCGTCAAGGATGAAATAAAAGAATTTATGGAACGTTAAATTTATTCATAATTGTTTTTGACCTAAAGATTTTGTAATTTACGGATGTTTTACTTTTACCCAGAGAAAAAATGTCCACGTTAAAGCAACTCGCCATCATCTGTACTTTAGGTTTATTTGTCGGATGCGCCTCCGCTCCAAAACAGCTTGCAGACCACAAACTAATCCCCGGTGGAGAAATTACAGGGAAAGCAAACAACTATCGCCCATCAAACATCAAGTACCCAAAAGTTCCCGACAACGTCCAATACGTTTTGGCAAACGACGATAAGGTCATTGATGCATATAATAAACTAAAAGCAGACCTTTCAACAGACGATGCCATAATCCAATTTCAAAAGGCTTTGTTCATAAAGCCTGGTGCATGGGCTAGAATCGACGAGCTGAAACAAACCGGGGCATTCAATAAACGAACACGCACCTATAAAGTAGGAATTGGCAACGAAAAAATCAAATTGCGTTACGCCGTTCCCAAAACAAGTAAGTCAGCATTGCTCGCCTGGAATGTCCTCAAACGTGAAATTCTCCATCCCGTCTATTACAGCGCTGAAGCCGGCAGCCTAGAAGCAAACGCACCCGGAGAAATCAGCATCCGCTCCATAAACGCAGAAGAAATGAATACGATTGTTTGGTTCAATCCGTTTAAAATCATCGAGCCCACATTTGTTATCAATGACAAATATCTTATTGAATTTGACGAAGACGGGAACATCGATATGATTGACTACATTCCTTACTATTTACAGTTCAACGACAAAGTCAAGGCATATTTAGACGAAAACGAAAAGAGAAAGCAAGAATACGAGCAGAAGAAAAAAGAATACGAGCAGTCTCTGCAAAAGTAGGCTAAATTTCGTCCAACGTCACGACAAGCGCATCGGTAGCATCGCGGAAATTCGCGCATTCCGTGAGGATGCAATCGGCGCCGTTCACAAACGCAGTGGCAAGGCGCATAGCCTCCCCTTCCGTCAGTTTGTGGTTCGTGCGAGCCGCAGCAGCAAAGAGTTCCGCCGCCTTCAACGACACATCGGCATTCACTTCGCAAAGGCGCACATTCGCAGACTTTTCGAAAAATTCGCGGTACTGCCGAGCTAGCACGCCATCGTTTGAGCCATACGCCTTCTTACAAATCTCAAACAAAGTCACAGACGAAACCAGAACCTGTACATTGTTCTCGTAAACAGTATCTAGAACACCCGACACCACCGGGTAATAGTCAGGATGCATCTGGAGGAGTCGCACCAGCGGCCCCGAATCCAAGAACAAAATGCGGCTCTGCTCAATCGTCTTAATCATTTTCTTTTACGGGTTCGTAAATTTCCATGTAGGCGGCATCATGACGCTGACCGGAACGCATCATCTTGAAGCGGCCTGCTCTCGGATAAAAATACCAATTCATCCATTCACCGCTCATGTCAGTGCGCTTGGTTTTAATGGCAATCGGCTTTTCACCCATATAATAATCCCGTTTGTGCGGAATTACGCGTTCCATGGCGCGGTACGTATGCACAGAATTCCCGGCGCGGCGTTCAACCGTTCCGTGCCCATCCTTGCTCCAGGTGATGTTTACGATTCCATGATCGTCCTGCAACGGTTCACAGGTATCGAATCCGCTGGCACACCACAAATATTTCGGATATGAGAACGTATATGAATCCAAGTTAAACGTCTCGACAATGCGATTATTCCCCTTGAACGTCGGGTAGTTCCCCGCAAGAGTATAGTCTCCCGCATTGTAATCCTCGCAACCGTGCTGAGCCACGCGGACAACGCGGTTAAACACGTCAACACCAACAGCGCAGCCTTCTTCCTTATAAACAAAGCGGGCATGGCCGTTGATATTCTTCTTTTCAAGATTGCCCATCTCGATTTCGGCAACATCATCATCCTTGCCGTTCTGCACAATGATATTAAAACGGCTAGCGTTACTCGGAGAACTCTTCAACACCACGCGGCCCGTCTCGGAAACATACTCGCCGCTCAAATCCACATATTCCTGCATAAAGCGGTCCAGTTCCGAACGCTTTACCCAAACATCACCAAACTTGCAATTCACCGGCACATAACGAGGCGGAGCCTTCGGTTCCACTTCTTCGTAAGTCACAACGCGCTGTTTTTTGGTGACCGTCTGCATTTTTCCGTTGGCACCACGAACTTTTTCTTGCACATCCACAAAATTTTCATGTTCAATGCGGTCTTTCGGGATCGGGAGTTCCTTGATAGCATCGGAAGACGTTAAATATCCAAGGGGACGATTTTCATCTATAGCACCATTAATTTTTTTATAGATATTGAGTTTCATTTGAGCAAACGAATTTGCCGAGAGCAAAACAAACACCGCCAACAAGATTTTTTTCAAAACATTCACCTCTTTTGGATATTTAAATTAGATTATTGAGGGCTTTATATGTAGTAAAAAAAAGATTAAGATATTTTTACTAACATTTAATCAGGTAAATAAACCAAGATTTATACCAAGGAGACTATCAAATGAAGAAAATGTTTCTCGCAACCTGCATGCTTGCGGCATCCGTGTTCGCAGCACCTAGTGTAGAAGATGTTAAAGCAGCGACTGAAAAGCCTGTTGTTGAAGCAAAGACTGCAGTCAACAAGGCGAAGACCGCAACAGTCAAGAAAAAAGCTCAGGCAAAAGCCAAGGCCGATGCTGCTGTGAACGACGCCAAAGCTGCTGTCGCCGCAACCGAAACTAAGGCTGCAGAAACAGCGAATGCAGCCACCGCCGAAGCAAAGGCCGTTGTAACCGAAAAGGCTCCGGCAGCCGAAGTCAAGGCTCTTGAAGCAGCCAAGGCCAATGCAGCAGCCGTTGAAACAAAGGTCCCGGCAGAACCGATTATTCCGGCAATCGCCCCGACTCCGGTTGTTGAACCGGCTCCAGTCGCAGAAGTCAAGGCTCCGGAAGCACCCGCTCCTGTTGTCGAAGCTCCGGCTCCAGTTGCCAAGGCTGAACCCACTCCTGTAGTTGAAGTTCCGACAGTCGCACAGGCAGATGAAGTCGCTGTCGCTGAACCGGCCTCTACGACAAGCCGCAAGAAAAAGAAGATGATTGAAAACGCCGTGTTCACAGTCAACCAGATTGACTTCGACATCAACGCTGACTTCGAACTCGAAGCCGGCAAGGTTCTTTGGTCAAGCGAAGACGACGACGATATGGACAACCTCGAAACATGGAACGGTCAAGCAAACCTCGCCATCCTCGCTGAAACTCAGAACTTCAAGGGTAAAGTCGCTGTGGCATTCTACCCGGGCGACCTGAAGACCGATAGCGACAACCACGCTGTTGGCGACGCCGAAGATTACTTCTCTCTCGACGAAGCATGGGCTTACCAGAGCAAGGATTGGTTCAGCTTCAAGGTCGGTCGTTGGGACAACACGGACAAGAACGGTGACTACTTCGGTGGCTACATCGATGGCTACAAGAGCGGTTTCCTTTCTACGCAGGACGCAGAAAACCAATTTGAATTCGGTTTCGTCCCGAACGAAAACATCGATATCGCCCTCTCCTTCATCAGCAAGTCTGCACACCTTAACAAGGGCGACCTCCGTGTCGTGTTCAACTTCCACGATCTCCCGAGCCTCGAAATGTTCGACATCCAGCTCGGCTACCGCAGCAACATTTTTGACAGAGTTCACGATAGCGACGTAGACATTGTGCACAACGCCTCCTTGAAGGTTCGTGCTCCGATTGTTCCGGACTTCTTCACGATTTTCGGTGAAGTCGCTCTCATGGATATGGCAAACGACATCGTCGCACCGCTCACAGGTGGCTTCGAATTCAACTTCAAGACCGTTGACCGCGTCATTCTCGAAGCCGAATTCGTCCACAACCGTCATAACCACAGAGACTTTATTCCGGGCAAGACCAAACACATCAAGGACGTCCTCGCAGCACTTTATCTTGAAAAGGCTCTCACGGACCGTTTCTCGCTGTCTGCTGGCTTGCACAATTACAACGCCTCTAAGGACTTTACAATTTCCGGCAACTTGGTTGGCCGTATAAACTAAGAGCCTCGCTCTCGCAAAAGCGTGCAAAACGAGTGTCGCAAAATTATGCTTGCATAATTTTATGACCGAGTACAGCCGCGGACGCCAAAGGCGTCAATCGCCCCAGTTTAATAACTGGGGCGTTTTGCTCACGGTAGACCGCTCGGCTCTATAAACGCAAAGGCACCCTGTTAAAAGCAGGGTGCCTTTATTATATTACAAATAAATATGTGTTAAGGAGGATAAGGATGAAATCCCTAAAAATACTTGCTCTATCTGCTACACTTGCGCTTATGGCTTGTGGCGATGAATATGCCGCTGGAGACTATGAATTGCCAGAATCGGATTCCGAAGAATCAAGTTCCAGTTCACAGCCATCCACAATTTCTAGTTCCGACGCGGTTCCGGGAAGTTCGAGCGCCATTTTAACAAGTTCTAGTTCCGGCGCAGTTCAGGCTAGTTCAAGCTCAAGTGCAGTCTCCTCAACATTTAAAGATGCATCCATTATCACGGACGGCCAAGTTGTCGATTTGCGCGATGGCAAAACATACAAGACAACAGTCATCGGAAACCAAGTGTGGATGGCCGAAAACCTCCAATTAGATGTCACCCAATTCATTGAAGATGGTTTGTATGACAATGAAGACCATTTTTACGATGCTTTACTTTTGAGTGAAGAAATCACTGGAACAAGCGAACATTACTACCCGTGGAACATCGCCATCGATGGTGCGGGTATTTATGGAACACAAGCCAAAGGTTGCGGCATCGATTCTTTATGTCATTTAACAGGAAACATACGTGGAATCTGCCCCGAAGGGTTCCATGTCCCCTCTCCAACCGAAGCAGAACAATTGATTAGAGCAATAGGCGGAAAATGTGGAACAGCACAAAAGCTTAAAGCCCAAAATTCAGAATGGAAAATTAACAACGGTACCGATGAATTCGGTTTTGCAGCACTTCCTGCCGGTTATTATGCCGTATGGTGGGGTGATGGCATGGAAGGTTTTACTTTTGAATACGAAAGGAATCCTCCAGCAAAATTTTTAACAACAGCAGATAAACTTACTTGGAGTATCGCAACCGAAGCAACCTATGATAGCGGCGTTAGAGAAGAATACGAAGTCGTTGCTGTTTACGAAGAAAACCTCAGATACATGAGTTCGCTCCGTTGCGTAAGAGACGAACCTGCCGGAGTTGATTGGGTGGACCCACCTCTGCCCACCGCCCCCGATTTGCCAGAATTTGAATACGGCGAATTCATCGATGAACGCGATGGTCAAACCTACAAGACTGTCGTTATCAATGGCAAAACATGGATGGACCAAAACTTGAATTACACATTTGATGTCGTAGATACAAACGCATCGTGTAAGGTTGGCGAATATGAATGCAAAAAAGGTTCTGATTATTCATGCAAGCACCCATTGATCGGAAGCCCCGTAAGTTGTAAGAACAAATACCGTATTGATTCAGCCTACTGCAAAGAACACGAAGCCATCTGTAAAAATTACGGCAAGTTATACACCTGGAAACAAGCATTAGTCGCATGCCCCTCAGGCTGGCACTTGCCCAACGATGATGAAATCGATGGTTTTATGAAATCAGTCAACCCCTATAGCGTTTATGAAGGAGAATGTCTCTTAAGGCATACCAAGTTCACAAAACTTGAAGATCCAGATTTAAATAAACTATTAAACTATGATAGAGGAACAAAAGATTTCCATATCCTTTTTTGGGATTCGGACGAGGCCAATTTCAACCCCAATTATGCAAACACCTCCGGTTTTGCAAGCCTCAAAAAAGACCTGAATAACGTTCGCTGCGTTAAAGATTGAGATAAAGCAAAAGCCCCAGCAATGCTGGGGCTTTTTTCATTCTAAATTCTGTCGGCGAGATCCGGTCGGACAGCGCAACCGCTAGAAGCCCTTGCGTTCCAAGTCAAGCAAAAGCGCCTGCAAGGATTCTTCGACCGAAGCGCGGAAACTGCTCGAGCCAAGACTGCAACTGGCGACAACTTCATTACCCGACGAAATGCGAATGACATCAAAACCATTTTCAGATGTAAAGCAAACGGTCAAACCTTTATTCAGAGCCTTTTCTAGTAAATCGCGCATAGCGACTCCTTTAATGATGAGTTCAAAAAAAACTTAGGTTGGCGCACCAACAGACTTAAACTAGGCTTTTTTGCCTAAAAAAACAAGCAAATAATTTTGAATTTCCATAATTTCTATGTATTTTATGTAAAGAGGGGGTTCCTATGTTCGATTTTCATATACATTTAGCAAGACTACCCCACAAAAGGCAGCTAACGCAGTTGCTGTTAAATTATAATTACGACTTTATCGCAATTGCGTGCGAACCTTGGGAATGGGAAGAAGTATCCCAGCTAAAAAAGGAATTTTCCACCGAAATCAAGCCAATTCGATGCTCTTACGGGCTTCACCCCATGATTGCAGCTAAAGTGAATACTGAAGCCCTTGCAGATTTACGACATTTTTTACAAGAAGACAAGCATGCCATGGTCGGCGAAGCCGGCATCGACAAGAGATATCCAGGTTACGGGGACGGCACTCAGGACCAGATTTTTATAGAGCAGGCAAAACTAGCTTTGGAACTCCAACGGGATTTGCAAATCCATTGCGTCGGGGACTATATGCGCGTGCTGAGACTTTTGGTTGAAGCAGGATGGTCGAACGAAACAGAACATTCTCGCCCAATATTCCATCGTTTTGGCGGAGACGCAAACTTCGTGAAAAAAGCAATCCCTTTTGGAGCGCTATTCTCTCTGCACGAAGACAGTTTCCGCAAAAAATCGACTGCGGCAGCCATTCCGCAGATTCCAGAAAACAAAGTTTTCTTTGAAACCGATGCTGACGAATCTTTTTTAGACCCGGATGAACTAGCCGAAGAGCTAGAAAACCGCCTTGAATCAGTGCGGCTCGCCTACGCCAAGTGCCGTGAGTAACGGATCCGCCGACCGAATGGTCGCGGCCTGCACTTGTATTTGAGCAAAATTGCGGAACACTTCGAGCGTCTTTTTCGCCATTTCGACAGGCGTTCCACGCCCAACTTCGAACACGGCCTGTAGCGGAGACATTCCCAAGTAGCGCATGCCACACGTGCAAAGGGCGCTGATTTCGCCAAGCACACGCGGGTCCGGCGACGGCGTTTCAGCAAACGTCGCGACGATAACGCCCTTGCGGAGCGCAAGCCCCTGGATGCGCAAACGACCCGCCAACAGTCCCAGTTCGGTCACGAGCAAAAGCATCTTTGCCGGTGTCGGGACAGGCCCAAAGCGGTCTTGCAGTTCGTTTTCGATATTCTGCACATCGGCCTGCGATGTGATTCGAGCGATACGCTGATACAGCGAGATTCTCGTAAGGCCGTCTTCCACGTAGTTTTCGGGCAAGTAGGCATCCACGCCGATTTCCACACGCGGCTGTATCGGTTTTTCGAGAGCGCCGCCGCGCAACATTTCGACGGCTTCACGCACCAAGCGCACATACGTTTCAAAGCCGACTTCGGCGATGAATCCGTGCTGCTCCTGGCCGAGCAAGTTGCCCGCGCCACGGATTTCAAGGTCTCGCATGGCAAGCTGGTAGCCGCTGCCGAGGTCGGTAAACTGTTCCAACGCCTTGAGGCGGCGCATCGATTCCTGCGAGATTTCGCCACGCTGCGGAATCACGAGCAACGCCTTCGCAAGCACGCTGCTACGGCCCACGCGGCCGCGCATCTGGTAAAGCTGGCTAATGCCAAAGTGGTGCGCGTTCATGATGATAATCGTGTTCGCATTCGGCACATCCAAGCCAGACTCAATAATACTCGTGCTCACGAGGATGTCGAACTTGCGCGAAAGGAAGGCATCCATCACGCGTTCAAGCTCATGATCTTCCATTTGCCCATGCGCCACGGCGACCTTCGCTTCGGGAGCCATCGCTTCAATCTCTTCGGCAAGCTTTGTAATCGTCTGCACGCGGTCGTTCACAACAAACACTTGGCCGCCACGAGCGAGTTCATCGAGAATCGCATTCTTCAAGACTTCGTCATCGCGCTGCATCAGCTTTGTTTCGACCGGCAAGCGATTGATTGGCGGCGTATTGATGAGCGAGATGTCGCGAACGCCCGTCATGCTCAAATGCAACGAGCGCGGAATCGGCGTAGCACTCATGCTGAGCGTGTCAACTGCTAGGCGGAGCTGGCGCAACTTTTCCTTTTGCTTCACGCCAAACTTTTGCTCTTCATCAATAATCAAAAGTCCCAAGTCCTTGAACTCACTCTTGTTCGACAACAATGCATGCGTACCGATAACAATGTTCACGGAACCGTCGGCAACCTGCTTAAAGATTTCCTTCTTTTCCTTCGCGCTCTTGTAGCGGTTCATCAAAGCGATATTGACCGGATAAGCGGCAAAGCGTTCGCAGAAGTTTTCGTAATGCTGTGCGGCAAGAATCGTGGTCGGCACGAGGATGGCGACCTGCTTGTTCGATGCCACGCACTTGAACGCCGCACGCATCGCAACTTCGGTCTTTCCAAAGCCCACGTCACCGCAGATGAGGCGGTCCATCGGGCGACGGCTTTCCATGTCGCGCTTGATGTCGGCCGTAGCGCGGAGCTGGTCTGGCGTCGGATCGTATTCGAACGATTCTTCGAATTCCTTTTGCATGCTGCCGTCGGGCGGGAAGCCGAAACCTTCGACGAGTTCGCGCTTGGCGTAAAGCTCCACGAGGTCGCGCGCAATCTTGATGACCTTTTCCTTGACGCGCTTCTTGATGTTTTCCCAGGTCTTGCTGCCGAGACGGTCCAGCTTTGTTTCCACGTCGTCCGAGCGGTCGAGGCGTTCGATCTTTTGCAAGTCCGACACAGGGAACTTTAAGCGGTCGCCGCCATCGTATTCGAGCAAAGCGCAGTCCACCATACCGCCGTTGACTTCCACACGGACAAGTCCCAAATAGCGACCGATACCGTGATCTTCGTGCGCCACAAGGTCACCGCGGTTGAGCGATTCGACCATCAACGCATTCGTCACAGACCCCGCAATCTTGTGCTTGCGAGCCTTATTCGCATGACGGTTCAGAATCCTCGTTTCGGTGAGGAACGCAACATTATCGTCTTCGAGCCAAAAACCTTCCGACAAGTTCCCGATAAAATAATCTTCGACCGGCAAGCCGTCAAAAATTTCACGCAAGCGGTTCACGCCGCCAGGCGTCTGAGCCATCACATAAACGCGACCGCCCTTGTCATAAAATTCTTCAATTTCTTTTGCGACCGCATCCGTTCCGTTCGACGTAAAGTCCTGCGCACGCATGTGCATCTCGTGCCAGTTGCCATCATCGACCTTCACGCGAGTCACATCTAACGAAGCCCTGCCCACAAACAAGCGCGAGAGTTCGCCAATCTTGAACCAAATTTCATTCGGCGGAGCCATTCCCGGATCCGTCACACGCGCTTCGTCATAAGCGCCGCGATAAGCGCCATACATCTTCGAAGCCGTTTCCGAAAGTAGCGAAAGCTCTTCGAACACGAGCGACGCACGCGGCATGTAATCCAAGAGGCTTGCCACCAAACGCTGGTGATGCGGACGACGCCACCAAAGCGATTCCGCAGGACCATCTTCACCAACAAACACAGTTTCGGGAACCGTAAACTCACCCATTGGGAAAAATTCAATATGCGTCAGCTGCTCCAACGAACGCTGCGAGAAAATATCGAACGCACGGATGGACTCAATTTCGTCGCCATAAAATTCAATACGAATCGGGTGCGGGTACAAAAGGCAGTTCACATCGACAATGCACCCGCGAATCGAAAACTCGCCTACCCCGCTCACCATCGGCTGTTCCGTAAAACCGTGATCGAGGAACCACGGGCGAAGCGACGAAGGTTCCAGCTGGTCGCCCACCTTGAGCGAACGCACCTGACGCATGATTTCGCCCGGTTCAGGCAGTTTCATCAAGAAGGAATCGAGCGGACACACTACAACGAAAGGCTTATCCGCACGAGAAATATCACGGAAAAACTTGAGGCGTTCTTCGAGCACGCCCTCGAACGGGACCTTAATTTCATAAGGCTTCAAGCCGAGCGACGGAAAGAACCGAACAAACTCCTCGCCCACCATGCTTTCCAGGTTTTCGACCAGACTTCAGCACTG
>Ga0265298_10002226_pt1 | contig 27325 bp, 22 predicted proteins | sample AusTroGonzalo_MG_3_FD_193486 | JGI IMG/M metagenome (GOLD analysis project Ga0265298, IMG submission 193486) | Bovine rumen microbial communities from tropical cattle in Woodstock, Queensland, Australia - Gonzalo_01 | ecosystem: Host-associated > Mammals > Digestive system > Stomach > Rumen ...
GGAGCCCCAGGCCGTCCGCCGACACCTTCAGCACGCTGAATCCGCTCGCCACGCCGTCCTGGTTGAAGTAGACGTGGAACGAGGTGGCGTGGTGTATGTCGAATCCGCCGCCGGCCCCGGCCGACGCGGTGGGGCTTCCGTTCATGCCCACGAGCTCGAGCGGCGCGTCGAGCGCCCACGGAAGGGTCCGCAGCGCCGCCACGATCTCGCCCTTTGCGTGCGGCTTCAGCGTCACGGATCCGCCCGGACCCTGTCCCTGCACGCCGCTGCCCTTTATGCTGAGGTGGATGGTGCGGGTCGAGTCCGTGGTGTTGCTCACCGCGACGACGAAGCGGCTGAAGCGCGAAAGGTCCGCCTCGCCCTTCGCGAAGTCCATGCGCACCCCGGGCCAGCTGTTCTTTACGCCGGTGGTCACGCCAACGGCCCCGTCCGCGAGCGTCTCGATCGAAGAGTCCGCCTGCGCGCGCATGACGGTGTCGGGGCCAGGCCACAGCGTCTCGCCCCACGCACCGGCCGCAAAGGCGGCGGAAAAGGCCAAGACGGCCATCCTGAAAAACATCATGGTATTGTTCGACATGGCAGTATAATAAGATATTTCCGCCATGCGTGTCAATGCCTCGTCAGGCATCGTCACCTGTCTTCGTCATGCATCCCCGCGATTGCGCCGCAAAGCCAGCGAGGCTTGTCGATCCAGGCCTTGTCGAGGGCGGCGGCATATGCCTCGAGGTCGACGGGGAGGCGGCGGAAGGTCAGGCGGTCCGCGTCGGAGTCGTATATCACGTAGACGCTGCATCTGTCGGCGCGCGGATGCCCTACGCTACCGACGTTCACGATGTAGCGGCTTCCGCTCTTTAGAGTGAAAGAACGCGTGTCCGCGCGGACCGCGGGGCGCGACAGATGGCGGAGGAGCCGAGGGCGGAGGAGCGGGCCGCCGGACAGCTCCCATGCGGCGGCGTGGTGAGTGTGGCCGCAGAAGAGCATGCGCTCCGTGCGCGAGAAAAGGTTCACGGCCACGTCCTGTGGATAGAAAATGTAGTTCCACGACTGCGGAACCGTGAAGTCGCCGTGGACGAACGCCATGTCGCCCTCGACGTGGAAGTACGGGCGCGCCCGCAGCCATTCGAGATCGTCTCCGGAGAGCTGTTCGCGCTGCCTCAGGTCGACGTGGTAGTTGCGGTTGCACATGACTTCCATCTCAGGCTCAAGCCCAAGGCACGCGGAATCGTGGTTGCCCATGAGGACGACGTCGAAGCTCTCGCGGACGAGCCTCATCGTCTCCCTGACGTCGTATCCGTATCCAGTCACGTCGCCGAGCATGATATAGCGCATGCAGCCGCGGCGGCGCGCGTCGGCAAGCGCCGCCGTAAGCGCCGCGGGGTTCGCGTGGACGTCTGACATCACAGCATATTGCACATTCCCTCCTTGTCAGTCTCCTTCAAAGGTTAAAACCGCTTCGCTCACCTGTCACCACGCTACATATTTTACCATTTCTGACGCATTTTTGTAAGGTAGCAGTGCCAAGAAACACGTCTGCACCATAAATAGACAGGAAGAGGCGACACTAGCCACAATTAAAAACCTCATGCAGGGACAAGGGTCAACCGCGGCGGCGGCGGAAGGAGCGGAGGGCCTTTAGCTGGTCCGGCATGAGCGCAAGCGATATCGCGCCGTAGAGCGCTCCGCCGAGCGCGACGAGCACGGCGAGCGCGGCGACGGAGGGAAGCCGCGCGGCAAAGGGCCTCGCGACGGCGAGCACGGCGGCCATGAGGACTGCGGCGGCGAGCGAAAGCGCCACGGGGCGAACCACCGTCGAAAGCCCGAGGCTGCCGTTGCGGCGGCGGGCGAGGGCGAGAAGGAGCGCGCACCCGGCCGCCGCGCAGACGACCGTGGACGCGGCGAGCCCCACGTGCCGCCACTCGACCGGAAGGAGCCAGACGGCGAGTATGTTCAGCGCGGCGTTCATGAACACCGTCGCGACGGAGACCCGGAGCGGAGTCTTCATGTCGTTCTGCGCCTGGAACCACGGAACGAGCATCTTCTGGAATCCGAAGAACCCGAGCCCCAGCGCATACACCGCCAGCGCGCGGGAGACACGCACGGTCGCGACGGAGTCGAATGCGCCGCCCTGGTAGATGACGGACGTTATCTCGGGCGCGAGGACGAAGAGCCCCGCCGCCGCCGGGAGCATGACGAACATGAGCGACCTCACGGACGACTGGAGCGCGCCGCGCGCACCGTCGGCGTCGCCTTTCGCAAAGCAGCCCGCGAACGTCGGCAGGAGCACCGTGCCGAACGCGACGCCGATGACGCCGAGCGGAAGGTCCATCAGACGCTCCGCGTAGCCAATGACGCCGGCCGCCCATCCGCTCGCAAGCTGCGCGAGGAGCTGGTCGAGCATGTAGTTGATCTGTATCGCCCCCGCGCCGAGCGCGGCAATCCCGAGGTTCTTCCAGACGAGGACCACCTTGGGGTCAAGCCACCCCGAGAACGAAAGCCGCGGCGAGACGCCCGCCTTGGACATGCGCCACAGCATGAACGCCATCTGCACGGCGCCTGCGATGAGAATCGCCATCGCGACGCGGTGGATGCGCTGGTCGAGGCGGTAGTCGGTGAAGACGCCGGGGAGGAAGTCCGGATACGCCTCGTGGATCTTCCCCGACAGCGCCAGCCACGCGAGGATGCCGATCCAGAAGAAGTTGAGCAGGCACGGCATGAAGCTCGACGCCTTGAAGCGTCCGAGCGCGTTGAGGACGCCCATCCCGAACGCCGCGCCGCAGATGAAAATCATGTAGGGGAGGAGCGTCTTGACGAGGCGAATCGTCAGCAGAAGCCGGGGCGTGTCCTTTAGCCCCAGCGCCTCCCTGAAGTGCACGACGACCTCCAGTCCGCCCATGAGGAGCACGACGATTGCGCCGAGCATGAGGAGCACCATCGTCATGACCGCGCGGGCGAGGCGCGAGGCGCGCTCGAGAGAGTCGGACTCCACCTCGCCCTTGAACACCGGAACGAACGCCGCGGTGAGCGCACCCTCTCCGAAGAGCTTGCGCGCCATGTTGGGAATCGCGAAGGCGAGGGTGAAGGCGGCCTGCTCCACGCCCGCGCCGATGAGGCGCGACTGGAGCATCTCGCGGACGAGACCGAGCACGCGGCTCAGCATCGTGAAGGCGCCGACGGTGAAGACGTTCTTAATGGTGCTCGTCTCTTTGCTCATTTCGCTTCGCTCCATTCGCTCGGAGACTCGACGGCTTTAACACTGCTCGTCTCTTTGCTCATTTCGCTTCGCTCCATTCGCTCGGAGACTCGACGGCCCTGTCAGACCAGCGTCTTGGCCACGTTGTAGACGTTCTCCGGCGTGAAGCCGAACTTTGTCGAAAGCGTCTGGTACGGCGCGGACGCGCCGAAGCGGTCGAGCGTCACGAACGCGGTCGTGCGGAAGTCGAGGCGGAAGCGGTCGAGTCCGTAGCGCACCCCTGCCTCCACGACGACGCGGCGGCGCATCTCCTGCGGCATGACCTCGCAGCGGTACTCCGGGGTCGTCTCGAGGTAGAAGCGCTCGATGCACGGGAAGCTCACGACCCTCACACCGACTCCCTCGGACGCGAGCCGCTTCGCGGCCTCGATGCAGATCGAGACCTCTGAGCCGGTCGAGATGAAGAGGATGGTGTCGGAGTCCTGCCTGCCCGACTTGTAGATGACGTATCCGCCCTTCGAGACTCCATCGGCGTCGACGCCTTCGAGAACCGGAACGTTCTGGCGCGTCGTGAGGATGCAGCTGGGGCCGTTCGTCCTGAGAAGCGCCTCGACCCACGCGTAGGCCGTCTCGTTTGCGTCAGCCGGACGCCAGGTGCGCACGTTCGGCATCGACCTGAGGGCCGCGATCTGCTCGACCGGCTCGTGCGTCGGGCCGTCCTCGCCGACGCAGTAGCTGTCGTGCGAGAAGATGAAGATGGACGGAAGCTCCATGAGCGCCGCGAGGCGGATCGCCGGCTTGCAGTAGTCGGAGAACACGAAGAACGTCGCGCCGTAGCCGCGGTACGACCCGTCGAAGGCCGTGAGGCCGTTGACGACGGCGGTCATCGCGAGCTCGCGGATGCCGAAGTGCAGGTTGCGCCCTTCGTACGAGCCGGGTCCGACGTCGCCGAGGCCCTTGAGGATCGTCTTGTTCGACGGACCGAGGTCCGCCGAGCCGCCGACGAGCCCTGGGACGATCTGCGCGAGCGCGTTCATCACGGAGCCGCATGCCGCGCGCGTGGCGACGGGCTTCGCGGGGTCGAACGCGGGGAGCGCCTTGACGAGGTCCTTGCGCGGCGGAAGCGCCGCGGGCGCGGGACGCTCTCCGGCGTCCTTCTTCGCCTTGTTGGCGACGCGGTGCTGCTGGAGGGTGCGGAACCTGAAGACCGAGTAGACCTCCTCCGGCACGTAGAAGCTCTTCTCGGGGTCGAACCCGAGCGCCTTCTTCGTCGCCGCCACCTCGTCCGCCCCGAGCGGCGCGCCGTGGCTGTCGGCGGAATCCTGCTTAGTCGGGGCGCCGAAGCCGATGTGCGTCGTCGCGATGATGATCGCGGGCTGCCCGACGACCTTCTTCGCGCGCTGGAAGACGCGGTCCACCGCCGCGATGTCGTGTCCGTCGACCTCGAAGACCTTCCATCCGTAGCTCTCGAAGCGCTTCTTGGCGTCGTCGGACATCGCGAGCGCGGTGTCGCCTTCGATCGTGATGTGGTTGGAGTCGTATATGAGGGTGATGTTGTCGAGCTTGAGCGCGCCGGCGAGGCTGCACGCCTCGTGGGAGATGCCCTCCTCGAGGTCGCCGTCGCCGCAGAATATCCAGGTGCGGTTCGCGATCTTGGACTTCTTGGCCGCTATGGCAAGGCCGACGCCCATCGCGATGCCCTGTCCGAGCGGGCCCGTCGTCACCTCGACGCCCGGCGCCCCGCCGCGCTCTGGGTGTCCGGCGCAGCGGCTGCCCCACTGGCGGAACGACATGAGCTCCTCCATCTTGAGGTTGCCCATTCCGGAGAGGTGGAAAAGCGCGTACACGAGCGGCGAGGCGTGGCCGCCGGAGAAGACGAGGCGGTCGCGGTCGGGCCAGGAGGGATCCTTGGGGTCTACGTTCAAGTGCTTGAGCCAGAGGACCGTCGCGAGGTCCGCCATGCCCATGGGGGCGCCTGGATGCCCGGACTTGGCCTTTTCCACCATGTCCGCGCAAAGGCAGCGAATCGTGTTCGACGTCAGCTTGAGGAGATCTTCTGTGAGTTTCATAGGTGTCGGATATTATAGCATAGTTAGGAGGCGCGCGGCGGCGCGGGACTCCGCTTCCTTGTGGCTTCTGGCCGAGGCGGAGGCCTTGCCGAGGCCTTCGACCGCCACTTCGACCGTAAAGACGGGATCGTGGGCCTTGCCGCCCGTCCTGAGGAGCGTGTACACCGGATGCCGCGGAGGCGTCATCGCCTGCGCGCGTATCTGCAGTTCGCCCTTCGGATTCCCCGCCCTGGCGTCCTCCTTGGCGAGCTCGGGCAGGCCGAGCGCGTCAAAGACGGTTTTCGCCGCGGACATCCCCCCGTCGAGATACGCCGCCCCTATGACGGCCTCGACTGCGTCCGCAAGCGTCTTCGAGTTCTCCGGCAGCTCCGCCGCGCCCTTGTTGCGCTTCAGACTGGCCGCGAGGCCGTGCCGCGCGGCGGCCGCGCAGAGCGCCGCCGAGGACACCATGTGGGCCCGGCGCACGGACAGCGACCCCTCCGCGTCGCGCGGAAGCGCCGCGTAGAGCAGGTCGGCCGCCAGGAACCCCAGCACCGCGTCTCCGAGGAACTCGAGGCGCTGGTTGTCCCGCACCCCCGGGTCGGTCTGGCGGCACGACGGGGTCGTGAGCGCCTCATCGAGAAGCGCCCCGTTCCTGAACTCGTAGCCGAATATGGTAGCCATGGCCCCGATATTATACCAAAATCGGAGCCACCGTGTTTTCGGGTCAGTAGTTCTGCGGCTCGATCTGGAAGTACGCCTTGGGGTGCGCACAGACAGGGCAAACCTCGGGGGCCTTTTCGCCCTCAACAATTGCGCCACAGTTACGGCACTGCCAACGGTTTGGCCCGATGCGCACCCAGACTTCGCCCGTCTCAATGTTCTTGGCGAGCTTGCGGTATCGCTCCTCGTGGTGCTTCTCGATCTCCGCAACCTTCGCGAAAAGAAACGCGAGACGCTCAAACCCCTCGGCCTTGGCCTCCTCCGAGAAGCGCTTGTACATTTCAGTCCACTCTTCGTGCTCGCCGGCGGCCGCGGCAAGGAGGTTCGCAGGCGTGTCACCTATGCCACCCAACTCCTTAAACCACATCTTGGCGTGCTCTTTCTCGTTGAGCGCAGTCTCCTGGAAGATTGCCGCTATCTGCTCGTAACCATCCTTCTTCGCACGGGAGGCGAAATAATCGTACTTGTTGCGAGCCTGCGACTCGCCCGCGAAGGCTGTCCACAGATTCTGTTCAGTCTTGCTTCCCTTGAGTTCCATCTTACTCCTCCTTGGTTTTCCGGAAGGCCACATTGGCCGACCACGCCTATGATTATACCAAAAAACATCGCGAATGTGCGCATCTTGAGCAACTTCATTGTCCACCAAATTTAAAGCCGCATTTAGAACACAATGCGCATACAACCTTGACCTTCCCCCGTATATACACGAAACCGAAGCGTTGAAGATGACGCTTCGGTCTGGTGCAACAAGTTAACCATCAGAATGTATGCACTGAATGACATCCAATGACTACATTTTTTTGAAAAAATCACCGATTCTCTATTCTGCTCCGTATCTGGTCGGTGAAAATTACAAGAAAAAGCGCCGCCATCGAGAATTCCATGCCATTAGTCCATCCACGAAGGCGGTCCGGATCGACAACCTGCCCGAGAACCGAGACGACAATCGCGCCGACCGTCAGCCCCACGACCCAGTAGGAGTGGTTCAGGATGGAGAGCGCCGTGCAGTAGTAGAGGTTGCGGCGGGGGTCCTTCAGCGGACACGCCGCCTCGAGCGCGTAGTTCTCGTCCGTCAGCATTAGGACGAGGTACGCCTTCCGGAGAAACGGAATGTTCTTCCAGCGCGTCAGCATCGTGAATCCGTAGAACGCATAGCGGAAGTTCACCGCAAGCGTCATCAGCGCAAATGCAGCCCACGATGCCCGCTGGGCGATCTCGCCGACGCCCGCGATGGACATCGTGCCGGTCACCCAAAGCGCGGACGAAAGGAATCCCCAGAGCGGCGCAAGAATTACGTTGCCCTTGGCCGCAAGCAGAACGCCGGCGACGAACCCCATCGTCGTGTAGCCCATGAGGACCGGCACCGAGTCGATGAAGGCGCGCCGCAGGATGGCGCGGCGCTCCCGCCGCGGAATCTCCCCCTCGGAGGTCATTCCCACTCGATCGTCGCCGGAGGCTTCGAGGAGATGTCGTAGACGACGCGGTTGATGCCCCTGACCTCGTTGATGATGCGGTTAGAGATGACGCCGAGCGTCTCGTAGGGGAGGCGCGTCCAGTCCGCGGTCATCGCGTCGATGGAGTCGACGGACCTGATCGCGCACGTGTACTCGTAGGTGCGCTGGTCACCCATCACGCCAACAGTCTTCACGGGGAGGAGCACGGCGAACGTCTGCCAGATCGACTTGTAGTTCGGGAGCTTCTTCACTTCCTCCTGCACACGGAGGTCCGCCTGCTGTAGAAGCTTCACCTTCTCCTCGTTCACCTCGCCGAGAATCCTAACGCCGAGGCCCGGACCCGGAAACGGCTGGCGGTCGAGAAGCTCGTCGGCCATTCCGAGTACGCGTCCGACGGCGCGCACCTCGTCCTTGAAGAGGTCGCGAAGCGGCTCCACGAGCTCGAACTTGAGGTCCGGAGGGAGTCCGCCGACGTTGTGGTGGGACTTGATCGTCTGCGACGGACCCTTCACCGCGTGCGAGCTCTCGATGACGTCGGGGTAGATCGTGCCCTGTCCGAGGAAGCGGCAGTGCTTGAACTTGCGCGCCTCGTCCGCGAACACGTCGATGAACGTCTTGCCAATCGCCTTGCGCTTCGCCTCGGGGTCGACGAGGCCCTTGAGCGCGCCGTAGAACTTATGCGCCGCGCGGGCGATGGTGAGGTCGAGTCCGAGGTTCTTCGCGAACATCTCCTCCACCTGCTCCGCCTCGCGGTAGCGGAGGAGTCCGTTGTCGACGAAGATGCAGTGGAGACGCGTGCCGATCGCCTTGTGCAGGAGGACGGCCGCGACGGACGAGTCGACGCCGCCGGAGAGTCCGAGCACAACCTCGTCGTCGCCGACCTGGCGCCTCATCTTCTCGACCGTGTCGTCGATCCACGTCGTCAGCTGCCAGTCGGCGCTGGCGCGGCAGATGTTGAAGATGAAGTTGGAGATGATCTGCTTGCCGTGCTCGGTGTGCACCACCTCGGGATGGAACTGGATGCCGAAGAAGCGGCGCCTTTCGTCGCGCACTGCCGCAAAGGGGCAGTTCGCCGACGTCGCGCTCACCTTGAACCCCTCGGGGATCGCCGCGACACGGTCGCCGTGGCTCATCCAGACGACAAACTTGTCGGGGAGGCCCTTGAAGAGCTCGTTGCCCGGCTCGACCGTCATCTCCGTCTTGCCATACTCGCGCTTCTCGCCCGGCTGGACCTTTCCGCCCAGCTCCTGGCTCATGAGCTGCATGCCGTAGCAGACGCCCAGGACGGGAATTCCGAGCTCGAAGATGCCGCGGTCGATTCCGGGCGCGCCCTCCTCGAAAACGCTGTTCGGTCCGCCGGAGAGGATGACGCCCTTCGGCGCGCGCGCGCGGATTTCCTCCGCCTTGATGGTGAACGGGACGATCTCGGAGTAGACGTGCTGTTCGCGGATGCGCCTTGCGATGAGCTGCGTGTACTGTGAGCCGTAGTCGAGAATGAGAATGGTGTCCATGGCTGTATATTTTACCATTTTCCCCGCCGACGCGTCATCGGGTGGCGTGGATTCCATCCGTATGCCGCAAGATAAACAGGATTGCTGAAAGAATCTGCCCGAATGTCAGAGCTCACCAACGCACTCGAGGATCTCGGAGAGCGTGCGGACGCGGTTCAGGCGCGCGCGAAGTGCCGCGGCGCCGGGGCGTCCGTTGAAATAGCGGAAAAGATGGACGTGCATCTTGACCGACGCGAACGCGTCTTCGGATGGAATATGATCGTTCGGAAAACGCTCCGCCAGCTGCAGCCTGAATTCCAGGATGTACTTCAGATGCGTCCTGAAAGCATCCTGCGCCGGCGCACTACCAGAAAGCGCGCCCTTGAGCGCCATGAAGACGTCTGGCTTCGCGAGCGCGGCGCGTCCGACCATTATGGCGTCCACGCCCGTCGCCGCCATCGCCTTCGCGCTCTTCGCGTCGACGACGCTTCCGTTTCCCGTGACGGGAACGTGCGCGCGGCGAACGACCTCGGCGAGCGTGTCGAGATGCACCTCGCCTCCGTGCATCTGCGAAGTGTAGCGCGCATGGAGGATGAAGCCCTTCGCACCCGCCCGCTCAGCGGCGTCGAGCAGATCGAAGACCGTCGTAGATTTCGGATGCGGTCCGAGCCGCGTCTTGAGCGTGACGGGGAGCTGCGTGTTTTCGCGCATCGCCTTAAGGAGCCTGTACACCTTCGCGGGATCCTCGGCGAGCTTCGCGCCTGCGCCCTCTCGCGTCACCTTCGTCATCGGACACCCCGCGTTCAGGTTCAGTTCCACAAAGCGCGGCGAGCCGTCGTCAGCGCGGCACTCCGACGCCACGCGCGCGGCGAACGCGAGGTCCGTCTCCTTCGCGCCGAAGAGCTGGCAAGCGACCGGACCTTCGCCAGACATCGTCTCCATCAGGTGGCGCGTCGGAGACGAGCCGTGCGCGAGCCCCGCGGCGGAGACCATCTCCGTGTACGTCAGATCCGCCCCGCCCTCGAAGCAGAGCCGGCGGAACGGCGCGTCGGTGAATCCTGCGAGCGGGGCGAGGTAAAGCTTCATTTCACCTCAGCCTGCGGAGCGAGCGCAGGGTCGAAGTACGGCGCGGACTGGTCCAGGACGGAGAACGAGACGTAGGCCGGCGCGCCCCAGCCGGTATCCTTGCCGCGTCCGAATGCCGCGAGGTCCACGCGCTCCGTGCCCTTCATCTTAGCGCGGTCTATCACGAGGCGCACCGACGGCCCCTTCTGCTCGCACGACTTGACCGCCCCCGCAGGGTCGTGCACGACGCGGCACGCGATCTCGCTTGCGCCTTCGAAGGAGAACTCGAACATGCGCTTCTCGTCGGGCGCACGCATCACGATGGCGACAGCAAATGGCGTGACGTAGGTTATTTCGGGAAACGGCGGCTTCTCCTTCACGGGAGCGCCCATGCGCGAGAGCTTGACAAGCGGCGGAACCGTCGCCGCCCTGAGCTCGCCCGCTAGCTTCTTGAGCCGCGCGAGGTCGAGTCCGTTCGGAGGCATGCAAGTCGGATGCGCCTTCTCCGTCAGGTATGCGTCCTCGCCGTCCACGCCCTTGAGAGACTTGCGGATAAGTGTCATCAGAGTCGGCGCGAGGAGCTTGCGCGCGACAATGTCGCGCTTCGTCGCCGAATTTAGCGAGCGGCTCGCGTCGAGCGCGGCGCGCAGGTAGTACTGGTCGCTCCAGCTGCGGCCCTGCGTGACAATCCAGTAGGGCGCAACGGACGCGAAGACGTCTCCGTTTGTGCCCACCGGGGGGAAGTCGGCGTTCGCGGGGAACACCCATATCTGGTTCGAAAGGTAAAGTGCGGACATCGTCCTGAGCTGGCGCGAGTCGCTCGTCATCATCGCGCGCGGTATCGAGCGCCAGTACTTCTCGTGAAGATACGCGCGGCTGCAATTGCCGAAGACCGGGTACGGAAACTTGATGTTTGGGAAGTCGAGGTCCATGCGCCTCTCGCGCCCGACCTGGTCGAGCTTCACCTCCGTTATGCCCGGGAAGTTCGTGACGACGAGGCGGGAATGCCCGCCGTCTCGGTTCATGTAGAGATCACCGGCATTGCCGCCTGAGGCGCCGGGAGCGAGCGCCATCTTCGCGATGAAGCATCCGTCATCGAAGTCCCACAGCATGTTCTGCTCGCCGAGCGCAAGCGAATCGCCGACTACGCCCGTCGCGTCCGTGACCGCCATCGGCCCTACGAGAACTGGTCGGTCCTTCGTGTCCCTCGCGCGCTTGACGATTTCCGCGAAGCGCCTGTTGCCGGCGATGCGCCTGAGGTCGTTGTCGGACGCTATGGTGTCTGCGTCTCGGAAGCCCAGGTCCACTGCGGCATCAAGCTGGTCGAGCGCCGCGTCGGGCTTCTCGCGGTACGCGAGCGCGCACGCGAGGTTGTAGGCCCACGTCGGGTCGTCGGGCAACAGCTCGGCACCTTTTCGCGCCGACGACTCCATCGCCTTCACATCGCCGGCGCGCACAGCGCGCACAAACTCTGCGCGCAGTCGCTCGTGCTCGGGGAATCGCGCGGGGTAGTCCCATATCGACAGGACGGCGAGTATCGCGCAGGCGACGGTCATTTGCCGATCCTCATCCAGGACGGAAGCTTGACGAGCTTCGCCTCGCGACTCTGGTTCGTGGACATGGTGCGGGCGGTGCCGATGGACGGCGACTCGAGCTGCGCGAGCCTCGCCATCAGCGCCTGCTGGCTCGTTGCCTGCTGGCGACGCAGTCCTTCGTTCGACTCCTTCTCCGCGACAAGCTCCTTCTCGCGCATCTGGAGTCGCGCCTTGAGGTCCTCTATCTCCGCGCGGAGCTGCGTTATGTCGCGCGCGCCGGCTGCCGCCCTCGCGGCCTCGGCCTGGCTCGTGCGCAGGCGCTCGGTGAGGTCGCGCAGCTGGCGTTCGCTCTCAGCGGCGCGCTTCTCAGCGAGGCGGCGGAAGTCCTCGTACTCCTTCGCGAGGCGCGCGGTGCGCGGGTCTTCAGGACGCGACACGAGCGCCTTCTTCGTCATGTCCTCGATGTTCGTCCCGGCGCGCTTTAGAAGCGTGCGCCTGCGCTCCGCGAGCCTGTCGGCGCGTTCCTGGTATCTGCGGCGGAACTCCTCGGCCTCCTTCTTCTCCTGCTCGAGAAGCGAAGACAGCTCCTCGGCCTCGCCAGTCATGATCGAATAGACGGCAGCCTGGATGTCCGCGACTTCGCTCGCAGTCTGGGGCAGGCGCCTGAGCTCGTCCTCGAGCGCCGCGATCTGCTCCCTCAGCTTCGCGTTCACCGCCTTCTCGTCCTCGCACGCCTTCTCGTTCTCGCCCGCAACGCGCGTCGCGGCCGCAAGCAACTCCTCAAGTTCTCTGACGCGCGTTTCGTCCACGACTACCTTCTCGACAATCTTCTCAACCGGGACTTCCTTGATGACTTCCTTCTCGACGATCTTCTCGACCGGCACCTCCACAATCTTCTCTACAACCTTCTCCACCGGCACTTCGACAATCTTCTCGACGATTTTCTCGACAGGCACTTCCTTGACGACGACTTCCTTCTCGACGGCTTGCTCGGCGGACTGCTCAGGCGCAACGGCGGCGTCTTCAGCCTGCGGTTGCGGCGCAGGCGGCGGCGGTTCGGGAACTTCCTGCGGCACAGACGCGGCGACATCCTTCTCCTCCTCGAACGGCGCGCGCGTCTCGATCATCGTCGCAGTCTTCGGAAGCCTTCCGCTCGCGAGGAGCGCTTCCGCCGCGGCGCGGTTGAAAGGTCCGCGCGGATTTCCGTCGCCGAGGTCGATGGAGAACCGCATGTCGAGGAACGGCACGTCCTCCACGCGCCTCCAGATCACGTTGTCGTCCGAGATCTCCTGCCCCGGCTGGATGCGTCCGACGCGCGCCCACTCTATGAGCTTGTCCATGCTCTCCGGTCCGAATGTCTCGTCCTGCGTCCTTAGGTACCACTGGCTCATGGTCATTTCCTCCCGAAAAATCCAAAGTGTTTCTTGCCCGCAGCCGCGAGCTCGCGGCGCGCGGCCTCCTCGAGCGCAGCGAGGTGCGACCTGCCCGCGCCGCCGAACACTCCGCCCGAGCGCGGCGGAGGCGCCGCGTCCGCAGGCTCCACCACCTCGGCCTCGACAACCTCGACGGCAGCTGGGACCTCAACTATCTTCTCGACAATCTTCTCGACCGGCACTTCCTTGACAACAACCTTCTCGACAATCTTCTCCACGGGAACCTCGACTCGCTTCTCCACGATCTTCTCGACCGGCACTTCCTTGACGACCACCTTCTCGACGATCTTCTCCACGGGAACATCGACCCGCTTCTCCACGATCTTCTCTACAATCTTCTCGACCGGGACTTCTTTGACAACAACCTTCTCGACGACCTTCTCCACGGGAACATCGACTCGCTTCTCGACAACCTTCTCAACGATCTTCTCGACCGGGACCTCCTTGACGACAACCTTCTCGACGATCTTCTCCACGGGAACATCGACCCGCTTCTCGACGACCTTCTCTACAATCTTCTCGACCGGGACTTCCTTGACAACAACCTTCTCGACGACCTTCTCCACGGGAACCTCGACTTGTCTCTCTACAACTTGCGGCGGAGGATCCTGGTCGACGGGCATGCTGTGCCTGCGGTAGAGCTTGATGTCGGGCGGAAGCGACCCTGCGTTCTGAGAGGCGACGAGGAACGCCCTGTTGAACGGACCGATTATCTTGCCCGGCTCCGACTCGACGAGCCAGTTCATCTCGAGCTCTTCCATCAGCTGCGCCGGCGACCAGGCGACTCGGTCCTTCGACACTGATACCGTCGCGTCGACGCGGCCGTCTTCAGCCCAAGCCACAAGCGAAGCGACGTCGGCCGGACCGTAGACGCTCCCGTCCGCGGTCCTCACATACCACTCTCTCGCATTTTCCATCGCGTGTATTATACCAAATCGCGGCAGGTGAAAAAAAGGCGCTTGAGGCTTTTCGAACCTCAAGCGCCGCAGTGCGGTCCACAGAACCGCATCGGGTCACTTCGCTTTCTTCTTCGCGGGCGCCTTCTTCGCCGGCGCCTTCTTGGCGACAGCCTTCTTCGCCGGTGCCTTCTTCGCAGGCGCTTTCTTGGCGACGGCCTTCTTCGCCGGTGCCTTCTTCGCAGGGGCCGCCTTCTTTGCGGCAGCCTTCTTGGCGCAGCACGCCTTCTTGGCGCAGCACGCCTTCTTCACAGTGGCCTTCTTAGCAGTAGCCATTTCTTGATCCTTTTTTTAGGTAGAAACCGTCGGCACGATCGGATGACCGCAACATCCGCGATTTCTACTGTGAATAATACATTTTTTTTTTGTAAAGTGCAAGCGGTAATTTGAAATTTTTTTCCGCCGGTTTGAGGAGCGAATACGAAGTGGCATTTGCTTTCGCCATGCTGTCCGCCATTCGCACGGCGCGGGGAGCTGGCGCTCGCAGCTCTGAGCATCTCTGGGGACAATCAGCTCGATTTCATTTTCCGTTGGACGATAGACGAAGTCAAACTCGTTGAACCAGCACTTCGTCCCAGCGACAAACTCAGGGGAAAGGACGCAATGCACCTTGCCGTCATTCAAGGCTTTCCAGTTCAACGGCAAAATCACATCTATGCCCAACTTCATGCCGCCGAGAACACCCCTGCCTTTCGGGATAACATAGACGTGTTCCCCCCTCGGTCACTGAGCACCCACATTCCATGGTAGGAAGCGTCCGCCGCCATCTTGAGACGCTTCCCAATCAGATCGGGCACCATCATCGCATCGCGGACGAGCACTCCGGCGAGCAGCGGACACACGACGTCGGCGAGCTTCGCGCCTGGACGCAACGCCATGATGCCAGGATCCAAAACCCCGAACGTAATCCCTCGGGAATAGCCGTATGCCCGCGCAGTCGCGCTTTCAGTCGAACTCGACCGAATGCTCCCAGCCGTTTTAATCGGCCGAATCCGCCTGGACTGGCACAATTGCCGACGTTCCGCCTGCCCGCACGATGAGCGCAAAGGCCGACTTCTCCTTCGCACACATCCCTACGAAGTCACTGGTCTCGCAGACCTTCTCACAGTGGTTGACGATCAAATATGGAAACCTCACTTTGAGAAATCATCATGATCTCGGTGCCATCCTCGGCCGCTTAGGCGAAAAAGTCATAGAACTGGAACCACTGGTCGGGATGGAGCCTGGCGGCCGACTCGAGGAACGCCGCGTAGTCGCCAAGGAGGTCGGCGCCCATGCGCTTCGCCTCGACTTCGTAGGCGTTCCATCCGACGCGCACGCACGTTATCGCGTAGACCGGACACTCCATCAGCTTCGCAAAGCGGAACACGCCCTTCGGAAACGCGCAGTCACGTCCAAGGAACTCATGCCTCAGCGCGGCCGTCCGCCCCGTGCCCGCGGACAGACGGTCGCCGGCCATGAGAACAACGTCGCCGCGTCCAATCGCCTCCTTCATCTCCACGGCCGTCTCCACCCCTATGTCCTCGACCGCGTGAAGCGCCATCTGCGACTTGTCCAGGTATCGCACGAAATACGACGTGTATATCTCGTCGCGCCCCATCTGCTGGAAGGCGTGGACGAGAGGTGCTTTCGCGGCTTTGGCGCCGAGGGCGGGAAGCACTTCGATGCATCCGACGTGCGTGGAGAGGAGGAAGCATCCGCCCTTCATCCATCCCTCGTCCCCCTTCACCGTCATCTTCGGCAGACTCTTCCGTAGGCAGCAGGCGTCCATCTTGTCGACCATCGCCCAGGCGAAGTTGAGCATGACGCGGAATGGGGAGACGGTGCTGGCGTCCCCCGTCAGTATCTTCGCGAATATCCGCAGTGCCGCTCTCACCGGCTTCGCCCAGGGGTAGACGCAGAGGATGATGAAGATGCAAACGAACTTCGTGAAGGACTTCCCGAGGATGCGGTAGGTGAGGAATATCGCCCACATCCGAATCTTCCCCGCCCCGCGCTGCGGCTGGTCGACCCAGCTGTTCGATGCGTCGCCGCGCGGCGCATCTGCCGCGCCGACACGGTCGGACAGCAGCCGGTCGACGTCCCTGACCGTCGGAAGCGAGAGTAGATACGCGAAGAAAAGCCCAATGCCGAGCGTTACGCCCATCGAGCGCGTCACGGGGAAGCTCGTAAAGGACAGCATGCCGAGTCCGACGAGGCTCGTGAGGAAGCTCGCGAAAACGACCTTCGCCGAACGGACGTCGATCTCCCCCTTGTGGAAGATCGAATAGTCGATGCCAAGTCCGACCAGGATGAAGAAGCACAGCAGCTGGAAGAAATTGACCGGCGCGCCGATCCACCCGAGCGCGCCCGCCGTCGCTGCAAGCGCACAGGCGACGGGGGCGACGAACACGAAGAACCTGCGGCGGAAGATCACGAGAAGCGCCAGCGCCATGACGGCAAAGGCAAAGGCGACAAGTCGGATCGTCTCGGCGGCGAGCGTGTCGAACATCGACTGGAGCTCGGCCTTGGTGTCCACGATGCGCGCAAGCCCGGGCGCGAGGACCTTCGCCATCGGCGCGGCGAGGACGAGGTAGTCGCGTCCCTCGAAGGAGAGCGTCATCTGCCGCGGCAGATCCGCCGCGGAAAGGAACTCACCCGTCGGCTCGACGCCCATCTTAGCCTTGAGCGCGGCGTTCTCGCGCTGCCAGCCCTCGAAGTCCGCGCTGTCGACGAGCGCGAGCCGCGCGTCCGAATATCCCAGGACCTCGGCGACTTTCGCCTCGCCGCGCGCGAGGCTGCCGGACATCTTGTAGAACGACGCGGGGTCGTTGCCGAACCCAAGCCGAAACACGCCCGCCACAGCCGCGACAAAGAGCGCTACGCAAACCCAGCGCGTCTTTCGAGTAATCAACGACGCGCGCGTCCCGTCCGTCCCATTCGTCCCGGCTGTCCCGTCCGTCCCGCTCGCCCTCCGGCTGAAGACCAGCACCTCCGCATAGATCGCGACAAGTCCGGCGACGGTGAAGACTGCCATCTGGTTGAGGACGGCGACGGCGGAGAAGAACAGCGGGGAGAAGGCGAGGCACGTCGTGACGAGGGCCGCCGTGAGGTTGCGTACGAAGTGCGACTCGTCGTCCTCATCGCGCGACAGGGCATGGTAGCAGTAGTCGACGCCAAGTCCGATAAGCGTGGTGCCGAAAAGGAAGGTGAGGACATGCGGCCGTCCGGGAAGAAGGAGCACCGCGGCGGAGGCAACGAGATAGCCCGTGCCAAGTGCGAGCGCCATCGGCAGGACGAAGCGATAGCTGCCGAAGAGCCACAACCCGATCATCAGCACAGCAAAGAGCGAGATGCCACCGAGGATCGTGATCTGGAACTTCGTCGACGTCTCGGACTGCGCCGCGTGGAACGGCGCGCCACTCAGCGCCGGCGGACTTGGACAACACTTATGCGCATACATGGCGAGTCCGCCGACCTTGTCCTCGCGCCCGCGGACATCCGCCGTCAGCAGTGCCGCACCCTCGGGAAGGTTCGGCGCAAACGCACGGAAGTCCATCACGAAGTCGTTGAGGAAGTAGTACGGGTCGTCTTCCTTCGGGAAGAGCCCCACGCCCGAGTAGTCGCGGCGCATCGCGGACCGAACGATTTTGTTCGTCTCGCCCGCCAGGAGCTGCGCGCGGTGCTTCTCGGAAAGAAGCCCCTTCCCGTGCGTGCGCACGAGCGCGAGGATGTTCGTCGGATCGATCGGATCGTCGAAACGGAACACCTTGCGCATCCGTTGCGTCGTCTCCTCGTCTGGACAGTATACGCGAATCTGCGACGAGGATTTTTCCGACAGCGCCTCGATGACGGTGCCCTGTCGCCCCACGAGCGCAAGGAGGTCCGTCTCAAACCCCTCGCGCCCGAAGAAATAGCACACTCCTGCGCTTGCGAGAAGCGCGAGGACGAACATAGTTTTCAAGAAACGACTCATTGCAGAACCTTAATTGCTGAACCTTACAGGCGCCTACGCCGCCTTCCCTCGCACCGTTTTCCCTCGCTCCGGTCTCCCTCGCGCCATCTTCTCGCCCGCCGTCTTAACGAGCCGCCTCCACCACCGCTTCTTCGTCCGCTCCGTAATCTCATTCGCGTACTTCTCCCTCCACGCGGCGAGCATGTTCGCGTCCTCCACCCTCTCCGGATCCGTCAGCGCGTCCAGCCGCCGCATTAGCGCCGTCGCGCTCCGGCCGATCCCGCCCACGATCTCGTCCCACATTGCCTGCGCCCTCACGACGGCAAGCTCGGGAATTTCGTCCGCACCGTAATCTTGTTTCCCCTCCCCCTTCCGCTCCGACGCGCCGCCCGGCAGGACGGCATCCGCCGGCGCCGGGTCCGCGATCTCCACGACCTGCTTCAGCTTCTTCGCCGCCGCCTTGTAGCGCATCGCGGTCGTGTACTTGTCCAGGATCTCGGGGAGGTTGTCACAGAGCCAGCCCTTTACGCCCGGATTGCGACCGACGATCACGCCGTTTTCGTCTCGCCTAAGCGAGTTGTCCAAGTAGCACTCCAGGTCCTCTAGGAGACTTCCAAAGCGGATCGCCGCCTCGTGCGAGTCGCGGCGGCGGTTCCACGCATCGAGGACCGCCTCGCGCGTCGGGCACGGGTTGGTGGTCGTCCTCGCGCGGATCTTCCGCCGCTCGGCCGCGAGGGCGCGGCGGCGTTCGTTCTCCGCCGCGTAGTACCTCGGGCGCCTTTCCGCGGCCTTCAGTTTCGCGACGCGGCGCGAGCAGAGGAAGTGCCGAAACCTAAAGTAATCCCAGCAGAAGTCCTCGCGGAACGCCCATTCGAGGATCTCCATCGCGTCCACGAAACCGTACTGGTTCGCGCGGACGGGGCGCGTCATCGCGCGCTCGTACTCGCCGTAGCTCGGCCTCGCGTCGCCAAGCGACGCCCACGACTTCACAATCTTCGCCTTGTTCATGCCGGACATCATACCAAACCCGGAAGAGGAAGGCAACGGGAAAATGAGATTACGGTGCGGACGAAGTCAAATAATCTACGCCACTACTCCTCTGCGCGCAACCTCCTGATGTGCGGCGTTTATTTGGCGTTCCGAAGGCTCCGTCGTCGTCAGATAAGCAAAAAGACAGTAGGTGACTCACCGAACGAACGTCCGTCAACGGCATGGACGGCGTTCTGCCGCACTGAACACAAAGCAACAGAACCTTGCAGCAGACCCTTCAGGCTTGTCAATAATGGGTTCTCGCAAGTGACAACCAGGAATTACATTCTTGCGGCGTAGTCAATCTACAAAACGCCTCTGCCAAGGCATCGAGGACATGTCTCCGTCACTTTGACCCTACCCGAGCCGCGACGGTCTAGGCTGTTCTTTTTCTTGCACACGAGGCAACAGTGTTCAATCCGCGACGCCTTGTACGGTGACTCATAATACCCTGCGCCAAGATATCCATGCCTTCGTAACCTGTCAACAACTTCGACAGTGAAGCCTTTTCCGCCACACGCATCGCATATCTTTTCAACCTCAACAACCCCTATGCCGTGACAACAGGGGCACTTGCTCTCACGCTTCACCTCCACCTCCTTGCTACGTGTGACTATCGGCCTTATCGCGGGCCTATCACGATCATAGTCGTTGTGTTCGCTCAGCCGAGCAATTTCGTCTTTGTGCGCAGCACGCAGTTCATCAAGCCGCCTCTCGTAATCCTGTCGCAAGGAGTCCTGCCTTTCCTTGAACTCGGCGTTGGCAATTTTCAGCCGCTCCTCCAACATCGCCATTTTGCTCAAGGACTCGCGCCGTGCCAGTTGAACTTCCTCATCTTTCATACCCACCTCCTTCGTCTTCCAGGCAACCTCCTCTTTTAACCTCTCGATTCTGCCGTCCGCTTCCCGCGCTTGCGCCTTCAGCTCGCGATTTGTATTCCGCAGTGCAATGATGTTGTACCCTCCCAGAATGGCAAGGAGCAGCACAACTGCAGCCCAAAACAAGTCCCGCATTGCCCATCCTCCTTATACAGCGAACGTTTACGGATTCTGAACCTGATAGCTTATCTTGCAATTCTCCAGAATCGAATCTATTTCTTTCGACGAAACCGAGACAGTCGAATTGTATTCCGGCATGCGCGACTTCTGCTCTATGTCCTCCCTTCGCCTGCCAACGCGGTCCCATCGCTCCACACTCAAACCGCGGTTTTTCCCCGCAACGTTGGTAATAGTCCGGAAAGCCGTCATCGATGGATCAGTGACCTTCTTTTTCTTCTTTGAACGAAGACTTTCGCGACGCTCCCGTTCCTTAATCTCCGCAACAAGCCTTGCCTCCTTTTCTTCGAATAGACTCGCATACAAGTAGTCCTCGAACACATCGCGTGTGACCTCGTCCCCGACACCGACGTCGCACACGGGTTCCCCTTTTCCCGTCGACGACCGGTGGAGATAGATTCGATAAGTTCGTTTGGAGTTTCGCCCCTTTATTCCCCCAACACATCCATATAGCGAGTCCAATTCCTCCTTTGCCGGACTGAAGGCATCATTGACGCTTGGAACGGGATACTTGGTTCCACTCTTGTTCTTCGCGTTCCAAACATACAGATTACCGTCAAAGCGAGTCCCTGTGAGCCTAGACGCAAGCATTGGTCCGCTTTTGACCAACTGTAGACATTCTTCCTTGGGTATCTCCACCTTGTCCCCACTTGGTTCAAGGCGTGCGCCTCCTTCGATCTTCCCCTGACTAGACCGAAACTCAATTATCATCCTGCCTTCGACAGGATGCCTCAAGACGCAGAGATACGTACAGTTCGTTATGGCGCGAAGGCGCTTCTCGGCTCGCGGTGCGTTTTCCCACCAGTTAATCCGCCCCTTCTCGAGCACGGACACCTTCTCCCTGTACTCGTTTTCCTTCTTCATCGCAATCCGCCGCAACTCCTCCGCCTTGCGCCTCTCCTCCCTCTCCAACTGGCGGCGCTCCTCCGCCATCCTCATCTTCTCAAGTTCCGCCTTTCTGTTCTCCTCCGCTATACGGAGCTTGTTGGCACGTTCCAGTTCTCGCCGCTCCTTTTGCTCCCTTTCGTACTGCAAGGCCTCGCGAATTTCCTGGGCATGGCGCTTCTCCTCCATCTTCTCGTCTTTCTTGTCTCCCATGTAGTCGCAGCCAGCAGTGATAATGACCGCCATTCCCAGCACAATTACCAGCCTGAGCATGGTTACTTCCTTCATGTTAGTCCCCTTTGCGTTTTAGTCTGCACCTTGCCATTGAGAAGCAGCCCCTCGGCGCAGAAAAGAAGAGTGGCGTGCCTTACATTCTCACGTCTTTCAAGAGGCATCGCCAAACGCCCGTCAGAAAACATGGATAGAAGACACGCCACGTGGATTGGCCACGCAGCGCAACCTTCGTACTCCGCTTTCTGACTTGAAATTGGCGATTTCCTTGAAAAGCGTCATACGCAGTTGCGTACGCTGACGGATGTTGCCACCCGCCCATGGCGGACTCCGCTTTCGCGTGCCGCCGGTCCCGGACTCTTATGCTCCCGGGAGTATGGAAAAGATCAATGTCGTGCGGTCACCCACAAGACATAATTATTATACTACTTTGAATGCAATGTTGTCAAATCACCGAGTTTACCAAAATCTCAGACCCCACCCCGCGCAGATGCACGAAGTGAACACTCAGGTGCGCGACTGCAATTTAGGTTGATCTAAGAGGGTGGCGGTCAGTGCCGGAAGCTGCGCTGGCCGGTGAAGACCATCGCGACGCCCGCGTCGTTCGCGCAGTCGATGACGTCCCAGTCGCGGATCGCGCCGCCGGGCTGAACGACCGAGGTAATGCCCTGGCGAATGCCAACCTCGAGTCCGTCGCGGAACGGGAAGAACGCGTCGGAAACCATCGCACAGCCGGGGAGGCCGCCCTTCTCGGCCTTCGTCTGCTCCATGATCTCGGCCTGCTTCTTAGCGCCGTCGTCCTCGCCGAACTTGAGGCGGAGGTCGTTGAACGGAAGCTGGTACTTCTCCCACGCGATCCAGTCCGCGTGCTTCGTGTACGCCTTGTCGCGCGCGATCTCGGCGACGCCGACGCGGTCCTGCTCGCCGGTGCCGATGCCGACCGTCGCGCCGTCCTTCACGTAGAGGACGGAGTTCGACGTGACGCCCGCCTCGACGAGCCAGCCGAACACGAGGTCCTCGTACTCCTTCGCGGTCGGGAGACGCTTGATCTTGTGCTCCTCGAAGGTCACCTCGCCCGTCGCCTTGTTCGTGATCTTGCGGTTGCAGTAGGCGGGCATGAAGTCCTCGGGCTTGCGGGCGTTCGCGCTGAAGGAGGTCTGCGCGACGATGCCGCCGTCGATCAAGGACTTGAAGTCGACGACATGCTTCGCGACGAAGTCGGTGAGACGCGACATGTTGCGGATGCGGAAGACGCGGAGGTTCTTCTTCGTGGCGAAGAGGTCCATCACGCCCGGCGCAAAGTCGGGCGCAACGACGACTTCGGCGTAGTTCTCGACGATAAGCTTCGCCGTCTCCATGTCGCAGTCGCGGTTGAGGGCGATCGCGCCGCCGAACGCCGCGAGGCGGTCGGCCTTGTTCGCGCGGAAGTACGCCTCGGCGAGGGTGGAGCCGGTCGCGACGCCGCACGGGTTGTTGTGCTTGACGATGACTGCGCAGGGCTTGTCCATCAAATAGCGCAGGATGTTGAGCGCGTTGTCGGTGTCAGTAACGTTCGTCTTGCCGGGGTGCTTGCCGGACTGGAGGAGCTCTGGGACGGACGCGAGGTACTGTCCCGCCTGGAGCATTTCGACGTCGCCAAGGACGAGGTTGCCGTTGACGAGGCGATAGAGCGCGGCTTCCTGTCCGGGGTTCTCGCCGTAGCGAAGTCCCTTCTCCTCGCCGCCGATGTTCCAAGTCACCTTCTCGTACTGGAACGTCTGGCGCTTGCCGCCATCGATGAACGAAATCTCCATCTGCGGCGCGAAATGGTCCGCCTCGATGGTCTTGTACGCTTCCTTGAGGTCTTTCATGTCGATGCTCTCTCCTTGTGGGACATATTATACCAAAAATACGCTCCAGCGAGTTCCGCTGGAGCCATGGCGCCCGGAACTGGGGTTGAGCGCGGCTTAGCGGCCCTTGACGGAGCGCCACTCGAGGGACAGGTCGACGGACCCCGCGGAATGCGTGAGGCATCCGAGCGAAATCGCCGTGACGCCCGTCGCCGCGACCTCCTTGGCGCGCTCAAGCGTTATGCCGCCCGACGCCTCGGTCTTCGAAATCCCCTTGCACATCTTGACGCACTTCTTCATGTCCTTTATGGACATGTTGTCGAGCATGATCCACTCGGGCTTGGCCTTCAGAGCGCTCGCGCACTCGCGGATGCTCTCAACCTCGACCTCGACGGCGAGCTTCGGAAACTTCCTGCGCGCGGCTACGACCGCCTGGTCGAGCTCGTCCGGATCGCCGCCCTTCCAGAGCCTGCGGTGGTTGTCCTTCATCAGGACCCTGTCGTACATCCCCATGCGGTGGTTCGTCCCGCCGCCGCACGTGACGGCGTACTTCTCGAACACACGCAGCCCCGGAGTGGTCTTGCGCGTGTCGAGGATGAGCGTGCCGTAGCGCCTCGTGGCGTCGACGAACTTCTTCGCAAGGGTCGCCGTTGCGCACATGCGCTGCATGAAGTTGAGGGCCGTGCGCTCGGCCGCGAGTATGGACCGCGCCTTGCCGCGGAAGGTAAGGATCGTCTCGCCGGGTCCGACGACGGAACCGTCGGGCTTGAGGATCTTCACGACGACCTTCGGGTCCACCGCCTTCATGACGGCCTTCGCGACGGTCGCGCCCGCCACGACGCACCCGGTGCCCTTCGGGTATATCTCGCCCGTCGCGACCGCACTCGGGTCGACGAGCGCCTCGCTCGTGGCGTCGCACCACCTGGTCCTGCGCGCGTCGGCAACGTCGGCGAGATCTTCGTCAAGCGCAAGCCGCACCGCGGCTTTTGCCCGGGTGGAAAGCATCAGATCCTTCATGTCGGGAGCCCTCCTCAGGCCGGCATCAGGTATTCCCAGTGCTTATACAGGGTCCACGTCAAGGATGCCGTGATCGCGAGCGCGATAAGCCCGAACACGAGCGCAGTCGTCGCCGACTTCTTGCTGACTGTTCCTGCCCTGTTCGCGTTGGTGTCGACGGCGTCAAGCTTGAACCTTTCGGCGATTGCAGCGCCGCCGGTTTCCGTCCCCTGTGCCTTGACGGTCATTGGCTTCTTAATTTTCATGGTGAAATTATACCATTATCGGGTGGCGGAAATCAAGTGCCTACGCAAGGCGGGCGAGCTTCTCCGCAATGCCGACGTATGTCGATGGGGTCAGCTTCATGAGCCGCGCCTTGTCCGCCGCCGGCAGCGGCAGCGCCTTCACGAAGTCCCTCATGATCTGGGCGTCGACGCGCCTGCCGCGGGTGAGCTCCTTGAGTCGCTCGTAGGGACGGTCCATGCCGACCTTGCGCATAACGGTCTGGATCGGCTCGGCGAGGACCTCCCAGTTGCGGTCGAGGTCCTCGGCGAGGCGCGCCTCGTTGAGCTCGAGCTTGCCGAGCCCCTTCAGAGTCGAGCGGATCGCGATGAGCGTGTAGCCGAAGCCTACGCCCATGTTCCTGAGCGTCGTCGAGTCGGTGAGGTCGCGCTGCATACGCGACACCGCGAGCTTCCTCGCCATGAACCCGAGGACGGCGTTCGCGAGGCCGATGTTGCCCTCGGAGTTCTCGAAGTCGATCGGATTCACCTTGTGCGGCATCGTCGACGAGCCGATTTCGCCCTTGATCGTGCGCTGCTTGAAGTAGCCCATCGAGACGTACATCCACACGTCGCGGTCGAAGTCGAGCAGCACCGAGTTCCAGCGGCATATCGCGTCGAAGAGCTCGGCTATGCCGTCGTGCGACTCGATCTGCGTCGTGAGGCGGTTCTGCCTGAGCCCGAGGGACTCGATGACGCCGCGCGCGAGCCTCTCCCAGTCGACCTTCGGGTACGCCGAGAGGTGCGCGTTGAAGTTGCCGACCGCGCCGTTCATCTTCGCCGGCATCACGAGCCGGTCGATTTCGGCGGCCTGGCGCTTCAGGCGCGCGGAGACGACCGCGAGCTCCTTGCCGACCGTCGTGGGCGACGCGGGCTGCCCGTGCGTGTGCGCGAGCATCGGGACCTTCGCCCACTCCTTCGCCATAGCGGAAACCTTCGCCGACGTCTCGTCCATCGCCGCGCGCAGGGCCTTCTTGCCGTCGCGCAGCATGAGCGCGTGCGACATGTTGTTTATGTCCTCGCTAGTGCACGCGAAGTGGACGAACTCAAGCGTCTTGGCGCCCTTCGCGCCGAACGCGGGCGCGAGCTTCTCCTTGAGGAAGTACTCCACCGCCTTCACGTCGTGGTTCGTCGTCCGCTCGATGTCCTTCACGCGCTGCGCGTCGGCGAGCGAGAACTCCGCAGCCACGCGGTCCACAGCCTTCGCCTGCGCGGACGTGAGACGGCACTCCGCCACGCCCTTGTCGGCGGCGAGCGCCTTGAGCCACGTGCACTCCACGAGGACACGCCGCTTGATGAGCCCGTACTCGGAGAACACCTCCTGAAGTTCGGTGCACTTGTTCGCGTACCGCCCGTCGATCGGGCTCACCGCCATTAGGTTGTCGAAGTTCATAGTGCTTGTATTATACCAAAAACCCGGACCCGCGTTTTGCTCACGCCTCGAGGCCCGCGGCAAGCTTCTTGATGCGGCGCGAGGTGCGGACGGCGCAGAACTGCTTGCCGCACATCGAGCAGTGGTCGTCTCCGTGAGCCTCGTCCGTGAACGCGCGCGTCCTGAGCCAGCGCTCCTTCGCGCGCTTCGGGTCGAGGCAGATCTCGAACTGGCGGTCCCAGTCGAACGCCGCGCGGGCGTCGGACATCGCGTCGTCGCGGTCGCGCGCTCCGGGGAGTCCGCGCGCCACGTCGCCCGCATGAGCGGCGATCTTGTAGGCGATGCAGCCCTGATGCACTTCCTCGGCGTCGGGAAGCCCGAGGTGCTCTGCCGGCGTCACGTAGCAGAGGAGCGACGCGCCGTAGGTCGCCGCCGCGGTCGCGCCGATCGCCGAGACGATGTGGTCGTAGCCGGGCGCGATGTCCGTGACGACCGGCCCCAGGACGTAGAACGGCGCCTTCTTGCAGACCTCCTGCTGGCGCTCCATGTTCATCTGGATCTGGTTGAACGGAACGTGCCCCGGGCCCTCCACCATCACCTGCACGCCGCGCGCGCGGCAGCGCTCGACGAGCTCGCCGAGGACGTCCAGCTCGCCGAACTGCGCCGAGTCGGACGCGTCCGCGAGGCAGCCGGGCCTCAAGCCGTCGCCGAGCGACACCGTGACGTCGTGCTCCGCGAGGATGTCCATCACCTCGTCCCAGTGGGTGTAGAGCGGATTCTCCGCCTTGTTCTCCATCATCCACTCCGCCATGATCGCGCCGCCGCGCGAGACGATGCCCATCTTGCGCTTCATCGCGAGCGGGATGTGCTTGAGGAGAAGCCCCGCGTGCAGCGTCATGAAGTCGACGCCCTGCTCGGCCTGGCGGCGGATGACGTCGATGAGGAACTTGGGGTCCATCTTCGGGATGTCGCCGAGGAGCGAGATCGTCTCGTAGATCGGCACCGTGCCGAGCGGAGCGGGGCTCGCGTCGAGCATCCCCTGGCGGATCCCCGCGATCTCGTCCTCGGAACTCCCGACGGAGAGGTCCATCACGAAGTCCGCGCCCGCGTCGAGCGCGACCTTGAGCTTCTCCAGCTCGTCGCCCTTTCCGGAGTGCGTCACGCTGCGGCCGAGGTTGGCGTTTATCTTCGTCGTGAACATCCGCCCGACGCCGACCGCGCGCGCATTCGCGTGGTGGACGTTGAGCGGAATCACCGCCTCGCCGGACGCGACCGCGGCGCGCACCGCCTCCGCGTCGAGCCCCTCTTCCTTCGCGACCTCTCGCATAGCATCGGTCACAATACCCTTCTTTGCCGCCTGTAGCTGTGTCATGTTTATTCTCCTGTATTAAAGTTTTATCGTTCCTGCGTTGCCGCGCCGCCCCCGGAGCGGGTGTCGCCGCCCTGCGTTGCCGCGGCGCACCCCTCTAGTGACATTGCTTCGCAATGCTCGCTTCGCTCGGGGGATACCTCGCCGCGGTCCCCCTCATCGCATCTCCAGCTTTTAACCATATCGTTCTTGTACACGTAGTTCATCTGAAACCGATATTCGTCAGCCGTTCTTATGATGTGGTCGTAATGGTCTCGCTGCCAGACAGGCCCCTTGCGCGCAAGTGCCTTATTGATAAGATGGCCGCTGACTGACTTCCATGCGGTCACTATTTCCCCAATGTGAAAATCTGCTACGACATCGACGATTACATGTACGTGATTGGACATTATGCCGAACGCATGGATCTTGTATTTCCCCTGCGTTGCAGTGCCGCACCGATTTCCGGCG
>Ga0265298_10002227_pt1 | contig 27307 bp, 22 predicted proteins | sample AusTroGonzalo_MG_3_FD_193486 | JGI IMG/M metagenome (GOLD analysis project Ga0265298, IMG submission 193486) | Bovine rumen microbial communities from tropical cattle in Woodstock, Queensland, Australia - Gonzalo_01 | ecosystem: Host-associated > Mammals > Digestive system > Stomach > Rumen ...
CCACGCTGATTCTGGTAGATGAAATGCCCGGCGCGACACTGACCGGCTTTGATGTACATACCACCGACATTCCCATCATGGACGAACGGGACGGACGCATCTATTTCACCACCCAGATCGGAAATCTCTGGTGGATGCGCCAGAACCTGGCCTGGGAAGGTGCCGGACGCGCCTACCTGTCCAGCAGGAAAGAATACATGAACTACGGTACTTCCGCCATTTCTACCATTCTGGGCCGCTACTACAATTGGGAGGAAGCCAAGACCGCCTGTCCCGAGGGCTGGACCCTGCCCACGGCGCAGGACTGGGTTTCTATGATTGCTACCGTAACCGGAACCGTTCCGGCCGATCCGCTGGACGACATCGGCGATGCAGCCGGCTGCCTGATGGGCAAGAACCTGAGGTTCAACAAAGTCAAGATGTGGGATTACTGGCGCGGGGTGGACATCACGGACGCCTCCAACCTCAGTCTGCTGCCCACCGGATACGCCCTCAATACCGTTCCCGGAATCTACTCCTTCCACGAATTCGGCACCAGTGCCTTCGTCTGGACGGCCGACGAATGGAACGGCATGGGAATCTACCGCTTCATCAACGAGAAATTCCCCGTCCTGTATATCGGGCGCGCAGACCCGAAGTCGTTCTGTGCCTCGATACGCTGCGTCAAATCTGCTGAATAAAAATCAAATTTTACCAATATCATGAAAAAAACCACCATTATCATTCTGGCCATCGTCGCCGTGGCTGCGATCTGGGTAATCAGTTCCTACAACAAGCTCGTCACCGGCGAGGAAACCGTCAATAACGCCTGGGCTCAGGTTGAAACCGCATATCAGCGCAGGGCTGACCTCATCCCCAACCTGGTCGCCACCGTCAAGGGCTATGCGGCCCACGAGAGTTCCACCCTCGAAGAGGTCGTCCGCGCCCGTGGTTACGGCAACAACCTCCAGCCTACCGAGGACAATGTGGCTGCCATCCAGCAACAGGAAAGCGCAATTTCTTCTGCGCTGAGCCGTCTGCTCGTCGTCGTGGAAGCCTATCCCGAGCTCAAGGCCAACGAGAACTTCAAGGACCTGCAGGCCCAGTTGGAAGGTACGGAAAACCGCATCTCCGTGGCCCGCAATTATTATAACGATGCCGCCAAGACCTGGAACACCCAGGTACGCCGCTTCCCCTCGAACATCATCGCCGGGATCTTCGGCTTTGAGAAGAAGGGGTATTTCAAGGCAGATGAGGCCGCATCTTCCGCTCCTGTCGTCGCTTTCTAAAATCAAGTGAGAAAATCTCTAATCATCGTACTGTCGCTGCTGGCCCTGACGGGCTTGCGGGCGGCAATACCTGACCCACCGTCGCCTCCCCGCCTGGTCAATGACTTTGCAGGCGTATTTTCGCCAGCGCAGCGGGACAGCCTGGAAGCGGTGCTGGTCGCCTTTGACGACTCTACCTCCAACCAGATCTGTGTCGTAACGCTTACGACGCTCGACGGTATGGAGGCGTCCGATTATGCCGTGCGGCTCGCCAACCATTGGGGCGTCGGCTCCAAGAAGAACAACGGATTGCTGATCCTGTTCAAGTCCCGTACGGAGGAGGAAAGCTGGATTGACGTTTCCATCCAGGTGGGAAAGGGGCTCGAAGGCGCCATTCCCGATGTCTATGCCTCCCGCATCATCCGCAATATCATGGGGCCGCAACTCAAGGACGGCCGGGACAATTACTGGCGCGCAAGCACCCTTGCCTGCGAGGAACTGATGAAACTCGCTTCCGGCGAGATTTCCGAGCCCCGCGACGGCCGCCATTCCGAAGAAGATGATTTCACTACAGATCTGGTTGCCGGGTTCTTTACCTTCTTGATTTTTGCTTTTGTATTTTATCGCATGTACAAAAGTTTCAAGAAGTTCAACAACCGCTATGGCGGCGGAAGCTCCGGTGGAAGCAGTTCCGGAGGTTGGATTGATTGGGGCGATGACGACTACAGTTCCTCCAGCAGCAGTTCGGGCGGCTTCGGCGGCTTCGGCGGCGGATCCTTCGGCGGAGGCGGTGCCTCCGGAAGATTTTAATCCTTGCATACTATGAGATTCAAAGCGACTGAATATCAACTGAAAAATATCGCCACAGGCAGGGTTTTCGAAGACCAGGGTTGGACCCTGGCAGATCCCCAAGGGGGCGCACCCTCTCTGGTAAGGGCCATCTATGCCAACAAGAATTTCAACCCGCGTAATGACCTGGACGGGCTGTACCGCTATGCGGACTGGCTGCCTATCAAGCGGGTCCTGAAGCGCTCCCATGCCCCGGTCACCTATCATAGCAAGGGACTCGGCAAATACCTCGGACTGGATAACCTGTATATCACTTTCTCCGGTTACAACCCGAAGATCGGTGCCGGGATGCCTACCTGCTCCTTCAAGGAGACCGAAGCCTACAGCGTCTGCGCGCGTCTTTCCAAAAAGGAGAAACGCACCCTGGTTGTGCAGAGTGCCGGCAATACCGCCCGCGCCTTTGCGCAGGTATGTTCCGACAACGGGATCCCCATCGTTATCTGCATCCCTTCGGACAGTCAGCACGATATGTGGTTCCGCAAGAAACTCGACGATTGCGTGAAGGTGATTGCCGTTCCGCACGGATGCGATTATTTCGATGCCATCAGCCTGGGAGAAAAACTCTGCCAGAGTCCGGATTATTTTGCCGAGGGCGGTGCGAAGAACGTAGCCCGTCGCGATGGTATGGGGACGACCGTCCTCAGCGCGGTGGAAGTCATCGGCCAGATTCCTGACGCCTATTTTCAGGCAGTCGGTTCCGGCACCGGCGCTATCGCCGCCTGGGAGAATGCCTGTCGTCTGGAAGAAGACGGACGCTTCGGCAAGAACAAGATGAAGGTGTTCGTGGCCCAGAACTCCCCTTTCACCCTCATTCACGATTCCTGGAAGGCGGGCAGCCGGCAGCTCGTGGAGATGAGTGCCGAGGAAGGTCGCCGCGCGGCGGAAGTGATTCTGGCCAAGGTGCTCAGCAACCGCAAGCCGCCCTACGGCCTGGCGGGCGGGCTTTTCGATACCCTGACCGAGAGCGGCGGAGATTGCTTCCTCGCTTCCAATGACGAGATTATGCAGTGGCTGCTGCGTTTCCGCAACCTGGAGGGTTATGACCTGCTTCCGGCAGCATCGGCGGCCGTAGTGGCGCTTTCCAAGGCGGTGGCAGAAGGCAAGGTGGGCAAGGAGGATGTGGTGATGCTCAACTGCACCGGCGGCGGTACGCTGCAGGCCATGGAGAAGGGTTATGTGCTCCGTGAGCCTGATATCGTCTTTGAGCCGGATACCCCTGCAGAAAAGATTATAGAAGCGGTCAATAAGCTTTGAACGGACTAGCCATACCGTTACCTGAAAGGATGCGGCCTACGAGTCTGGATGACTATGTGGGGCAGAAGCATCTGGTAGGGCCGGGCTGTATCCTGCGGAATATGATTGACAGCGGGTCGCTGTCGTCGTTTATCCTGTGGGGGCCTCCGGGTGTAGGCAAGACGACGCTGGCCCGAATCATCGCAGGAAGCTTGAAACGGGAGTTCCATACCCTTTCGGCCGTGAGTGCCGGTGTGGGCGATGTGCGCAAGGTCATTGAATCTGCCGGCAAGGAATCGCTGTTCCGTACCGGAGGCGCGCCCATCCTGTTTATCGATGAAATCCACCGCTTCAACAAGGCGCAGCAGGATGCGCTGCTGGGCGCCGTAGAAGCCGGGACCATCGTGCTGGTTGGCGCCACCACGGAGAATCCCTCATTCGAGGTGATTACCCCGTTGCTGTCCCGCTGCCAGGTTTTTGTGCTGAAGAATCTGGAGGCCGATGACCTGCGTGTGCTGTTGCATCGCGCCCTGGAAAAAGATGAGGTGCTGAGCGAGCTGGACATCCGCGTAAAAGAGGATGAAGCCTTGCTGCGGCAGAGCGGCGGAGACGCTCGAAAACTGCTTAATATACTGGAGATTGTAATAGATTACCTAAAGGCTTCCGGAGGTCCTGTTGTCATCGACAACAAGGCTGTTTCCGCCTGTCTCCAGCAGAACACAGCCGTCTATGACAGGGACGGTGAAATGCATTACGACATCATCTCGGCCTTCATCAAGAGTGTGCGCGGTTCCGATCCCAATGCCGCCGTCTACTGGATGGCGAGGATGCTGGACGGAGGCGAAGATCCGCTTTTCATTGCCCGCCGGCTCTGTATCCTGGCTGCCGAAGATATCGGGCTTGCCAATCCCAATGCCCTGCTGCTTGCAGACGCCTGCTTCCGTATCGTACATTCCATCGGGATGCCTGAAGCGCGGATTCCCCTCTCCGAATGTGCGATCTACCTGGCTTCATCGCCCAAGAGCAATTCTGCCTATTTAGCGGTAGATGCGGCACTTGCGGCTGTGCGGGAGGATTCATCCCCCGCCGTTCCCCTATATCTCCGCAATGCCCCGACCTCGCTGATGAAGGATCTGGGCTATTCCGACGGCTATAAATACGCCCACGATTTCCCGGGACATTTCGCCGATCTGGAATTTTTGCCGGAAGGGCTCTCCGGGAAAGTCTTCTACGAGCCCGGCCCCAACAAACACGAAGAAAACCTGAAGGCTTACCTCAAAGCCTGCTGGCCGAAGTACTACAAGTAGCCGCTCCAAGCCCCTATTTTCTCCCTTAGCATACAACTTACCCGTTGAAAAAAATTTTCAACGGCAACCTGCGCCTTATCTTTGCGACAACGAACTATTAAAATGCATTGTCATGAGTAGCACAAAGAAATCAGAAACGGGGCTGTAATTAACAACCCGGAAAAGTTTCCTTCACGCTACATGTTCGAACTGACTGTGAGTGAATTACAAAATTTGCGGACGAAAATTTCGTCCACAAATGTGTCATTGATGAACCGCAATCCCACTAAAGTCTTCACTGAACGTGGGCTCTATATGTTATAAGGTCCGCAACTTGAAGCGTGAGTTATTGGAACTGCACACTGAAACCGATAAAGATGCGCAAGTACAAAAGATGAAACATTTCGGCGAAATCCTTTCAGACATCGTGATGCCTGATTTGGAAACTTCCGAGACGGAATCCTCACTGGAAATCAACCTTGTCATAGGGAAAGTCAAGCACACGGTAAAGCGCGTGCGGAAAGAGAAATAATACATTTCCGGAGAAAAGACAATGGCAAAAATCTCTCACGCAGTCAAGACAATTAGCACGGAGCTTATGTCGGCAGTTCTTTAGAGATCATCACACACTCAACTAACGCAGTTGCTTTATAATTAGCAGCTGCGTTCTTTGTATATTTTTCACGCATATACTCGTTTACATTTACACAATAGGCTATAAACAAGTGTAATATTCACAAAATCTCCCGCTATAATTTCATATACGATACACTTGTATAATAAGTAAATTTTATACCATTTTTATAGTATTATTAAATGCTATAATATCAACAACTTATAATATTTAATCTTTCGCAGAAGATAAACTATATGTAGTAAATTTCCGGAGTATAGTCTAAATAGCCCGAAATTTGAATTACAAGAAAAACACTAAACTACATATTATAAATATTTTATATTATTCAATCTATTTATACACTTTAACATTATTCTCCGTTTAACCCTACTCATTAGGGGCCTGTATAGATTTGTAACATTTGTGATTTACAAAAATTGTGTTTACATTTGCAAAACAAACGTTAACAAATGTTGCTATGAACAAAAGGCTGCAACAATTCATTTTCGCAGAGAACATCAGCCAGTCCTCCTTCGCAGACACCCTCGGCGTAGCCAGGGCCAGCGTATCTCACATTCTATCAGGCAGAAACAAGCCCGGATTTGACTTTATAGAGAGCTTGACCAAGGCCTACCCCGCCCTGAATATTGAATGGCTGATCACAGGCGAAGGAAAGATGTACAAAACGGCAAAAATCGTTGACTTAACCCCTCAGGAGCCCGATTTATTCTCTTCTGTTCAAGAAGAAACGGCTGCCATCCCCCCTCTTGCCTTAGATTCCGCTCCTGAGCCGGCCGCTCCGCTTCCGAATCCAGCAGAACCCTCGACTCCCCGCCGTGAGCCAAGCCCAACGGCTAAAAACGCCGAGAAAATTAGTATCAATACTTTAAGTAAGCCATTTCAATCTGCTGTAAATCAAAAAGAAATATCAAAAATTATCGTCTTTTTCTCTGACGGCTCCTTCCAGGAAATAACTGCATAGTTGGCAAATTTTTAGTACCTTCGTCCCGTCAAAACGAAAACAGATGACAACGGCTTCCATATGCACCATCGGCGATGAAATCCTCATCGGCCAGATTGTCGATACCAACTCCTCCCACCTCGCCCGCGCCCTCGGGGAAATCGGCATCCGCGCGGACCGGATGGTCAGCATCGCCGACCGGGAGGAAGATATCCTCTCCACCCTGGAAGCCGAACTGAGCAGAAACCCCATCGTCCTGACCACAGGCGGCCTCGGACCGACGAAGGACGACATTACCAAGCCGGCGCTTACAAAGCTCTCAAACAGCCCGGAAATGGTCAAAAACGAAGCGCAGGAGGCCATCGTACGAAGCATCCTGCACTCCCGCGGCCTGGATGTGCTGGAAAGCAACCTTATGCAGGCCATGGTACCCTCCAACTGCGAGGTGATACCCAACCGTTTCGGCACTGCGCCGATCATGGTTTTCCGCTTTCCGGAAGCCCGATTCGGACACGCAGCCACCCTCTACGCCATGCCTGGAGTCCCCCACGAAACCCTGGGGATGTTGCCGGAGGTCATCGAGGATATCCGCGCCCATAACGCGCTGGAGCCCATCACCCACCGGAACCTTATGGTCTATGGACTCGCCGAATCCGCCCTGGCGCAGCTCATCGCCCCCTGGGAAGATGCACTGCCCACCGATATGCACCTCGCCTACCTGCCCAACACACTGACCGGCATCAAACTCCGGCTCTCGGTTTACGGCGGGGACGAAAAATCCGCAGAAAGCCGCTTTTCAGCCCAAATCAAGGCCCTGAAGGAAATTCTGGGGTCTCGCATCTACTCGGAGCAAGAAGACCGCCTGGAGGCCGTAATCGGGCGCCTGCTGCGCGAACGGGGCGAAAGCCTGAGTGCGGCCGAATCCTGCACCGGCGGCGAAATCGCCCACCTCATCACCACCATTCCCGGAGCATCGGATTACTTCCTGGGATCGGTCACCTCATACGCCATTTCCGTCAAGGAAAAAGTACTGGGCGTACCCGCAGAAACAATCCGCGAAAAAGGGGTAGTCAGCGCCGATGTCGCCGAAGCGATGGCCCGCGGCGCAAGGCAACTTACGGGCAGCACCTGGGCCGTCGCCACCACCGGTCTTGCCGGCAAGGAAGGGGACGGAATCAACGAGGGTGGAACCGTCTGGATCGCGGTCTCCGGACCCGGCGGAACGGTCAGCGAAAAGCGGGTTTACCACAACGACCGGGAGCGCAATATCGAGCGTTTTTCCGCCTCTGCATTAGACCTCCTGCGGCGTTGCATTCTCGGAGAAATCCACGGCTGATTCCACAAAATTCACATCCGAACATCCTAAGCACGTTTCCGGCTGTTTCTTCTGTAAAACAGACGGCTACGCCCTGCTCCCCTAAATTTACATCAACTGATTATTTTTCAATAAATATAACAAATTTGTTAATATACTTAACATTTTTGTTACCCATATTTAACACTTGTAAATTCAATGGGCTAAATTCCCCTATATACCAAGGTATCTACGGGGAAAATTCATCCCTTATATTACAAATATCTACACTTGAATTTAATCTACTATAGAATCCTGTCTTAGCCTATTTTTTATATCTTCTCTTTCATAGAGATTACTCTTCCAAAATAAAGATTCTACTCTCGAATCATATACTCCCCCGCGGCCTTTGAGGCTGCGTTGGTGTCTCGAAACCCGTGCCACCCTCGGCACCGTAAGAGGGAGGGGCCCACGCAGTGGGAGGGGTCGCGAAGCGACGGTTTCGAGATACTTATGCAGCCGATAGATAAGGCTGCGGGAGGACTAAAGACTCAGGCTTCCCCACTCGTCGGTCTTGGCATCAAGGTCCCTTTTACACTCAAGATACTCCCGTGTAAGTTCCATGATGTCATCCTCCGGACCGGGCGCAGAAAGCACCGTCTCTATCTCCTTCATCCGCGCTTCCAATTTCTCAATTTCGCACTCCAGATAAGAGATCCGGTTACGGGTTTTCCTGTCGGGTTTCGGGGCTTGCGGAGCTACTGCTTTCACCGCTTTCTCCGGCTTCTCGCTCTTCACCGGCGCCGCACTGCGCTCCAGTTCGCGCAAGGATTCGAGCCGGCGTTTTTCGAGGTATTCCTGCACCGTGCCGAGGAACTCCCGCACGTGCCCGTCGCGGAATTCATAAAGTTTGTCCACCAGTCCGTCCAGGAAATCCCGGTCATGCGACACGATAATCAAAGTGCCGTCATAACTTTTGAGCGCCTGCTTGAGGATATCCTTGGACTTGATGTCCATATGGTTCGTCGGCTCGTCCAAGGCCAGGAGATTATGGTTCTGCAACATCAGTTTGGCCATCCCCAGACGGGCGCGCTCCCCTCCGCTGAGTACACTGACGCGCTTGTCGATATCCTCACCGCGGAACAGGAACTGCGCCAGGATATCGCGCAACTTCGTGCGGACATCCCCTACGGCGATGCGGTCCAGCGTGCCGAAAACGGTCTCCTTCTTATCCAGCACGTCCTCCTGATTCTGGGCAAAATAGCCCAGATCGACGTTATAGCCATTGAAAACCTCCCCGGCCAGCGGGGCCAACTCCCCCGTGATGACGCGCATCAGCGTGGTCTTTCCCTCGCCGTTACGGCCGATGAAAGCCACCTTCTCGCCACGGCGGATTTCCACATCAGCCCCCGTGAAAACGGTCTTCTGCGGATAACCGGCACTCAGCCCCGTCGCCTTGAAGACCACGTCTCCACAGCGCGGCGCGGGCGGAAACTTGACCGTAAGGGTCACATTGTCCGTCTCGTCCACCTGCACCCGCTCCAACTTCTCCAGCGCCTTGATCCGGCTCTGCACCTGGTTGCTCTTGGTGGGTTTGTAGCGGAAGGCCTGGATGAACTCTTCGGTCTTCTCGATCATCCGCTGCTGGTTCTCGTATGCCGCCACCTGCTGCTTCATCCGCTCGGCGCGAAGTTCGACATAGCGGGAATAGGGCACCTTATAATCGTGGATATGGCCCAGCAGGATTTCCACCGTACGGTTGGTCACGTTGTCGAGGAACTTACGGTCGTGCGAGACCAGCAGCAACGCCCCACGACGGGTTTTCAGATAGCCTTCCAGCCACTCGATCGACTCGATGTCAAGGTGATTGGTCGGTTCGTCCAGCATCAGCAGATCCGGGTCGCGGAGCAGGATCTTCGCCAGTTCGATGCGCATATTCCAGCCCTGCGAAAGCGTTTCCGTCGGCCGGGAGAACTCCGATTCCTTGAAACCGAGTCCGAGCAAGGTCTTGCGCGCCTGCACCTCCGGCGGTTCCCCGTGTGAAACGGCGAGCCGGTCATTCAGTTCGGTCAGGCGCTCAATCAGTTCCAGATAGGCCTCGGACTCATAATCCGTGCGCTCGGAAAGTTCCTGAGTCACATCGGCTATGCGCTTTTCCAGGTCGGCCATCTCGGAGAAGACGGTCATCGTCTCTTCGAGCACGCTGCGCCCGCGGTGATGCTCCATAATCTGGGGCAGGTAACCGACGGTCACCCCGGAGGGCTTGTCAATCTGTCCGGAAGTAGGACTCTGCAGACCGCAGAGCAATTTCATCAGCGTCGATTTCCCGGCGCCGTTCTTCCCCACAAGCCCTATCTTGTCTTTCTCGCTGATATGGAACGAAATGTCGTCCAACAGCGTAAAGCCACCATAGGCAACAGTCAGGGAATCAATCGATATCATGCCAGCTGCGAAAGCGACGCTTCAAGTGCAGCGATGCGGGCCAGCGCGTCGGCTTCCTTCTTGCGCTCCCCTTCGACCACCGCCGCCGGAGCGCCGGAGACGAACTTCTCATTGGAGAGTCTCGCGCGTACGCCTGCAAGGAATTTGCGCTGATGCTCGAGGTCCGCTTCCAGTTTCTTGCGCTCCTCGCCCGCATCCACCAGACCTTCCAGTTTCACCGAAGCCTTGACGGTGCCGACGATGAACGATACGGCAGGCCCTTCGGGCGCAGCGAATTCAACGCTGGAAAGGTTCGCCGCCTTCATCAGCACGGGCAGCAGTTCTTCGCGGAACGCGCCTTCGATATTCAGCGCCAGTTCTTCCTTGGGCGACAGGCCCTTCTGCGCACGCACGCCACGGACGTTCACGACAATGGCGCGGAGGTCGTCGAAAGCCGAAAGGAAAGCTTCATCGACGGGACCGGCCACCGGCGTATGCTCGAACATGATGGATTGGCCCTCGCGCCGCTCTTCCATCCCCTGCCAGAGTTCTTCGGTGATGAAGGGCATCACCGGATGGATGAGTTTCAGCAGTTTGGAGAAGAAATCGACGGTCGCATCGAAGGTCGCACGGTCCATGGCAGCGCCATAGCCGGGTTTGACCAGTTCGAGGTACCAGGAGCAGAAATCGTCCCAGAAGAGCTTGTATATGGTCATCAGCGCATCGGAGATGCGGAATTTTGCGTAATGGTCGGCGACGATGCCGATGCTGCGGCTGAGCAGGTTGTCGAACCATTTGACCGCTGCGCGGGAGACTTCGCTCTGCTCCGCCTTTTCATCGACGTTCCAGCCGCTGACGAGCCGCCAGGCGTTCCAGATCTTGCCGCAGAAATTGCGTCCCTGCTCGATCTGCGTCTCATCGTAAAGGATGTCGTTGCCGGCGGAAGAGCAGAGCAGCATACCGATGCGGACGGCATCGGCGCCGTACTTTTCAATCAGGTCCAGCGGGTTCGGGCTGTTGCCGAGCGTCTTGCTCATCTTGCGGCCGATCTTGTCCCGGACGATGCCGGTGAAATAGACATTGCGGAACGGCACGTCGTGCATAAACTCGTCGCCCGCCATAATCATACGCGCCACCCAGAAGAAGATGATGTCCGGGCCGGTCACGAGGTCGCTGGTCGGATAATAATAGGAAAGGTCCGCATTCGCCTTGTGCTCGGGATGACCGGGCTGCTCGGGATCGAACACCGAGATGGGCCAAAGCCAGCTGGAGAACCAGGTATCCAGCACATCCTCGTCCTGATGCAGGTCTTCCGCCTTCAGCGCGGGATTAAGTTTCTGCGCCTCGACAAGCGCTTCTTCGGCAGTTTCGGCGACGACGACCTGTCCGTCGGGCAGGTACCACGCGGGAATGCGCTGTCCCCACCACAACTGGCGGGAAATGCACCAGTCGCGCACGTTCTCCATCCAATGCCGATATACATTGCGGTATTTGTCCGGAATGAAATGAATGCGGCCCGACTCCACCGCATCCAGCGCGCGGGCGGCCAGATCGTCCATTTTGAGGAACCACTGCGCCGAGAGTTTCGGTTCGATGACCGCATCCGTACGCTCGGAATAACCTACGGGCGATGTATATTCTTCCACCTTCAGCAGATTGCCGGACTCCTCGAGCATTTTCGCGATTTTCTTGCGCGCGACGAAGCGGTCCTCGCCCACGAGGATCTGCGCATCGGCATTCAGGCGGCCGTGATCGTCGATAATGTCCATGATCGGCAGATTGTGCCGCAGGCCGATTTCGTAGTCGTGGGCATCGTGCGCCGGCGTAACCTTGAGGCAGCCGGTACCGAAGTCCATCTCCACATAATCGTCTTCGATGACGGGAATTTCGCGGTTGATCAGCGGAATCAGCACTTTCTTGCCGCGCAGCCAGTGATGGCGCTCATCGGCTGGATTGACGCAGATGGCGGCATCGGCCATAATGGTCTCGGGACGCGTGGTCGCAATCACGAGGTACTGGTCGGTGGGATTGCCCTTTCCGTCCGAGACATAGTATTTCAGGTGATAGAAGTGGCTCTGGGTATCGCGGTGAATCACTTCGTCATCGCTGATGGCTGTCAGGGCCACCGGGTCCCAGTTGACCATCCGCACGCCGCGGTAGATCCAGCCCTTCTTGTAGAAATGGCAGAAGGTGGCAATGACGGCCTTCGAGAGTTCCGGCTCCATAGTGAAGCGGGTGCGGTCCCAGTCGCAGGAGGCGCCCAGTTTGCGCAACTGTTCAAGGATGATACCCCCGTGTTCCTCCTTCCAGGCCCAGGCGTGCTTCAGGAATTCCTCGCGGGTGAGGTCTTCCTTCTTGATGCCCTGTGCGGCCAGGCGCGCCACCACCTTGTTTTCGGTAGCGATGCTGGCGTGGTCCGTTCCCGGTACCCAGCAGGCGTTCTTGCCGTCCATCCGCGCCTTGCGGATGAGCACGTCGTTCAGCGTGTTGTTGAGCACGTGGCCCATATGCAGGATGCCCGTCACATTGGGCGGCGGAATGACGATGGTATAGGGTTCCCGCTGATCGGGTTCGGAATGAAAACACTTGTTTTTCAGCCAATAGGCATACCACTTCGCTTCCACCTCGGAAGGATTGTATTTGCTCTTCTGTTCCATATCTTGCAAATATACTCAGAATTTTTCGTATTTTAGCGAAAATTTTGACTATGGAAAACAAAGACAATAAACAGATCAACATTGAACTGAAGCCCGAGGTTGCGAAGGGCTGCTACTCGAACCTGGCCATCATCAGCCACTCCCACAGCGAATTCATCCTGGACTTCGCGACGGTCCTCCCCGGCCTTCCCAAGCCGGAGGTCGGCAGCCGCATCCTGATGACCCCGGAGCACACCAAACGGCTCCTGAACGCCCTGGCGGAGAATATCGGCAAATACGAGGCCCAGTTCGGCCCCATCGTCACGGAAAGCCCCCGCGCCACCTTCAACCTCACCGACCTGAATCCCAATGGACCCAAGTCTTGACAAGATCCGGGCGATTGCCCTGGATATCGACGGCGTAATGACCGACGGCAGCGTCATTCCCCTTGCGGACGGTGACCTGCTGCGCATCCTGAACGCCAAGGATGCACTGGCCATCCGCTCCGCCGGTATGAAAGGATACATTATCGCCATTATGTCCGGCGGCGATACGCAGGCGCTGCGCAAACGGATGCTGGATATGAACATCCGTCCGGAAAATATCTTTCTGGGCTGCCGCGGCAAACTGGCCATTTTCGAGCGTTTCTGCGCGCAGAACGGCCTTTCGCCCGAAGAAGTGATGTATATCGGCGATGACCTGCCCGATGTTCCGGTGCTCCGCGCGGCCGGTCTGGGCATTGCGCCTGCCGATGCTGCACAGGACGCCAAAGAGGCTGCGGACCGCATTTCGCCCTACGGAGGCGGAAATGGCTGCGTCCGGACAGAAATCGAGCGCCTGATGCGTTATCAGGGCCAGTGGGAATTCGATTATGCCAAAACCTTTTGACCTGCCCTGGCGCCTGATTCTGGGCAGCAACTCCCCGCGCCGGCGCGAACTGCTTGGAGCGATGGGATTTGAGTTTACCGTCGATACCGGCAACAGTTTCATCGAAAGCATTCCCGAGGGTACGGCGCCGCACGAAGTGCCGGTGCTGATGGCCCGCGGCAAATCGCTGGGCTTTCATCGCCCGCTGCAGCCCGATGAACTGCTGATTACCGCCGATACCGTCGTTATCCTGCCCGGCGGAGACGGCGTGATTTTCGGAAAGCCGAAGGACCGGAAAGATGCGCTGCGGATGCTCCGGGCGCTGTCGGGCTGTACGCACGAAGTGGTTACCGCCGTGTGCCTGCGGACCGCACAGCACGAGCGCTGTTTTACCGAAAGCACCCTCGTACATTTCGCTCCGATGAGCGAAGAAGAAATCGAATATTACGCCGACGCGTGGCACCCCTTCGACAAAGCCGGGGCCTATGGCATCCAGGAGTGGATCGGCCACATCGCCATCGAAGGCATCGACGGCTCCTACAACAACGTCGTCGGCTTCCCCACCCAAAAACTCTGGCAGGCGCTCCACGCGATTCCCCTTTGAAAAAGCACACTACATCCCTTCTTTTTATCGTGATGAGTGTAGCCGTGGTTTGCGCGGCGCTTTTTGGGGTACCCCGAGTACAGATCAACACGGACATGACCCGCTATCTGCCGGACAGTTATCAGTTGAAACAGGGATTGAACGTACTGGAAGCGCAACTTTCGGATATCGGACCGATTTTCGCGGACGGAAACGAGCTGATGCCCACCGGACTGCCCCGAACCCTGGCCATCGGCGTAGGGTTGCTCTTCGCCGTGCTTCTGGTGATGTGTTCGTCGGTAATGGAAGTCCTGCTCTTCCTTATTACTACCGTTTTTGCGGTTATCCTGAACGTTGGGAGCAACGCGCTGCTGCCCAGCGTTTCGATGATGACAAACACCCTTTCCTCGGTCCTGCAGATGGTGCTTTCGATGGATTACTGCATCATCCTGATGAACCGCTTCCGGGAAGAGAAGGCCGGCGGAAAGCCCAAGGCGGAAGCAATGCAAAGCGCCCTGCGGGCATCCGCGTCCTCCATTTTGAGCAGTGCCTCAACGACCATCGTCAGTCTCCTGATGCTCTGCTTCATCCGGCTGAAAATCGGAGCGGACCTGGGCATCGTGCTGGCCAAAGGAGTCACGCTGTCGCTCCTATGCACATTTACCGTGCTTCCGGCGCTCATTCTCTGGGGAGACCGGGCGGTGGAAGCCACCCGAAAGCCGGTTCCGCGTTTTCCGGCCGCCGCAATGGCCCGCTTCGAAGTCAGACTGCGCTATCCCCTGACGCTTGTTTTCCTGCTGATTTTCATCGGCTTTGCCATCCTGAAGAGCCAGACAACCATCAGTTATTCCCCCAGTTGGAAAAACAGTGCCAACGAAAAAGGAAGTGACAACGCACTGTTGCTGCTCTATCCTACGGGCGAGTCCCCTGCGATTCCCGCGCTACTGGAGCGCATCAGCGCCGATACCTGCGTCCTCCAGACTGTAAGTTACCCCTCGCTGATGCAGGTTCCCCGCACGACGCGGGAACTGATGGCGCTTTCCGCGGGAACGGCTCTCCCCTTTCCACCGGAATTGCTGGACCTGGTCTACTACGCACACGCGCACCCTGAGCGGACGGAAAAATTCAGTTTCAAGCAGTTACAGGACGGCCTTCAGGCGCTTTCCGCACAAGGACTCGTTCCCGCCGGAATGCCCCTGCCTACGCTTGGCCCGAAGCGATCGCCGGCAGCCCTGCCGATAGCGGAATTTCCCGAGGAGGAAACGGCGATAGAAGCGGAGCCGGAACTGACGGTGCTTCGCGAACCGGAGCCTTCGGCGCCTCCGGTAGCGGAACCTGCCGACAGCCTTTGCGCGCCGCGCGATACGCTTCCGCCATCGCGCTTTACCTACGCGCAAATCCATACGCCACTGACAGCCGCGGAAATGGCCGCTTTGCTGGGTATGAACCCGAAGCAGGTTTCGATGGCCTACCGTTTAGCCGGGAAGCCCAAGGGAACGATGACCGCGCTGGAGCTGCTTGGCTTCGTGCGGGAGAAAATCCTTCCGGAAAAGCGCTATGCCGCTTTTATTCCGAAGGGAATGGCGGAAGAAGTGGCGCGTGCGGAAGCGGAACTGAGCGCTGTTCGGAAGCCGGATTCAACGATTATTGCGGCGGCCGAAGTTCCGCTGGATACCCTGAGGACAGCGGCGGACAGCGCCCTTATCGCTGTCATTCCGGCATCTGAATCCGTAGTGGCGGCGGCGCCCATCGCTTTGGAAGAAGTAGCGCCGGATCCGCTGGAAGAGTTGCTGGAGATGGCCCTTTCATCGCGCCGATACAGCGCCGGTCAGGTCTGTCTCGCCCTGCGAAAGGCCGGTATCGCCGTAGAACGGGAGCAATTGGAACTGCTTTATCTGTATCTCGGGGCACGAAATTACCCCGATTCCACGCTGGCGCTCTCCGCAGAGAACCTCCTTGCGTATGTGAGCGATACCCTGCTGTGTAACCCGGCCCTGGCCCGCTTTGTTCCGGACAGTCTCAAGGAGCGCATCCCCGAGGCCCGGGACTCGCTGCTGGGCAGGATTGGGATTCTGCGTGGAGAGGAATATTCCGCCGCCGTCGTTTTGAGCCGCTACCCCATTGAATCCGAAGCGACTTTTGACTTTGTAGAACGGCTGGATGCCCTTGCGAATGATGCGCTAGATGGGCGGCATTACTGGGTGGGCGAATCCCGGATGTACAAGGAACTGAAGGACGGATTTCCGCAGGAACAGGTGCTGCTGACCGTGCTTACCATCCTCGCCATTTTCCTTATCGTTGCGCTGACGCTGCGTTCGCTGCTGATTCCCATCCCGCTGATTATGACCATCCTCTGCGGCATTTTTGTCAACATATGGGCCAGCGGGCTGGGCGGGCATACGCTCTATTACCTGTCCTTCCTGATTATCCAGGGGATTCTGATGGGAGCGACCATCGACTACTCGATCCTCTTTACGCAGCACTATCAGGAAGCGCGGCGGAAAATGGCCCTGGCAGAGGCGATGGAAAATGCCTACCGGGGCACCTCCCACTCCATCCTGACCTCGGGACTGATTCTTTGCATTGTCCCCGGCCTGATGCCCTACACGATGGACGATCCGATGATTGGCTCCGTCCTCAAGAGCCTTTCCATCGGCGCATTCGCCATCCTCCTGCTCATCCTGTTCCTCCTCCCCGGCGTCATCGCCGTCCTCGACCCGCTGCTTCATTCGAGGAAAGCAGCGGAAAAATAATTTTCACAATCATTAAAATTGTGTATATTCGCAAAAATTGAAGATTTTTATGGCCACGTATACAATTAGGGTGAATGAACGAACAAAGGCAGGTAAGGGCCTTGTCCGCTATCTGCGTAGTCTCGGGGTCATCGATGAACCCAACGAGACCACGATTGCCGCCATCAAGGAAATCGAAAATGGTGGCGGTACCCGATGCAATTCATTTGAAGATTATTTGAAAGCCGTCAGCTGATGCGCCAAATTGTCTTTTCGGGTCAATATAAAATTTCAATGGAGTAGTCGTCCCCGCAAGAGCACAATAGCGGCAGCGAAAGGCATACGCCAATAAGTAAACGAAACAGGTTTTTCATAATATTTTGAATAACTATTCACCTATAGGCATAAAGAAAGTGTGAGCCAACCGGGTCTTCATCCTGTGTTGGGCTCTGGACGGCCTGCTAAGAGAATAAGGGATTGACTCACACTGCTATAGTGAGGGCAGAAGGCCCGCAATACAGCCAATGCAAGCATCGCGTTATCCGTCTTAGTATGAATTGTCCAGATTCAACACAACGGAAAAGCTGACGCTTTCAATATGTATGTTGCCCAAAGGTCACCCACGGACACGGGCAGGGGGCGGGGCCCGTCGGCAGCAAGTTATCGCGTAGCGATAACGCAGATGACGATGGGAGGGGCCGGAGCGAACGAAGTGAGCGGAGTTCCGACGGCTGCAGTACCCGACCGGCCAAAAGCAGCCGCAGCGGTAGCGGGAGTTGCCCCGGAGCGAATCGATCCCAATTTCATTGAGCGGAGGGGCATTCTCGCGGGCGCTTTAGCCCGCCTCAGGCCCTCACCGGGCCGGCGTAGAGATGGAGGTAGCGGTCGCGGAGTTCATCGAGGGCTTCGTAAGGCACGCGCCCGGACGCACACAGCGCATCCAGCCGGTTCATACTGTCCAGAAAAGCCCGTTGCTCCGCCGCAGTGTAAAACGCAGCATACGCCGAGCCGCCGGAAAGCAGGTCGGCAGCGATGTAATTGTTCGGGAACAGCCGGTAGGCACTGCGGATGCGCCGGTCGATGAGCGCCGCCACGTCTCGGCAGAAGACGGAAGAAGGAAGACCGCGGAAGACCTCCAGCTCGGCAGCGTCCAAAGGCTTGCAGAACGCCATATGGATCCTGCCTTTGGGCTGGGTGATTCCGGTCAGGATGCTGTTCAGGTCCTCCCCCGGTTTCTTCTCATAAGCCGCCCGGGAAGAAGCATACAATTCCAGCACCTTCAATGTATCGCAGGGCTCCCACTCATAAGAAATCGCAATCGGAGCCAGGTGAAGTTCACACAAAGCATCCACCGGGTCAGCCGGAGAACTCATCAGGAACATCTTCAGCACGGCCGGGTCGGTCACATCCAGACCGTCCTTGGTGCGTCCCCCGCGCTGCGCAATCCAGACGGACTGACGCTTCTCGCAGAGCGCATAGCGGATATAGTCGGAAAGATGCTGGAGTTCTCTCCAGAGTTCCCGCGGAGAAGCCCCGCTCACCCCGGGCCGCTCGGTGCGGAACATCTTGTTGGCACGGCCGATATCCGTCACCAGCCCCGGCGACATCAGATTGGCGCCAAAGGTGATTTCCGCCGTCTCAAAGCCCTCATTCACAAAGAGATACTGCTGTATCGCAGCATCCATCATAATATCCCGGTGGTTGGAGACGAACAGATACCTCTCTTTTCGAGACAGCCCCTCCAGGCCGCTCCAGCTGAATCCCGTGGAACTTTTGTCCAGGATGGCCTGCACCACGTCGCGCATCACCGCACGCTGGAATTCGTCGGCGGAGCGCAGGGAAAGCATCAATGCCCGCAACTCCTCCGAAGACCTTCCCGGAAACAGCCAGGAAGCAATCAGGGGAAAACGCTCATCCGCGGTGATGCGCTGCATCGCCGCAGGGAACTCCAGGGCATTGAAGGGCCGTATGTCGTCAAAACGGCTATCGGGCATTGCGCTCGTCGATGAATTTAACGGGTTTACGGGATTTCGGGGGATGGTTGATGGCAGCAATTTCCGCCACGGGGCAGAGTTCTACCTGCGGAGCCACGCGGATACGGGCGCGGAAGCGGTCCTTAAGGTCCTTGACCGGATCGAAGGGCGGCTGGAATTTCAGTCCCAGACGCACCAGCACATCGTCCGTACCGGCCTCGCTGTCGCGCACGATCACCACATAGTTCTCCACATAATCGGCATTGTCCAGCACATCGTTGATGGCGGGCGGATAGAGCGACGTCCCCTTGAACTTGATCATATTGTTCTTGCGGCCGAGCAGCGGCGTAATGCGCGGCGACCAGCGTCCGCACCGGCACTGTCCGCTCACCCGCGCGGCGATATCGCCCGTACGGAAACGCAGCAGCGGCATACCTTCCACGCCGAGCGTCGTCACCACCACTTCCCCGCTCTGTCCGTCGGGCACAGGCTTTCCGTCCTCGCCGATGATTTCGAGAATCAGCAGTTCAGGGTGCAGATGCCCGCCGCAGCCGCAAGGGCATTCGGAGAAGGTCGCTCCCATTTCGGTCGATGAATAGGTCGCGAACAACTGCACTTCAGGCCACTTTTCGCGAATCTTCCGACCCAGCAGGTTCAGGCTGAAATCCTGCGAACGCAGCCCTTCGCCGATGCCGATGATGCGGCGGATACTGCTGGAACGATAGTCGATGCCGTGCTCCTCCGCATACTGGACCAGGCGCAGGATGAAGGAGGGAACGCACATGATCGTGTCGGGACGCAGGCGCTGGATCGTATCCCACTGCAATTCGGGGATGCCGTTGCCGACACGCACTACCCCGGCGCCGAGCGCACGGAGCCCCAGAAAATACGCGAGTCCTGCCATAAAGCGCTTGTCCAGGGTCGTCATCAACTGGACAATATCTCCGGGCTGCACGCCGGCGCAGGAGAAACTCTTCCGTTCATTGAGGGCCAGACGCTCCAGGTCCTTTTCGGTCAGGCAGAAGGTGACGGGGTCTCCGGTCGTGCCGGAGGTAGTCACATAATCGATGACCTTTTCCTGCGGGACGCAGAGAAAATCCATATTGTGCGTGTGCAGGTCCTGCTTGTCGGTAAAGGGAAGCCGTTCCAGGTCCTCCAGCGTACGGATGGAGGCAGGGTCTATCCCCTTGTCCGCGAACATCTTGCGGTAAAACGGGGAATGCTCAGCAAGGAAGGCTATCTGTCCGCGCAAGAGTTCTTCCTGAAAAGCCTTGATCTGGGCGGGAGAGGCAAATTCGATATCTTTCATAAAGCGTTCAACCAATCTAAAAATTCACTCTGCCAGCGGCAGGTTTCGGCATTCTGCTTGGCAACGGTAGCGCCGAAACCGTGTCCTCCGGTCTTGTATCTGATATAGGTATGAGGCACGCCGGAGGCGGTAAGCGCCGAATCCAGCAGCGCGGAATTATGCCATTCGACGATGGGGTCGTCTTCACAATTCAGCAGAAATATCGGCGGGCAGGGCGCGGGGATATGCCGCTCCAAGGAGAGCGAATCGCAAAGCGAACGGTCCCGCGCTCCCTTGTCTCCGAGCAAGGCCCGGCGGGAACGCTTGTGTACATAACGCTCATCCGAGAAAGTGACCACCGGATAAATGGGCGCCACGAAATCCGGCCGCAGGTCGCCGTCCATATCGCAAAACTCAGCGGCGCTCATCACCAGATGACCGCCGGCGGAAAAGCCCATCACGCCCAGCCGGGAAAGGCCCGGATAGGTCGAACGAACCTCCCGCATCGCGCACTGCAAATCCAGCAGACTGCCGGGATACAACTGATACGGAAAATGGTGCATATAGGCAAACCAGCCGGAAACGCGGTAACGAAGCACATAGGCGGCAATGCCGTTCCCGGCCAGCCACTGCGCCACATCCACGCCCTCCGTCTTGTCGTCCAGCCAGAAATAACTGCCTCCGGGACAGACGATCACCGCCGTCCCCGTCTCTCCCTCAGAGGGAAGAAAGGCCTCCAGCGTGGCTTTCCCGCCGCTTCCGGGGAGGACCTTTCCCTTCGCCGGAGCCGTCACGGGCAGCAAGGCCATCAACAAGACAAGTCCTATAAGTCTTCTCACAACACAATCTCCTGATCGGCTTCAGCAGGCACTACGCCATCCTGCAGCCATACATATTCCAAATTGGACGGGAGCGCCGTCAAGTGGCTCGCCGTCAGGTATTTTTCTTCATCCCGCTCATAGCAGATGACCCGCAAATGCCGGTGGGACAGGGCCAGCAGCAGGGCGAAAGCGCCGTATCCGCCGTTCATCACGCGGACGGAAGACAGCCCCTCCCACTCCGGAGAGGCGCAGCGCTGCATTTCCCGGCGCAGCGTCCGTCGGCACTCGCTCATCGCCGCAGAGCCCTTGTAAAGGTAGCGGTATTTTACGAACGGTGCAACAAAAGCCGGAGTTTCGCACGCATCGCGCATCCGCTCCATGGCCGCCGCATAGTGCTTCCGCAGTTCCGAAGCGAAGTCTTTATCGCTTTCCGGGAAGGCCTCGGGCCGTATCCTTTCGCCGATTTCCAGCGTAAGGCCAGCGCGACGGAGCACCGTCGCCTTCTTCGGCAGCAGTTCGTGGAATCCGTGGATATAGAGCGGCAGCACATCGACGTCCAAAGTCCGCGCCAGCGCGCTGAAACCGCGGTGGAAGCGTTGTATGCTGCCATCGGCACTGCGGGTGCCTTCGGGGAAGACGAGTACGCTGTAGCCTTTTTCCACGAGCGGGCGCAGGCACTCGATATTCTTTTCCAGCCCCTCGGAGACCGGGAAGAAGTTGCCGCGGTGAATGACGGGCGCGTAGAGCGGATTGCGGCGCACCCAGTCGTTGGTCAGCACCACGAGCCGCGGCGTCAGGCAGAGTGCCGCCAGCACGTCGAAATGCGACTGATGGTTGCATACGACGACGGCCGGACGAGAGAAGTCCTCGCCCCGCGGATTTCGCACGCTGAGCCGCGTATCGGGAATCAACTTGAAGGAAATCTGCGCGCAGCGCTGCACGAAACGATGATAGCGCAGGTTCCATTTTTCCGAGCGCGGGAACAGCACCCACACGAAAGTGACCAGCGCGATACCGAGCAGCGACAGCAGGAAGTTCAGCATCATCACCGCCGTAGCGCCGATGCGCCGGAAGGTCAGGGGCACTTCGCGCAGTTCCCCGCGTTTCTGCGTCAGGAAACGGAACAGCAGGGGCGGCAGGTAGTAGGCCATCCCCACCACCGTCACCATACCGATCATCGTCACCAGCGAAAGCGAACGCATCGCCGGATGTTTGGCGAAAATCAGCGCGCCAATGCCGATGAACATAATCAGCGCCGAGAGTACCACGCAATTCTTGTAGGAATGCAGGATCTTGCGGCCTGTCGCATATTCGTACATCAGGCCTTCGGTAATGAAGATGGTATAGTCGTCGCCCTGGCCGAAGATGAAGGTCGCCAGGATGATATTGACGATATTGAAATAGAGCCCGCTGACCTGCATGAAGCCCAGGATCCAGATCCAGCCCACCGCCAGCGGCAGGAAGGAAAGCAGGCTCAGTTCCAGCCTGCCGAGCGAAAGCGTCAGGAACAAAAAGACGATGAGGCTGCAGAGCAGGCCGATCTTGTCGAAATCCGCCGAAAGCAGCCCGACCAGCCGGCTCGAGAGGTCGGAAGCCTCGAAGCAAAAGCTGCCCTGCGGCAGCGACGCACGCAATTCTTCCTTGAGGCCGGGGGCCGATTCCGGGGTATTGACGACATACACGCCCTCCGGGCCGGAAAGGAAGCGCGAAGCCCCCGCACCGGTCGTAAAAGGCGCAAAGAAATCCACTTCCTGCAGGCGATAATCCTTCGACCAGAGCGACAGGAAAGGTGCAAAGGCCGTTTGGGAGAAGCCGGAGGCGGAGGCCGCTTCATTCAAGGCAAGGGGCAATTCCGGATGGGCGCTGCGGAAGCGGTTCCATCGCACCAGGCGCTGCTCCTGTGCCCTTTTCGAGGGGACGAAGTCCGAAATCCCCGCATAGCCGGGCACTTTTTCCCCGAGCAGTTCGGCGACGCGTTCGCTCCCTTCGAGCGCCTGCTGCACATCGGCGGAAGCGGAAACGGCATAGAGCGGCTGTCTGGGACCGCCGAGCGCTTCGAGCCGCGCAAATCCTTCTGCCTGCTCCGTGCTCATATAGTTGATGTGATGCGCATCCGCATCGAAGACCACATCGCCGCTGCGGCTGTAGAAAAAGGCGGTCAGCGCAACGAAGAGCAGGAAAACGACGGCCGATGCGGGCCGGGGAAGGCGGATATGGCGGTCCAGGTCGAGCCGGAGCGTCCGTCGCGGCTTCTTCGCCATCGGGAAGAAAACGGGCAGGAAGAAAAGCACGAAGAGGATGGTGCCGAGCAACATCGCGGCGCCGATAAAGCCGAAATCGCGCAGGGCGCCGGCACTGAGCAGCATCAGCGACAGGAACGCGCCGACGGTGGTGATATTGCCCACGAGCAGCGGTTCTATCTGGTCCGCGAGGGCCTGCCGCTTGTCGGGACGGTATTTGAGGTGATCGACGTAATGCAGCGGATAATTCACCGCAATGCCGATGATCATCGAGCCGATGCCGAGGATAATGATGGACACCGAAGGGCGGAAAAGCGCAATCAGGCCCAGTGAGAAAAGGGTACCGCAGACGATGGATATGACGATCCAGAGCACGTCGGCAAGGCGCCTGAACGAGAGGAAAAGCACCAGGCAGATGAGCACGATGGCGATGCCCAGGGCCAGGAGACTGTCCTTGCGAATGCGGGTGGCATTCTCCACCGCTACTTCCGGAGCGCCGGTAGACGTGATCTCCACTGCGGGGAATTGCGCTTCGACGGCCTGTTCGGCTGATTTCATACTGGCGACGAGTGCCGCATTGGCGCCGCTTTCACTGCCGCCGTAAGGTGAACGCAGGAAGGCGATGCCGGTGCTGCCGTCTGCCGTAAATAAGAAGCCGTCCCGCAGCGATGCCCCCTCTCCGGCCGGATTGAAAACGGAAAGCCGCTGCCATACGGGAGTAAACAGGCCCAGCGGATCGCTGCGATAGACATCGCGCGACACGGAGGCGAAGGGAGAATAGAACGCTTCTTTCACCTCGGAGAGGCGCTGCTGCAGATAGCCGGGCTGCGCAAGCAGGGAATCCGCCCGCCGGTAATCGTCTTCGCGCAGGAAGTACGGGGCATTGGCGGCGATGAACTGCCGGAGTTGTACGCCGGAGGCATCATCCAGGCAGATCTGCGCTTCCCAGTCGCCTCTGGCAGCCAGGCTGTCGCCGAAGGCCGCCATCGCGTCCTGAAGGTCCGGAACCGTGCAGTCGCTCCCCTCTTTTGCGCTGAAAAATACGGCGATACGGTCCGTTGCGCCCATCCGTTCGTACACGCTGCGGTACTGTTCCGTCTGCGGATCCGAAGGCAGGAAGGCGTTGATGTCCTCATCGTAGGACAGACGCAGGGCAGAAAGGGCGCTCAGCCCCAGCACCGCGAAAAGGAGCAGGGCCGCCAGTTTCCGGCGTCGACTCAGGAAATCATAAACTTTCAGCACCCACTCCCTCATTTCTTACAGAAGATTTTGCGCAACAGGGTCCGTGGCCAGCCATAGACGAGGGAGGTCACGAAGAGGATGCAGTTCAGGATGAAGATGCGGCTGAAATCCGCAAAGGGCCGGAAATGGCTGATGCGCTCCCCCTTCGGCGGATAATGCACGCGGACGGGCACGGGAATCAGGGGAACGCCCCGCCAGGCGCAGAGGTCCAGCAGCGCCAGTTCCGCCTCATAGCGCGAAGGGATGAGCCAGAGGGGCGGCAGGGCGGCCAAGGGCCAGGCCCGGAAGCCGGTCTGCGTGTCGGGCAGCCGTACGCCCGTATTGACCGTAAACTGAAAATTCGAGAAGCGGTTGGCGAAGGTGTTGCCCGAGGGCATATTTTCCGCATCGAGCCGCCGGGAGCCTACAGCGAGGGCGCCGGGATGCGCCTCGATGGCCGCCAGCAGCAGCGGAATATCCTCCGGAAAGTGCTGACCGTCAGCATCGACGGTAATGGCATACGCGTACCCGCGCTCGCGCGCGTACGAAAAACCCAGGCGCAGGGCCGCTCCCTTTCCTTTGTTTTTCGGATAGGACAGGACCTGCACGGGCAGGGCCGCTTCCGCGATGCGTTCAGGAGTGCCGTCGGTGCAGCCGTCACAGATCACGATAAGCTGCTCCGTAAGGGCCAGCGCCCGCTTCAATACATCCACGATGGTACCCGCGTTGTTATACACCGGTACCAGTACGCAGTATGAAGGGGCCTGATTCATCGGAGTTCAAGCAAGGTATATCCCCCGTCGGGGCTGTTCAGACGGATTTTCTGCAGACGGTCCGCATAGCCTGCCGTGCGCAGTTCCAGGCTGCATACCACCCGGGAGAGGTCCCGCCGCAGCGGCGTCAGCACCAGGAGGAAGTTCTTCCCCTCGTCGAAGCATTCGATGCGGAAAAGTTTTTCATCCAGCAGGCGCTGAGGCACGGAAAAACGGGACTGGGCCGCATCCAGCACGGATTCTTTGGCGAAAGGCTCCGTCTGGCTAAGCCGGATGACACCGGCCGAGGGGATTTCGAGCGTTCCGCTGCTCTTCTGGTCCTGTTCCAGCAGGTCGGAATGACGGACCATCCGGTATGCGCCGCTCTGCGGCGGCTGGAGGGCCGCTTCAAGACGCGCGCAAAGGGCCCGGGATTCCGCCTGGGAAAGCGCATCCAGTGCCAGCGCCGTCCGGGAAACGGCGAACAGGAGAAGGAGGAACGGAAGCAGACGTTTCATTTGACGATCAGGGCGCAGCCCGCCATAATCAGTAGTACGCCGAGCCACTGGGTCCAGTAAACCTGCTCGTGAAACACCAGGATGGCCGCTACCATCCCGAAGATATAACTGATACAGGAAAGCGGGTATGCTATGCTGAAAGGATAGTGTTTCAGCAGGTAGAACCACAGGATGCCCGCGATGGTGAAGGTCACTCCGCAGGCGGGATACCAGATGTTGCTCAGTTGGGAACGAAAGAAGCTGAGGCTCCAGGAGAAGGGACCGGATTTGGCCAGTCCGAGTTTCAGGAGCACCTGTCCTCCGCAAAGGAAAATGCTCTGCAGCAGGCTCAAAAGAATCAGTTTCCACATAGGCGTATCAAGGATTGGGAGCGGCCTGTTCCTCCGCCTTGCAGGGTCAGCGTCCCTTTGCAGGGCAGCGCTTCCGCAAGCGCGAGGGCCAGGGGCTTCAAGGGATCGGCAACGTTGCCGCCACGGAGAAGTTGCACATCCTCCAGCGTACAGAGCGCCCCTTCCGCTTCTGCAGTAAGGACAAAGGCGGCGGCCACGTCGGCCGTGCTATGGAAGATTTCGCCGAAGAGCGGCGGCATTTCCTCATAGGCTCCGACGAGGGCATTGTCGGCCTTGCCGGCGCCGATTTGCAGGAAGGCATCCAGCAGGGCGCTCTCGAAGGAGATTTCCGAATGGGAATAGGTAGCGTTGTAGCCGTGGCATTTGAGGCGGATCGCCAGCATCGACGCGATGGTATTATGCGTGGATTGCATAAAATGCGTGGGGCTGGGCGCGCGTTCATCCAGGCCGTGCAGGGACTTGAAGAAACTCTCGGTATTCGCCAGGCAGCCCCACTGCGTCCCGCAGAGAATCGCCTGCGGACAGTCGAGCCCGGCCTCTTCCAGCGCTTTTGCCGCCGTCCAGACCGCCCGCTTCATCAGCGGGGTCATCCGGCGCGCCTCCATCATCGTCAGCAAGGACTTGTAGTCGGGCTCCTCCGCTCCCGGCTTCAAGGCACAGACCGACCGTATGTACACCTTGCGCATCATACTTTCTTCAGGCAGAGGGAGGAATCATTGCCGCCGAAGCCGAAGGCGTTGCACAAGGCGACGTTCACGCTGCGGCTTTCGCCCAGGGCGGTATAGGGAAGGATGCAGTCCGGATCGGCTTCTGTCCAGCCCGCATTGGCGGGAAGGAAGGAATGCTGCATCGCCAGCAGGCAGAAGGAGGCTTCGATGGAGCCGGAAGCGCTGGTCGTGTGCCCCGTAAGCCCCTTGGTCGAAGAAACCGGCGGCAGGGCATCGCCGAACAGGCGCCGCAGGGCGGCACTTTCGCTGGGATCGTTGTTGGGGGTTCCGGTGCCGTGGGCGTTGACATAGTCCACGTCGCCCGGTTGCAGGCCCGCCATCTTCAGGGCCGCCTGCATCGCCAGGAACGCGCCCTCCCCGTCCGGGGAAGAGGCCGTCTGATGAAAGGCGTCGCAGGCATTGGCGTAGCCCGCCAGTTCCGCAATGGGCTTCACGCCGCGCTTAAGGACGGATTCTTCGCTTTCCAGGATCAGGAAGGCAGCGCCTTCGCCGAGATTCAGGCCGGCGCGCGTCTTGTCGAAGGGACGGCACAGTTCGCTGTCCAGGATCATCAGGGAGTTGAATCCGTTCAGGTGATAGTCCGACAGGCATTCGCTCCCACCCGCCGCAACAATCTCCGCCTTGCCGGCGTGAATGAGTTCTGCGCCCAGGATCAGGGCATTGGCAGCGGAAGAACAGGCGGTGGAAAGCG
>Ga0265298_10002228_pt1 | contig 27295 bp, 44 predicted proteins | sample AusTroGonzalo_MG_3_FD_193486 | JGI IMG/M metagenome (GOLD analysis project Ga0265298, IMG submission 193486) | Bovine rumen microbial communities from tropical cattle in Woodstock, Queensland, Australia - Gonzalo_01 | ecosystem: Host-associated > Mammals > Digestive system > Stomach > Rumen ...
TGTGTCCCAAAGGAACAAACAAAAACTGACCAAGGGGGGCAGTACAAAAAAATTTTTTCATTTGAAAATCACTCTGCCAAGTTCGTCAAGCTTCCATCTGTTCTGCCTTGCACCGTGTGCAACCGCATGACATTCACGGCAAACACATTGCAGGTTATTCCAATCCAAAGTGATTGACGGATCTGTTATGTTCTGCGGTGTCAGTTCAATTTTGTGATGAATTATTTCCGCAGGTGTTACAATACCTTTGGCAAGACAGACTTCGCACAGGTTGCGCTTGCTCTTACCGTATGCTTCCCTTGTCTTCTGCCAAGCCTTTGAAGAATAGAACTGACGTGCAAAATCTTTCAACTGATGCTGTTCCCCCACCGATAACAGCAATGTTATTCCCACAATGTCTTTCCCTGTTATAAGCAAAAGAAAAAGAACCAAAGCTGTTCTGCTTCAGTTCTTTTCCAGTATACATTAAATCAAATTTTGTTACGGACATTCAAGGACATATTACATAATCCGTCTTACCTGAAGAATCCGTTCAACTTCACACAAAGCTTTTGCATGGATTCTTCTGGTGTGCTTGTATGAATAGTGTGCTTCAACTGCAACCTGTTCCCATGTCAATGGTTTATGTGTCTTGGTATCTTTCACCGTGTAATATAGCGTTAACACCTTGCGTTGTTTCTCATCCTGAACCATTGATATTGTTCTTGTGATCTCCAACAACGCATTGACATATTCATCGGTTAATGAATCAAGCAATGAACTGTATTCGGCAAGCTTATCAAACTTGTGTGGATTCTTTGTACCTGTCGCACCATCCGCTTCATAGTTCTGTGTTATCCGTGTGATTGAATCAAACACCGTCTGCCGTTGCAGCATCTTATCATTGATTTCATCATCCAATGACCTTGCCCGGTTAAGATATTCCTTTGCTGTCATCCGCTTCCCCTTTCACGGTAACTGATACAATGTGGTTGCTGTTCAAGAAAACCGCACCATTATCCTGCGGAACAACCCACCAGTTATTCTTGATTGTTAGAATTGGTTCATCAACACCCTTGTCAAACGGAACATCATCATACCTTGTTCCGTCTGACATTTTGATTGTTGCCCTGGTCATTCGTCTTCACCTTCCGTTTCATTCAGAAATGCGCATGACGGAATTCTTGGTGCTTCGTCATACATCCAATACTTCCCAGATTCATGACCCCTGATAATGATCCGCACCACACCATAGTCTGCACGTGGATCACACATTGCAACTTCAAGAACATCACGTTCAGATATTCTTCCGTAATCAGCATTCCACCTTTCTTTCTGTGTTTTCTTTTCGTTCATGTTGATGACATTCAGAAACCATGCATCCAATGATTTGAGATAACCTTCCGTTGTCAGATTCGGATTACTTGATTGCAGTTCCGTTCTTGCATATTCTGCCGGAGTAGGATAAGCATTGATTGCGTTTTTCAATCTTGCTTCGGCACGTTTCATCAGCCGTTCAATGTGCAGTTCACAGTATGCGTTATAAACAGGAAGATTCTGCAACATATCATCAACTGTTCCCACATACCAGAACATTGAAGCACCTTTGCTTCCCACTTTGATTTTCTGCGTTGGTTCAAGTTCTCTTAATACCGTTTTCAGTTTCTTCATTAGCATTTCTCCATTCGGATAAAATCATCAACGCTTGGCAGGTGCTTCCATGATTGCTGATTCACAATCTTTTCAATGGTAATCCGTGCAACACCATACTTTGCAGCAAGTTCCTTTGCTGTCATATTCCTTGCCCATATCATCCGAATTTCAAGCACCTGTTCACTGGTAAGCTTTGACGTTCCATTGTCTTCACCTTTTAACGGTCTTCTTAACATGATTCACTTACCTTTCCAAAACATTATTGCAATCATCAAAAGAACAAGAATAATTGCAGACAGTTGGCAACTAATAACAACAAAACCCCAATAATATCCGTTCATGTTTCACCGTCCTTGTCTACTACTTGTTTCAGCCACTCAAGCAAACAAATTTTGCAATCGTAATGTTCTGGGCATCCATCTTGTAGCATTGAACAATACGGTGCACACGGGAAGAACTTGTCAAAGTACCAATCAGTAAGTTCCTCGTCTGTCATTGCCCGGATGCGGTCGGCGTTGGTCATGTCTGTTCCAACTCTCATTTCCGCACCGCAGACAGGACAGTTTCCGATTATCATCACTCACCCTCCTCTGCTTTCAGTTTCCTGCGCTTTCGATATTCAGCCCTCTTGGCTTTCCGTGTGGCATCTTTTTCCGCAAGCCATCCTTCTCGGATATCTTTGTAGTGACAATGCGCTTCGATGCCCATGTACATTGTTCTTCCTCTTTCGCTTGAATAATAGCCATCCGCCCACACGGTCAAGTTCCAAACAGGCACATCCTTGTAATACTTCATAAGCCTTTCCTGTTCTTCTTTATCCCGATATGAATAGCATTCCGTCAAAAGGAAATCACGCATATGATTAGCTTCATTACAGGTCAGCCACGCATCACCCATAACCACCCTTATCCGTATTGGGTCTGTGTAATTGTGTACAACTCGCATCAATTTCTCTATGGTAATCTCATACTCTTTGCATTCTCTCATCACTCACCCTCGCTTTCCTGTTTCAGCCATGCAACAACAGACTTTCGGCGCTAATTGAGAATATTGCCAAAAGTCCAATGCTCATGTCTCGTCCTCCTCTGCCGGGATGATGGTCGGCATTTCATTAATTGCTTGAATTACTTCCTTGCATGGATAGCAGTAATAATACACTTTGCCAGATTCCGCCGTCAGCAGGTGCAGCAGCAGCGCATCCGCATCAATAAGCCGTCCGTGGTCTGGAACGGCAACAGCCTTTGCAACTGGATACTCGATACCATTGCTTTCAATCGTTACCTCGCCATTGTCATATATTCTGACATGAGAGAACTCTCCTCTTTTCGGCATCTCTAATCCGCTGATATAGATTCCGCTCATTTCATCACCTTCGCTTTCCTATCAGCTTCCACCAATGGATTCCAACCGCAGTATTTACAGAACCCTGCCCGGAAGTCTGGTCTCGGACATTCGATATGCTCTCCACGGAACTTGCACGGAATCGTGTCGTTCTGCTTCTTCAGCCTTCCTGCTGAATTGATCAGTCTGTCTTTCATGATTCACTTTACCTTTCTTTCATTTCCGTCAGATAAGCAGCAGCAATGCTGCCCATGTCAAACACACCAACCGCTGCATTACCTTCTGAAACAATGATAAAACCATGTTCTTCATTAACGAAAATCCTGTCGGCAGTTACATTCACGAACTTGTCAAGATCATTGTTAAAAAGAATAACTGCTTTTTTCATGCTTGCCACCTTCGTGCATAACCGTCTGCGTGAATGTCCTGTTTCAGAAATATTCCGTCTGGTGTTAACTCTGCAAACTGATATGCCACATCACAAGGTTTAACCGTTTCTGTGTGCCATTCTCTGACTAGGCGCAACGCAAGGTTGTAATACTCCGACAGGACAGGATTATTGTCATCGTATCCGGCAAACTGGTCTTTTAAACGGACAACTTTTTCCAAATCTCCGTTTTCTGCCCTGTTAAACATACAACGTGCATACGTTTCAAGATCTGCTTCAGAATAGTTGTATTTATCAATAAACAACCTTATTCCGTAAAAAGCCTTTGCCAATGCTGTTGCTTCCTGCTGCATTACGTATTCCTGTGACGTTCTGATTGCTTCCAGTTCTTCAGCTTCAGCGGTTTCCCTTGCTTGCTGATCCGCTTCCCATGATGCACGTGCGCTTGCCGTCATTGCTTCTGCCATGTGCCTGGTGTGTATGTCTATCCCCCACCAAATAAAGCTTGCAAACAGCAACAGAACGCACACAGCAACAAGATAATTATAAAACACGTTAAACCACGGATAACGGAAGTTCAGCAGGTCTTCACATTGCTGTTGTCTTTCAAAAAATTCTTCCATTAATTCTGAACCCTTTCATGTTTCTTTTATCTTGATCCCATAACGGTACAACATCAGTTTGCGTTTCAGAACAAACAATGCGTATGCCGTGCCTTTCTTGTATCCCTTCACATCCTCAACCACAAACTTGTCATTCTCCCAATACGTGAAATCAGCAACATAGAACGCTGCCTGTTCACCATCCTGTCTTGGCAGAAGTTCAAACCGAACTTGCTCTGACAGACCTTGTATCTTTCCGGCACGTTCCAACAGTTTCAGTTCAACCGCTCTGGCACGTTCCTTTGCACTGCGGTGATTGCTGTCCATATTGGCATGGTATTTGTTCATATCATTCCACCTTTCAGTTTATCAAGTAATGCCGTGTCAATCTTCTTTGGTGGTTGGTATTCTGCTGCTGTTGTATACTGCTTCCGTTTCTGCGGTGGTTGATGCTGATCCGATTCATAATTGCCGTCAAGAACCTTCGGAAAGTTATTCGGTTTAATGAACCAATCAAACGTGATAATCCAACCTTTGCTGTTATTGCCGTTTAGAAACTTGCTTGACCTGACATTTTCAATAGCACGTAACACATCATCAATTCCGTAATCTTTAATTCGTTTCTTCAATAACCGCTCACGTTCCGTGCCGGAAACAACCTTGCTGATCTGCCCCAAACCCAAACTGTTCCACTGTTGAATGACACGTTGCACTTCCGAAGTGCAACACACTGTTTCGTTAGAAACAGTTATATTATCTATACTACTCTTATCTATACTATCCTTATCTATGTATACACTGCTCTGTATACATGGTTGTGTATACGCTCCATTTTCATCAATTGTCAGCATTGACATTTCATCAACGTATTTTGTCGGTTGAACACGGTCTTTTTGAAGATAGTTGTTGATTCTCCAATGCTTGATAACAATGACACCGCTTTCAAACGGAAGAACGAATTTCTTTGTTATAAGCACCTTCAGATCATCTTCCGTTGCACCGCACTGTCGCATGATGGATTTTGGTGCATTTACAAAACCGTCATCATCTGCCAACATACCCATCGTCATATAAAGGCATCTTGCCCCTAACGGCATATCAAGGAACGCATCACTTAGAACAATTGTTTTTGCAAACATCCTTCGTTCTGCCATGTGTCACACCTTCTTAAAACGGCAGTTCCCCATCATCTTCAAATTCTGAAAACTGCGGTTCTTCTCCCACCGCTGAACCGTTTTCTTTCTTGACAAGTTTTTCATATGTCGGACTTGCCTTAACCTGTTTTGCAATCCATTCCGGCAACGCTTCCACATCAGCAACCGTTCCTGTGTCATAGTCAAACACAATCGGTTCAATGGACAGTTTGCCTTTCGGTGTTCCCTTCGGCAGTGCCATAACTCCAACAACGTTGGTGTAAATCTTTCCGTCTTCCGCTTTGTTATTCTGAACGTTCAGAAAACAGGAAGCACCAATTACGTTCTGAAGCTTGAAACCGTCAAGTTCATCTTCGGTGAACTCTTTACCTCTCCATGAAACCAAATCCCTGCGCAGGTTGCCTTGATTACCAAGCGTTGCGGTGTAACGTGCGCTAAGAATCCTTGGTTCTTCCTTGCCGTTGATTTCAACTGTTTCACCAGGGATTTCCCACAGCAAAATAACCTTGTCTTGGTATTTGTCATACCGCTTGTTGTAAACTGCTCCAATGTCAACCATACCGCAGCATACTGCAAGATACGTGCCATCTTCCATGCGTTTAATGTTTGCCGTTTTCGGTGCTGAAACTGTAAGACTCATGTTTTATACCTCACTTAATCTGAATATATTTTTTGTCTTCAAGATGTGCGTATTCAATCCTGCCGGAATCGTTTTTCAATGCCTGTGTCAGCGCAAGCTTTTTCACTGTTGGTTCATTCAGCAGACCAGGCGCATTGTGCGTTGCCCATTCAATAAAACCGTCTTCAATCACGGTATCTTTGCGGTTTACGTAGGAAATGCGCACACCGTCTTTTTCAAAGCGTTCACCTTTCAGCAGATACGCAATAAACCGTTTCGTGCGGTTGGCACGGTTTTCAATTGCCTTTGCTCTTTTGCTTGCTTCCTGCTGAAGACGGTACAACGCACTTGCTTCAGCAAACACGCATTCGGCATTCTTAATATCATCCATGTACGAATTACGCAGTGCTTTGATTTTGTCATCAAATTCAATTTCAACCGCTGCAAGCTTTTCGGCAAGTTCTTCTTCCGTCAGAAGCATTTCCCCTGTTTCTTCGTCAACCGCAGAATCAATGATCATTTCAATCATCTGGTCTTTTGGATAAATCATTTTATGTACCTCACTTCAATTATTTTGTTTGTGATCTTATCAACCGAATACATATTGCAAATCATCTTCAGCCAATTATCTTCTGGTGTCACATACTTCACTTGCGCTTTCACTGTGCCTTCATCAAAGGTGGTAATGACTTTCTCACCAATTTCCACAGCACCAATCGGTGCAAATGCCAAGCCTTGACAACCGTTCACGTAATCAATGTGAAGCACATCAAACATTTCTGGAAATTCAGTTTTCTTGTCTGTCATGCGCTTTTCTCCCTTGCCGGATAATAACGGCAGAACCGCACGGTTTCACCTTGTGCATTTACCTGTGTGCAGCGCACGGTTTCAATCAGACCTGCTTTGCGCAGTTCACTTAACCTTGCGCCAACGTTGCTGATCCGCAGCTTGGTTGCCATCTGAAGTGATGTTGCACCAGGGTAAAACTCCAAATAGTTCATGATCCTGTCACAGTGTGTCTTCTTGCGTTTGTTTTCCATAACTTTCCCCTTTCATTCTGTTTTGTTATTTCCTATGTATTCTGCTAATAGTTTTGGACTTATATGATACGTCCATCTTGATGACATCATCACGCACGTTCCAATTGGTAATTGTTTCCGTTGCATTCCAACACGCACAAACTGTTCAGATACACCAAGTAATTTTGCTGCTTCTGCAACCTTTATGCGTTCCGTCATTTTCTTCCAATAAACAAACCGCTAAATAAACCAACGGCATAAACAACTATTAAAACTGCATCAATGATTAGTTTTTCCATTATTCAACCCCTTCTTCTTCAAAATCTTCAAACCAATTTAACTGACCAGGCAGAACATCGTATTCCATCCACTAGTTGAAAACATCTTTAGCTGTTGCGTTTTTGTAAACCGTTCCACTGCATTTGAATGGACGGTTTCTTTCTTTTCTGACTTCAAGCATTTTTTCAAATGACCTCATATAACTATCTTTATATTTCGGCCATCTTAAAAATTCTATTTCCCTATTTCTTTTTCGTGCCATTGGGCAACCAACACAACCAAGTCTGTGAAAACCTTCATTATATAATTCACAATATGGAATGCCGTTTGACCTAATAAATTGCCACACATCCTTATCTGACCAATCAATTATCGGATTAATGTTTGTTTTATGTCTCTTGTAACATTGTTCAATCATTTTTCTGTTTTCATCATTGTCATTTACTAAAACAACACCACCCTTTGGTGCTTTAATAAAATTTTTATTTTCTTCTAATTCTTTTGCAGCCTTTGCACCAAATACCGTTAAAATTCCTTGGTTGTTTTTTCTGTTACTGCTTTCTTCCCACCTAACACCAGTAACCGTCATTCTTCCGTCACCACCTGATTCTTTAAGTGCTGCGCAACAGAATCTGGCAAGCCTTGTTGGTGGCATCATCTTTTCTGGTATTAAATTCCACATAGTAATTGGTTTTCCGGCTAATTTTTTGTTCCTGTATTCTTGTGAATAACGTGGAATTTCCCTTTTAACATCTGGATGAACATCCTTAATAAACCTAACCAATTCAGGTGGATCAACAGTTGTAACACGGTAAAATGCATCATATTTGCAACCTGCCATATCCAGTAATGCTTTACACGTCACACTGTCTTTTCCACCGCTGAACGCAAGGTAATAACCTTCAGGTGGTTCAAATGCCTTTAAGCGTTCAATGCTTTTCTGAACCTTCTTTTCAAGTTCTGACATATCACAATGCCCTTATCTGTACCAACGTCACGTGAATGACTTCATCCGCTGTTAATTTGACTTCAAAGAATTTTCTGATAATGTTGATGATCTTCATACCGTTACCCTTTCCGTCTATTAAAATAGACACTCACATTAAAAAAATTTCACTTGGTTTTACATCAAATACTTCTGCCAACTTTGCAATTGTCCTTGTGTTCACGTTTACTTCTTCGTTGTTTTCAATCTTGCTTAATGTTGTCCTGGAAATACCGCTTAGTTCTGATAGCTTTTCCTGCGAAATCCCACGTTCTTCACGCAGTTCTTTCAACCTGTTTTTTATCACCTGTTCACCCCCTTTCATAGAAAACCGTGGGCAGGTTTACCGCTGCCCACGGCATAGTTTATATTTACATGACTTGCGCAAGGTGAAAGAAACAACTGCGCAGGTCAGTGTATTTTTCGGAAATGCGTTTGCGCTCTGTGTAATACCCATCTTTGTTACGTTCCCATGTGTGCCGGAAAACCCAATACGGTGTCATATTGTCTTCTTCATGGTAAACCACAGAATACTTACCGCTTTTATCAGCAACTTTCAAAACCTGTCTTGTGCTTGCCATAATGTGTTCCTTTCTCCCCGGTATGGTCAGATAGGACAACCGTTTGTGTTTTCCATTTTTTAGCAGAAATGCTTTATACAATCCGAACCAAGGTACATTTCTTCAACATCTGTTTCAGAATCCTGAACAACAAACATGATACGTTTAATTGGGTTTCCGCACCGTGTGCAAAACTCATAACAATAGTTTCTTCCTGGGTTGTGGTCTGATCTGTATTCAAGAATGTTGACTTCATGCCCAAGCTGCTTACTATAAAGTGTTCTGTATTTCCCTGTATATTCCATTGTGTTTTCCTTTCCCCCGGTATGGTCTGATAGGTCAACCGATTTTGTTTTATGCTCTTGCTTCCAGTTCAACAATCCTGCGTGTTTTCAGGTTTTCAATTCTTGCCTTGTTTGATTCAATGTGATTTTCAAAATATGCCTTGTCTTTACCTTTCAACGAAATTCTGTGCCAACGCTTGCAAATTTTAATCTCATAATAATTTCTGCCCATATTCAGCATTTCAATTGCAACCATGTCATCATGGATGTTTGTTTCTGCTTCAGCAATTGGTCTGCGGTATTCTTTTTCTGCTGCTTCTAAGGTGCTGTGGCAACTCCAAAGACCATCGTTTGCGGAAACAATCGCATATTTGTAATCATGATTTTTGCTTGTTCTCATCAGTTTACCGTTGTAGTAGAATTTCATTTTTATTGATCCTTTCTATAATTTGTATTGTCTACTTTAATTGACAATTGTATCTTAACACGCTTTTTTATAATTGTCAACAAAAATGGACAATATTTTTCTTGACTTTCTTTTGTAACTATTGTACATTAAAGTTGACACTAATGAAAGGAACTGACCGCAATGAATCTTGGTGAATTTATCAAGCAATATCGTGAAGAACATGGTTTGTCTATTCGGCAATTCGCAGCTTTTGTCGGTATGTCACCGCAGCAGGTTTTAAACATTGAACGTGGACTTGGCAGCAACAGAAAACCAATGTCTTCCACAATGAACACTTACAAGAAGATTGCGGAAGCTGTCGGAATGTCAGAAACGGATTTTCTGAACCTACTAAATGACAACGTTACGGTTAATCCGTCAGTGTCAGAAGAAAACGTTCTGTTCCCTGTCATTGGTGACGTTAAAGCAGGTTATGAACGTTATTCTTTTGAAGAATGGGAAGAACAGATTGAAATACCGCTTTCATGGTTGCATGGAAGACCGCAGGAAGATTATTTTGTGTTGCGTGTACTTGGTGACTCCATGAAACCAAATTACCTTGACGGTGATTATATGCTTGTTCTTCGTCAAACAACTATGGATCACAGTGGGCAAATTGGTGTGGTCATTTATAATGACAACATTGGCACGTTGAAACGCATTGAATACGAAAACGGTCAAAATTGGATGCGTTTAGTTCCGTTAAATCCTGAATATGAAACCATAACCATCAGCGGTGAAGATTTGGAACACTGCCGTGTTTTAGGGATTCCGAAAAAGCTAATCAGAAACATTGAACAGTAAAGGAAAAGACCATGCCGAATTACAGAAACCCTAACGGATATGGAAGCGTTGTAAAGCTTTCCGGCAGAAGGCGCAAACCGTTCATGGTGCGCAAAACCGTTGGATATGATGACCGTGCGTATCCAATTTATGACATAATCGGATATTACAAAACACGGTCTGAAGCAATGGTTGCATTAGCAGAATACAACGCTGATCCGTATGACGTTAACCTGTCAAAGCTTACTTTCAAAGAACTGTTTGAACGTTGGTCAGAAACGGAACTACCGAAACTTGGTCAATCCCTGCAAGGCGCACACAAGGCAGCATTCAAGCATTGCACACCGCTTTACAACGTCCAGTATAAGAAACTGCGCAAGTTTCATATGCAGCAATGCATTGACCTGTGCAATAAAAGCGGAAGCACCCAAACGCATATCAAAAACCTGTTCACAACGTTGGATAAATACGCATTTGACCAAGACATCATAAACAAGTGTTATTCCGTAAACCTTACCACCACCACAACGGAAGCAAAGAAACGTGTGCCGTTCACCAGGGAAGAAATAAAATACGTTGAAGCGCATATTGGTGAACCGCTTTATGATGAAACCATGTTCATGCTTTACACAGGTTGCCGTGTTTCGGAAATGCTGACGGTGAAAAGCGCAAACGTTGATCTGCCAAACCGCACACTTGTTTTGGGCATGAAAACGGATGCCGGAAAGAACCGTGTTATTCCAATCCACAAGAAACTTGTGCCAATCATTGAAGCACACATTGGTGCTGAATACCTGTTTGAACACCAACGCAGTGCAACGGCAAAGAATCCAGAAACAGCACTGTCATCAAAGTTTATTACGCAGTTTGGAAGAAAGTTTAACCATGATACGCATGATTGTCGGCACACGTTCCGTTCAGAACTGGACAGGAAAGGCGCAAACAAGGTCTGCATTGATTTAATCATGGGGCATAAAAATGCTGACATTGGTGAACGTGTTTATACCCATAAGACCATTGAAGAACTGATTGAAACCATTGATTTGCTTGATTACTTCGTGTAAATTCGTTTAAATTTCTCTGCGTTAGAAACACGTTAGTAACAATTTAAAAAAGAAAATGCCCAAAAAGCCAATAAAACAAGGCATTTGGGCATTTTTCGTTCAATTATAATGTTAATACTTCTTAAAGGTTCTTTGAATTTTCTAACTTTTTAAACAGCTAAAACAAGCATTTTCTGCGTTTTTCTGAACTTTTCAGAACTTTTTATATGCACAAAGTTTTTTGCGTTTTTGTGCGTTAGTGACACATAATGAACAAAAAAAGAACCGTCACACCCTGTTTTAAAGGATATGACGGTTTAATGGTTGTTAAATGTGAACTTGAAATAAACAGGTAATTTTATTCGTCTTATTTCAAGTTTATTCTAATTGAAAAGCGGTTGTAAACACAGCGAAGCCATATAGACCGCACTGCTCAAACTGATCCGCCACAGTTTACGAAAATGTAAAGTACAACTTCAGATTTTCCAAAGTATGACTTCAGATTTTACATAGTCACAATGATTTCCTTGTGGTCACCGCAAAGCGTGAAGCTGTTCAGGCAGAATGTTGTCGGCAAGTACATCTTCTGCGCAGCATATCCACCCCACGTTAACCAACTGGTTGCGGAAATGACCTTGAAAGGCTTAATGGTTACCTTGTTGTTGTGCGGATCAATGTTAATCTTTCCAGGCTGCGTTGTAAACGGTTTATGAGAATGACCTACAACAAGCGCATCCATCATACCGCTGAAAACATAACCAAAACGTTCACTGCGGTTCAATGCTGAACCAGTTAAAAATCCACCACCTGAACCATGCGTGACAGTTATAACATACGTTGGTCTGTCTTTCCCTGCTTTGTTATTGTCTTCTTCACCAAGACGGATTTTTACAAAGCAGATATTTTCACGGTAAACGTTCTCAATGCCAAGCGTACAAAATATGTCATATAAAATATCATCGTCAACTTCTTTTGCACTGCGCCTTTCGTGATTCCCTAACGTTCCGCAAATCACCTTGCCTTGTTCCGCAACAGGTTTCAGAATTTCAATCAGTTGCCGTTTTGCTTCCCCCGGCATATAACGCTGCTTGTATATGGAACTGACAGAATTTTTGATTCCATTATCAAGAAGGTCACCACCAATGATAATATAGTCATTTGGTGTATTTTTGACGGAATTGATGAAATCAATAAATTGCTGTTCCATGCAATCTTGTGATCCCCAATGCAGATCAAACACTGGAAATATCCGAATGTTTTGCTTACCAGGGAACACGTGCGTAATCATTTCATAATCTGATAACAATGGAACACCCCTTTATTATTCGTCTTCCTCAAATCCATCGTAATACGGTGCAACGTTTCCTGCTTCATGCTTACCAACGTTGTTCTTGCGGTATTCTGCGGTTGATACACCTATTAATGTACCTATAAAAAGACCTATTGCTGAAAATGTGGTAAGCACTTCTTCTCCATAAGGCAACCCCCACACGGCAGCAAGCGTTTTGTAAAGCAATCCTGCTGCATAGCAGAAAACCAAAGAAATCCATTTCAAAATATCATAAATTTTATCAGGTAACTGCATTTTATGCCATCCTTCCTTCCATACGGTCAAGCCTTCTGTCAACGTCTTCCATATGTGTTTTAATTGCCGGAATGTTTTCTGAAAACATTTTTGCATATTCGTTATGCGCTTTAATGTCACCCTTCATTACATCCATCTTGGTTTCAATGACCGCAATTTTCTTGTCAATGTCATTCACGGTTTTCTTGTTCTGTCCAATGGTTGTAAGGATAGAAATAACCAAAGAAACACCAGATGAAATAACAACGGCAATAATTGTGGCAGTTGTCTGACTCATGTCAACCACCCCTTTCCATCAGTTTGTTCCATGTTTTATTTCCAACAACACCATCAGAATTTAAACCGTGTTCAGCCTGGAACTGTTTAACGGTGAACCATAGGTTTTCTGAAATTGCTGTGTAATCATAACCACGGCAGAGAAGCAAACCTTTCAGCAGAACCACTTCATTCCATGATTCACAATGGTTGTCAATGGTGCGCAGAACCAGTTCATGTTTCGGTTGCGGTTCTGGTTCTGGTTGTGGTTCTGGTTGCGGATCTGGTTGCGGATCTGCACCACCGTCATCCCATCCGTCAAGATCAATTTCATATTTCAGTTTATTTGCCGCTTGGAATCTTGCATCAATGTTATTGACGGCAGGTCTTTCATATTCACGGCAAATTCTGCTGCAAGCTGTGAAAACATCATTGGTTGACTTCAGAAAGATTAACAGCGCACCATAGCTTTCACGCAGTTCCTTCAGCGCAAATTCCGTCTGCAATGATGCGTCATCAATTGCCTTGCCGGATGATTTCCAGAAATCATAAAGTTCTGCTTTCCTTGACCAGTATGTCCATTGGGCAAGACCAAAACCCTTCTGGTCATTCTGGAATTGCTGTTTGCTGATTGTGCCGTTCATCAAGCCTTGCACATATGCTTTTGACATGGTGCGGTATGATGAAAAATCACCCTGCAATCTGTACGGTTCGTTTCCGCTTTCGCACTGCCAATTGCCAAGAAAACCAAGCGCAGCCGCTTCAGTTAAACCGTTTTGGCGCAATCGGTTGTAAATGGTCTGTTTGTAACTCATTGCTTTTGCTCCAGAAGTTCATTGATGAACACTTCAAGTTCTTCTTCGGTCATCATGGTATTACCTCACAACAGAATGCAAGCAAAGGTGAATGAAATCAAAGCACCTGCTCCAAAGTTGTTCTGAATAAAGATGGCATTGTGGTCTTGATCCGGGTTACCATATGCAACCGTTCCATAGGTTGCCGTATTATTAACAGTTGCAAAAAAACGGAAGTCTTCGGTGTTTTCCGTTCCGATTTCCCACCCTGACGGCAAAGAAAGAATTGATTTGAATGTGCCACCTGCACCGCTTGTAATCTTGCCATGGAATGTAAACACAGCAAGTTTTCCAATCCTTGCTGCTCGGTTTGCATATATCTCCGTGAATGTCCGAAGTGGTACAAGTTCCGAATATTCAACGGATTCACCGCTTCCGCTATTCTGAACAACACCACCGGGTTTCCCAAACTGCATTGATACCGTTCTGCTCATGTGGATTCACCGCTTTCGATAATGTCACCGCTTGTGCTTTCGATGCTTGCGGTCAAGACCTGTATTCCGCTGATGTCCTGTTTCATGTTGAAACTGTTTGCAATCATGCCGTCTTCAGCAGTAACCGCAAGATAGTCACCTGATTCAATGTAAGGCAAGCCTTTCATGGTCATATCAATCGGAGTAAATGCTATTGGAAGCAAGTAAGGAATAAAAAGTGAATCCAAAAGGGAATTTATAGTGCTTTCTGTCATGCCACTAAGGTATTTTATCAGGTCATTGTCGGTCATGTCATAGATTGATGCACCGCCGCCAAACTGATACGAAACAACGCTTGCATTGTTGTCAGAATCCGTAAATGTATAATTTATGCTTCCTATTGGCAGAACGTCATATTCATCCCACCAAAATTCAGAATAATTGTCTTGCGTAATCGCAACGGGTGATGATGTTGACAACCGCATCATAACAAAGTTGTTATACCTGTTAGTTCTTCCAAATTGTGCGCACAGTTCCAAATATCCATTCATTATTTTTTTGATGGAATACCCATTGGTATAGGAAGCGCAGTATGTAAGCAAAGAACCGTCATGGCGGTAACGTTGTGTTCTCAATGTTGGTGAAATTGCTAATTTTAATGTGCTGAATGTGTCAGGATTGCTATCTGTATATTTGTAGATTGATGCAGAAGGCAAACTGATTGAACCTTCAAAAAACTGAATTGTTGTTGGGCTATAAAAACACGCAACGGTTTTCGGTCTGTAGAGATATAAAGCGTAATTATTACCGCCTATCCCAATATATTCACCATCTGCGCCGCCTTGAACTGTTGGGAATGCGCCTTGGTTTTCACTGTTTCCCTTTTGTGAAATCTCAATACCAGGCTTATACAAATCACCTATATATTCATCGGCAAGTTCTTCAACAGAATTAAACCCATTAGCAGCAAGGTCAATATTGTAACTTTCAATTAGTGTTTCTAATTGTGAAAGAAATGATTCCTTTAATTCCTCTGCTGTTAATGATTGAACAACAGAATACAAGCTTGTCTGTCTGTCTGTTAAATTAGTTTCCCATAAATACGAACTTGGTGACAAAGAAACATTGGTGCATGAAAATTTCCCTTTAATGCGCAAATAACCAACTTTTTGCCCACCACCTGTTGTTAATAAGCTTAAAACCTTAGATCCCCAATAATTATAGTTTAGTGTCGGTTGAACAACATCAGACATTGACACAGATGTTTTAGTATATCCGTTGTTTTCAAGGTAATTTTCATCGTCCCACGCAATTTGCGACAGGATAAACGGTTTTATATACGGATCATATATAATGTCCTGTTCTTTGCCATACTTGACGGTATCATAACCAATTTGCAAGTCTAGCTTTTTAACTTCAAACCAGTTTTGAAGCAGGTTTTCACTTAAATAACCGAACGCTTTAACCTTCCTGTGTGCCATTGCCTGATGATCCCTTGGGCAAGACTCCACACGGAACACACCGTAAGGAACACGGAAATACGCATAACCAATGTCAGATGATCCAAGCGGTGTATATACTCCATCCCATGTTCCGCTTGCAATATCATTCAGTTGCGCAGCGGAAAGTGAAGACAGGTCTATTTCAATGCCGCATTCAATCTGCATTCCGTACATATTCGCAATGCCAACGGTTTCAAACTCAATCACGCTTGCTTCCGTCAATCCAAACTTCAGCACATCCTGTGAACATAAGGATTCGGTGAACTTCACCGATTCTTGAACAATGTTTTCGTTCGTGATGTCAGGAAGTTCACCGTTTGGAAAATGCACACGGAAGTTCTTGCGCACACCGTCACGCTTGAACAGTGTTTTAACAGTTTCAGGAACGTTCAGCATAATTATACTCCTGTGATGGTCACCGTAATTCTGTGGTACTTAATCGGTGCGGTAACATCCCAAACCGTATCACCGTCAATGTCAAGAAACGCATTGACGGTTTCACTGCTGTTCGTGTTGCTGCACCATACGGTAATCGGATAATAACCGTTTGCGTTCTGTGCGGTTGACAGCAGCGTGATGAAGTTTGTGAAGTCTGTTTCACGCTTGAACCCAAGCACAACCGTACCTGATACCCTTGACCTGACAATCTCCCTGTGCGTGTTCCAGTTGCCGTCAACCCACGATGTATAAACGTCATCACGGTTCACCTTGTGGTCTTCGGTCTTTTCCCACGAAGTCAGGTCTGTTGTTGAAATCTTGAATAAGTTTGTCATGATGCTGCTGCCCCCAACGGATTCCAGTTCGTTGCCCTGGTGCGTGTCAGGTTCTCCTGACGAACCACCTTGAACATCTGCCGTGCATCACCCTGAAGCACAACATTGACCGTCACGTTCTGACCTGCGCCAACCAGTTCACGCAATCTGTCAAGACCCATCACGATTTCAGCACCAGTTCCGTCACCAAATCCCTTTAAACCGTTTGCCGTGCCAAGCACGGTTGGCGAAGTGAACAGAACAGGATTGTCATAAGCTTTTTTGTACCAAGACACTGAAAGGTGCGGTATTCTGGAAACACCAAAGAATTTAGCAAAATCAGATTCCGCTTCCGTGTATGTAACGGAAAGGTGCGGAAGTTTCAAATGTGGAAGCTTCCACTGGAAATTAAACAGTTGTTTTATTTGTTCAACAACACTTTTCAGCCTATCTTTTAATGCATTGAACTTTGAAATTGCATCAGCCTTTAACGCTTCAATTTTATTTGCAACTGCTGCTTTTGCTTCTTCCCACTTATTGACAATATTGGTCTTGATTTCGTCAATCTTTGTGGTAACGTTCGTTTTTAGCGTTTCCCATGTGTTAATAACATTGTCTTTCATGGTAACAAACGCATTTACAACGTTTTCTTTCATGGTGTTCCATGCGTTCACAAGATTGTCTTTCAGTTCTAACGCTTTAGCCTTAATTGTATCCCAATTCTTATAAAGCAGAACACCTATTGCCACAACAGCAGCAATAGCAAGCACAATCAAGCCAAGCGGTGACATTAACGCACCAATACCAGTTACAAGACCGCCAATCAACGTTACAATCTTACTGACAATCATCAATGCAGGTGCAATAATTGCAACCACCGCAGCAATTTTCAAGACAAGTTCTGCTTGCTGCGGTGTCAGTTTGTCAAACCATGCTACAAGTTTTTCCATGCCTTGTGCAAGCCTTTCAACAAGCGGTGCAGCAGCTTCAGCAATCTTTGCGCCAAGCTTCAACGCAGATCCTTTGAACTGCGCTTTCATTTTGTCTATTGCATCATTGGTTTCGTTCAGTGCATCAAGTGTATCTTGGTCAAGAATTAAACCAAGTTCTTCAGCTTCCTTCCCATACTCACGCAGTGCAGCACCACCGTCATCAATGATTCCGGCAAGTTCGTCTGCGCCTTTACCGAAAAGTTCCATTGCTTTTTGGTCACGTTCTGTTTCGTTCTCAATCTGTGACAATGCCTGAACCACATCATAAAAAACTTCATCAGCAGAACGCAGTTGACCGTTTGCATCGGTAACGGAAACACCAAGGTCTTTAAACGCTTGGTTATTCTCTGTCATCTTCGGTTTCATCTTCCGAAGCGCACCAGATACGGTTTCAAAAGAAACATCAATACGGTCAGCGGCATATTGCATCTTTTGAATTTCAGCAGTGGATAATCCTGTTTGTTTTGAAAGCGTGTTCAGATCATCGGAAGCAGTAACAGCTTTGACACCAAGCGCACCCATTCCGGCAAGCAATCCACCTGCCGCTTTTGACACTGGTGCGAATTTCTGCCCAACATTGCTGATCTTGTTACCAAGGTCTTTCATTTGCTGACCAACAGCAAGAACCTGCTGTTTTGCAACAGATCCGAAACTGCGGTAATCAGATTCAAGCTGTTTAAGGTTCTGTTCCGTTGCTATGATTTCACGTTGCAGGTTATCCCATTCTGCCGAACCTTGTTCAACACCCTTCTGCGCTTCCTTCAGTTCTTTCAGACGGTCTTTGGTTGCCTTAATTGCCGTTTCAAGATTCTTCTGTTTCTGGCGCAAAAGATCCGTGTTTTTCGGATCAAGTTTTAGCAGTTTGTTAATATCTTTAAGATTTGCCTGTGTGGTTTTTAGTGTTCTATCAACACCCTTTAGTGCTGATTGTAATTTAGTGGTATCACCATTTATTTCAATAGTGATTCCTGCAATTCTACCTGCCATTTATACCACCTTAAAACTTGTCAAAATCATCCTGTGTTGCAATCTGCTTGTACTCACAATCATCATTTGACGCTTCGGTTAGAATGTCGTAAACCATACCTAAAGAAAGGCTGTCCAGATCATCAAGCGTTAAACCTGTCTGGACAGCCCTTAAAACAATTAATGCGGTTGAAACCTTGCGTTCAGTACGCTTCAGTTTTTTTTACTGTCAACCGCTCCGGCAGAAGATTCAAGATAAAACGCTTGTATGTCTTCCATTGCGTTCATCATATCCGCAAAAGAAAATTCATCAAGCCAATCTTCGTAATCTTCCCTTGTCATTGTGTTTGCCTGTTTTCTGCCAAGTTCGCCAACCTTTGCCATGACAAATGCCATACGCATAAACGGTTGGATTGCAGTGCCTGAATTATCCATATCAAGCTTGGCAAGGAAATCTTCATTGAAAATGTTTTGATAACAGACATTGACGGAAGCTGCGGAACACATCTTGTATTCCGCAGTTCCAATTTTGATGTTTTTATAAAGCATAAAAACCCCTTATCAAGTGGTAGTTACCTGATACACCGAAGATGTCCAAGCATTGTACTGCGCTGCTTCTGTCGGTGTGACGGATGCCTTTACAACATCCTTATCATAAGAAGCATTGTAAACGGTTGTTGCGGTAATGGTAAGCGTTTCCGTCTGCGGTTCAATGCTTTCTTCCTTGGTGCTTCCAGAAATGGAAGGTCTTGCAGCGGTGCAGTTATACAGAACGTGCCGTTTTGCGTGTGCATCACCTTCAAACTGGAACAAAAGCGCAAAATGCACAACAGGTGCGTTGGCATCCTCATAAAGCGCACCGTTTCCATCCACACCGTAACCCAAAATATCCTTCATGAAATCATCAGGAATCTTGGCAAGTTCCAGATCACCTTCATAACCGTTATTGGAAATTGCGGTGTAGTACACGATATTATCTGCGTAAAAAGGTGACGTTTCGCCCTGCGGATCAAGGCTGATTGAAACAGCACCAGGAAGTGCAACAGGTGTTGCATACGTTGCAGAACCATTGGAAGCAATGGTTGCCTTGGCATACCAGACGTTTTTAATGCCGTACTTGATTTTATTGGTATCAGCCATTGTTGTTATTCTCCTCTGTTGTAATTGTTTCTTCTGTTGTGATTACTTCATCCGTAACCACAACTTCTGTGATAAATGTGACCATATACATACGTTCAGAATCAATGTATGATTCTTCACGTGAAAAAACTAAACCGCTTGCGTTTAACGCATTTTCAACGGTTTCTTCTTTGGCAAAATCCTTGTTATCTGTGTACAGTTCAACAACTAACTGACGGATCTTCTGGTAATTGGTATCATCCGCAGCAAGGTCATTGCTTCTGGTGAAATAAAAGCAGATGAATGGACAGGTTTGTTCCGTGCCTTCAGGAAACTGATAATATGCGCATGGATAACCAATCCCTTTTATCATTGTTGCAACTTCTTTGTATGTCATAACTGACTTTTCACCTTGCTTTCAAACTGCTTTATCAATTCTTCTTCCACCTTCGCAATGTGTATTCTTCCTGCGGTTCTGCCACCACCACGGTTTGCATGACCGTTTTCAAGCAGGTGTGGAAGACCCGGAACAGAACCGTTATATATTGTTCCCTGTGCGCTGACTCTGCCTGTTTCCGCTTGTGATGTCCAACCAGAAGCATATTTACCAGTTCCACCAAACGTGTTACGTGACTCACCTTTTAACGTTTTCGCACCTTGTTTGGTAATGTCTTTCACTATAACATTTATGTTATTTTGAACGTCATCACCGTATTCTTGCAGGATCTTGTCAACCGCTTGTGTCAACTGGTCTATTGGAACTCGTTTTGCCATTGCTGCCACCTTTGCGTTCAACGTACAGTTCTATTGTGTCAGTGCGCCCATGAAAGGTGCGGTAAACGGAATATGTCAGACCGTTGTAAATCAGTTCACGTTCTCCGTTGTAATCTCCGAAAAACATTGTCATTCTGAACTCTGGATTCAGACCGTTCCTGCCACCTTCAAAAAATTCCTGCCGTGTGACAGAATCAACCTGGCAGAACACGTCTTTGCTTGTAAGCGTTTCTTCCCACACTCCAAAAGCGTTCTGCGTTTTGGTGGAAGACAGCAACGTTATTTTGTCAGACCTGTCCATTATCAGCACCTAACCAGTTTGTATAACCAGTGCAGGTTACAAGCTGCGCTTTCTGTTCGTCATATGACCGTTTTAGTCTGTCATAGTTGTCTGGATCACCAAAGTTCATCTTGACGTAAGTGATAACTGCTTGACCAACAAGCGTATTCAATTCACTTGGCAAAACAACCCCGGCAACATTCATATCAAGTTTTGCTGCTTCAATCAGATCTGTAATTTCACTGTCAAACGCTGTTGTGGTGACACGTAACGCAAGCTTCACAGGTGCAAGCAAAGGATTTACGGTTTCCTGTGTGTTTTCATTTACTTCATCAATCATGGTTGCACCTCATCATAGTTGCTGATTGTCTTTTTCCATGCTTCATGGTCTTCAGGATAAATTGTAATGTGTCCGATATGACCGCAGATAACAGACGGTTCACACCAAAGTTTATAACCAAGGTCTTTGGCACGTTTACAAAACGCAATGTCTTCACCCAAGCTTGGCAGCGGTGTAAAGCACGTTCCGAAATGCAGGCAAACGGAACTAAGCATTTCAACGGACGTTAACACGCATCCGAATCCGCAACCTGCAATCTGAAACGTTTCATTCGGATATTCTTCAAAGCGTTCAATGCCATTGATTTCAATGCTTTTGAAAATAACGCTTGCATAACCCTTCCGTCTTGCATGGTAAATGCCTGTGACAAAATCCTTACCGCAAAACATAAGGTCATCAAGAATATCTGGATTAAACACCATATCACTGTCAAGCCACAGAACGTGCGTGTAATGCTCATTAATTGCCTTGTGCGCAATTCTTTCACGTGCCAAGTAAACAAGTGTGCCTGAATTAATTTCAACGTCAAATTGAACACCAGTGTCTTTAAGCTTCATAATTAGCTTCATCAGACAGTTCATAAATTCAACATTGACGTAATCAAGCGTTGGAATACCAATCAGCAACCGCATAAATTAACCTTTCTTTGCCGTTGTTCTTTTCTTCGGCTTTTCTTCTACTGCTTCTTTAACAGGTCTTGCAGAACCAATAGATACAAGGTAATTAAATTCAGCAAGGGAAACCTCAACGGTTTCCCCTGCTTTGTGTCTTATCCTTGCATCTCTTAACAGATGCACTTTCATATTAGGTTTCGGCAGCAGGTTTGGTAATGTTGCAGAACTTACCAGGCGCAGTTACTGCATAACCGCAGAACTGACGTCCAACCACCTTCACCAGATCCGCTTCGGCTTCTGACAGGTCATCATACTTGATAGCAACCCCTTCGCCTTCGGGATAGTTGACGGTAACACCACCAAGATCACCAACGGAAGCATACACCGCATTGGTATCAGCAGTGGCATACGCAGGATATGCATCACTGAAGACAACAGGCAGACCCTCAAACGGATCTGCGCTGAAATATCCGGCATACTGCGCATCTTTGAAGGCAGACCAGGTAAGACGGTTCATCATGACAACCAGATTAGTTGCTTCATCGGACAGGTAACCAAGACCCTTTGCAATCGTACCCATAGCAGGTGCAGCATTGACCTTCGGAATACCAACAGCGGAAGCGGAATGCGTAGTGTCAGCAGCACGGATTGCGCCAACAATTTCACCTGCAAGCTTTTTGATGATCTGATAGGTCAGTTCATCATAAATGTAACGCAGGAACGCTTCACCACCAAGGGCAACCGCTTCGTCACTGATACGGATCCACTTCTTGATGTTCTTCGGAATCATGGTAACAATACCAAGCGTAAGGGATTCCTCAGAAGGTGCGGTTGTGCCTTCGGTGTGGACTTCGGCAGCAGTGGCAGAACGCTCAAAGGCAATTTTCAGATTGCCACGGAAATAGGTCTTGCGCACACGGTTCAGGATTTCGTCATTATCCCAAGCAGTGTGAACAATCTGGTCAACCAGTTCCGGCACAGGAATAGCACCAGAAACGTTTTCGGTCAGCAGCGCACGGCATTCTTTGTCGTCACCGCTCTTGATGTACTTTGCAAATGCATCAATGTATTCCGCAGTGTTACGGATTTCCATGTTCGTCATTTTTCTTTCCTCAACTTTCATTTTTTCGATAACTTCACCCTTGCCACTGGCAACGGCATCACGGATTTCAGCTTTCTTAGCTGCTTCCGCTTTCCGAAGTTCAATTTCTTCCTTGATTGCTCTTGCTTCGGATTCAAGCGCATCCAGATCCGCTTCAGGCGCATCAAGTTCCGCAATAATTGCGGTCTTGCGTTCCTCAAGCTGTTCAATGGTCATTTCTTTGATTTCCATTGTTTCAAATCTCCATCAACATACGAATTTTTTGCTTCTGCCTTTCAATTCCTGCAAGCCTTGCACGTTCACTATCCAGTGATGCTTTTGCACTGTCCAGTGCATCAGCAATGCCCCTTGCCTGAATTGTAGTGGCACTATATGCAGGGAATGTAACGGCACTAACTTCAAGCACCTGCCGAATGGAACGAACCTTGCGCAACGGATGTTCCGTGTCAGCATCTTCCCATGCATCCCCATCAACAATAAACATGAATGACATTCCTGAAATGTCTCCCCTGCTTACCGCTGAATAAAGGCTTTTTGCATCGGCATTGTTTTCCGTGTCAAGATCAACACGGATTGTCATGCCTTCAGCATCAACGCTTAACTGCATTGTGCTGTTTTCATTGTTGTTTCTGCTTCTGGCAAGTGGAATCATGTCAACATTATGATTCACCAGAAACCGAACGTCTTTCAGGTCAGTGGTATCAAGCGCACCATGTTCAATCACTTCGTCATACATACCAAGATTTGTGCGCTGACCAAAAACTATTGGTCTGCCTGATAAAAAATGTCCGTGCTGCTCATTTTCTTCCGCACGAACATCAAAGTTAAATGCTCTAATTTCTGTCATTGTTATCCACCTCTGTACTTGTTAAGGTATTCCACCCTTTTCATGTCTGTCCTTTCATACCAATTCGGAATACCTGCGTAATGAACAACCGCAGGATGATCCGTATAACCGCAGCAAAATGATTCATTGAACCGAACAGGAATATCAACCATCTTATCTGATGGTGTTATCAGATTCATAACGTCTTGGTCAGTACACCAATAACGTTGCCTGTTCAATTCAGCAACAGCGGTTTGCGTTACGTTATCTTTGCGCATCTGTGACAGATTCAACACGCATACACCAATGTTGTAATACGGTGCATTACCAAACGGTTTATAATTGCCTGTCCATTCCCTGCACCAGGCAACCCATTTGCCTTTCATGTCAGTATTCCAAAGTTCTTCAATGCTGTCACAAACAATGGTATCAACGTCCAACCAAATGACCTTGTTCACCTTCAGGATTTCCGGCGCACATATACGCATCATTGCCATATACGTGAAAATGCTTCGGTTATTCGGATTATTCGGTGGAAAGTATGTCTGATTGGAAACATTGATTACTTCATGCTTGCATGGAATTTTAAACGGCAGTTCATCATCTTCCGCAAACACGAAAAGCTTTGTGACGTTGTTATGATCTAACAAGGATTGAATTGCGCCTTTCAGATACGGATAAAGATTCCTTGTTGCTGCGTATAAAACGTTCATTCGGAATCACCAACGTTGTAATACTCACCACGGACAGGAAGCTGCGAACCTAACGGTTCTGGCAGCGGTGGCAGATTCCAAATGTCACGGATTTCATTGCGTGTCATCAAGCCACGGTCTGCCATCTGCGCAGATACGTTCAACTTGTCCTGGTTGCTTAAATACTGCAAACGGTTTGCCGTTACAGATACACCATTTCCCTGTGATTGTTCACGCAACGTGAAGAACATCTTTTTAAGAACTTCCGCTTCCTGAATTGCAAATGGTTCAACGCAGCCTTCATAAAATGCAGACCAAACATCAGCGGTGAAATGGTTCTGAAGAATGTCTTCGTTTACTCCGTAATACTTGTAAACGTTGCTTTCTATTGCCTTCATCTGATCCGCATCAATAACCCACGGTTTTACGTCCACCTGTTTGACGTTGCGGTATGTGTTAGGAAACAGCAGAAGACCACCACCGTCTTTTGCAAGATTTTCAGCGGTGAACCGTTTCCGTTCAAGCGCAATGTCTTCCGGCTTTGCAAAGTTTGAAAGTTCTGCAATAAAGCGGAAATTAGCAGCAGACTTCACACCTTCTTCAATGCCCTGGTTCTGGATGTGTATCAGTTCCATTGTGGATTTCAGCGCATCATTGGTTTCACCAAAGAAATCATTCTTATACTGGTATTTTGTCATAATACCGCAGTATTCCAGTTCAACCGCTGCTTTGACTCCCCTGCTGAACTCATAACGCAGATACGGCACATTGTTCATTTGAACAATTTCGCACTTGCTTGGCAGCGGTGTATAAATACCAGACGGTTGACCAAATTCATCCCAAATCGGTGTTATAAACGCAGTGTTGTGAACATCAAGCAATGTTGACAATCTGTATTGAAACTGACTCCATGTTTGGAACTCATTAGGATTGTTCTTCAGTTTGTTTTGCAGTGCAGGTCTTGCAGCACCATATGTTTCAACCTTAAGTTTTGACATATGTGTTGCACGTGCGTTTATTGCTGCCCTTATCAGTTCAGATTCATAAACACCACCACCAAAACTGGTGAACTTCGGTGTGTATCCGTCAAGCATTCTGAACGTTTCATATACTTTTTCTTTTTCTTTTGGTCTGTTGCCAAAAATGCGGTCAAACAAACCCATCTGTACCACCCCTGTTTTTTAGCCTTTCGCCATATTCCATATACCACTTTTGGCGCACCGTCATTGCATCCAGTAATGCAGCGCATCCGTCAATGTGCTGCGTTGGATTGATCTTTACAAGCTTACCCCTGCCACGTTCATTGCTCATTTTGATTGCGCTGTTCAGCAGGTGGATTTTCAGCAGATCATTGTTGCCAATGTGAATCTTTCTGTCTTCCAGTAAACCTTCCGTTTCAAGAATCACTGGATATAGGTTTTCACCCTGAAAAACGTCATCCATGACAAAACCGTATGACCGCATTTTCTGAATTAAATACTGCGCTGAATACCTGTCATATCCTGTTATCAACGGATATATGCGGTAATCTTCCACAAGCATTCTGAACCATTCAAAGCAATCATTATAGTCAATGTAATTGTCACCAGACGGTTTCAGCAAACCCCTTTGAATGTATATGTTGTATGGTATTCCGTCACGCTGCGTTGCTTCGTCAATGCGTTCAGACGGTAAGAAGAATTTTGCAAATACGTGAAGTTCACCGTCACGTTCAATGACCACCGTGCAAGCGGTAAGGTCACGTGTCTGCGACAGGTCAATTCCGGCAACGGCATATGAATCCGAAAAATCTTCAAGCTTCAGTTCATCACCGCAAGCAGCTTCAACCGTCTGCGCAGACAACCACGCAAGTGAACTGTTCTGTTTTATGTTCGCATACTTCGTTAATACTTCGTGTTCCTTGCTTAAAGAACCTTCAGCAATTCTTATTTCTTCAAGCAGGTAATCAACGGTTATACTAACACCAAGATTCGGATTAGCCTTTGCAAGTTCGTTTATGTCACTCCATGCACCAACATCATCAATCATGTACAAAAACGGTGCAAGCCTTGTTTCTGTGGCATCACCGTATAACACCCTTGTGCTTCTCCGAATCAGTTCATCATAAATACCACCGTCAACGTATCCGGCAGTTGTTATGGATATTAAAAGTGGTTGTCTTCTTGAACCAAAACTTGACTTCAGAACTTCGTAAAACTTTAACCCAGGATCACCAACCCATGATGCAACTTCATCCGCAATGCAGCAGGAAATATTCAGACCGTCAGATTTCCGAACGCTGAAAGCCAAAGGTGCTGCGGAAGTGTTTGTTGCTTCAATGTAAACGTCCGTTCTGCGTTTCTTGGCACGTTTGTCAAGCAATGGTTCTTTGCGGATCATCTGATAGAACGCATCATAACAAAGCGTTGCCTGTTGCAGTTTTGGTGCGGTGAAATAGATACGTCCACCATATTCACCATCTTTATATGCACAGTACGCAGCAATAGCAGCAGCAAGCAATGTTTTGCCGTTCTTCCTGCCCACAAGCAGAACCACTTCACGGAACTGTCTGTTGCCTTCGGCATCCTTAATTCCGAATACAACGGAAAGAAATGCTTTTTGCCACAGTTCCAGTTTTAACAGGTTTGGCGCAAGTGAACCTTCATGGTGTCTGCAATACTGTTCTACAAACTGAATTACATGGTTTGCAGCTTTCTGGTCAAAAAAGAACAGTTTCTTTTCCAGACCGTCAACAATGTATTCATACCAAAGATTGATCCACTTACCTGCTATGATTGAACCGTCTTTGATCTTCTGATAGTATTCAAATATTGCGTTGCCCATCAGAACGAATCAAAACCGTCATTTTCCTGTTCTTCCGGCAGTTCAACTAATAATTTCTTCATCAAAATATCACGTGTCTTTGCCATTGACGAATAAAGCTGCTTGTCTGGTGTCATTGCTTCACCGCTCAACAGCTTTGCTTCCAGGTCTTTCAACTGAACGTCCATGAAAGCCACCGTTTCAATGGTGTTTTTCAGTAATATCTTTTTGTTCTCCGGCAAGGTCTGAAAAACTTCATTTAACTGTTTTAATCTTGATTTAAAATAAGT
>Ga0265298_10002229_pt1 | contig 27294 bp, 17 predicted proteins | sample AusTroGonzalo_MG_3_FD_193486 | JGI IMG/M metagenome (GOLD analysis project Ga0265298, IMG submission 193486) | Bovine rumen microbial communities from tropical cattle in Woodstock, Queensland, Australia - Gonzalo_01 | ecosystem: Host-associated > Mammals > Digestive system > Stomach > Rumen ...
TTTTCAGGCTATATTTTTTTCTCTCAACCCAATCCCCATAAATAACATCTGCATCAGACGCTACAGAAAATATATTTCAATGGTATCTGAAGAGAGAAGACTATCGCCAGAATTCAGGAATAATACATATTCTCCTTGTGCATGTGTAATTCCTTTGTTCTGTGCATTGTAAATGCCGCCATCTTTTTCTGAACACCACCATGCTGTTTCAGATCTGTGTTCACGAATAAATTTCTCACTTCCATCTGTACTGCCGCCATCTACAACAATCCATTCATAATCATGGAATGATTGTGACGCAATACTTTTGTATGTCTTCTTAAGACCACAGAGATTATTGTAGTTTATTGTAACGATACTGAGTTTACACATTGCCTTTAAATGCCATATATTTTTTTCTGAAATACTTTTTTAAACGGCTGGCTGTTGATTCTACTAATTCACGTTTGTTCCACCTATTGTGTGACCATAGCCATATATATGGTTGACGATGGATTGACCCTTCAAGCATTTGGAAGAAGAGAATAGAAAGAGGGTAGGGACAATGCTTTAAGTTTTCTGGTATCACCATTTTGTGAAATGTAAAACGGTAGTGGCCGCGACTGGTCTTCTCCACATCAAGATATACAAGTTCGGCGTTTATCTTTTTTGATAATTCTTCTGCACCAGGGACGAGGTTCGTTCGCTGGTTTAGAAAAGTAGTCCAATCCTTAGCTTTCATTCCGCCCATCTTCTGATCTTGGATGAAGCCGCAACTAAAGGGTTCGCCCATGGCATTCATCCTCAGCAAGGTCCTTATAGTCTGTTTCATCTCTATCTGTTCCGTATTCCAGCGACTACGTACCTCGTGCATGAGGGAGCCAAAGTATGGGCTTTTAATGTGCTTGTAGATTTCGCAGGTCTTCTTAGGATTCTTATAGCGTACGCTTACTTCCTGTGCCCATTCCCAACAGCCGCTGTGGCCTGTCAGCATAAAGACGTTCTTGCCCTCGCCGGCTATCCGCTCTACCAGTTCGTAGTTCAGTACCTCTACACGCTGGCGCATCTCCTCGTCAGAGATATTCAGACATTTAAAGCTCTCTATGAATACATCACACATGTGATGGTAGTAGGCTTTCTCTATGCGCAGGATTTCCTTCTCGCTCTTCTCGGGGAAGGAGCATCGCAGATTCTCCCTTACCAGACGCCTTCTGTACCTTACTATATAATACAGTATGGGGTAGGCCAGATCGCTAATCAGGTAGAGAACGCCCAGTGGTAATCCTGCCAGTAACCGCATAAAAAGATGTTTCTTCTTCATTCCGCTTTTACGCATTACGGTGCGAAGTTACGAATTAGTAAGCGAAATACAAAGAAAACTCCCCCTTTTTTATCTGTTTAAGAAAACTTAACCCTAATGTATACAATCTCGGGTAGGATACTATGGTATAAAATGCGGATTCGGGCGGGTGCTCGAATCTGACAAGCCCTAGTCTTGCTCCCTGTTTCTATTAGGGATAGTGGAAAGTCGTAACCAAAACTGTGGTATGATGGATAGCTCGGAGATGGCTCGTAAGACATCATTCATTCCTATTATATAACGTGCATTTACCCATTTATTTTTGAACCTAGAGGAAACCTAGAGGAAACCTAGCGGCACACATGAGGCACTACTTGGGTGATGCTTTACTCCTTCTTTGGTGTTCCTTTCCCCTTTTGTAGCATAGGCGAGCGTAAACGAATCATAGGCCGGGCAATGAGGTCAGAAATCTCTGGAAGAGCATGAAGAGAGGTAGAATACACCATGAATGGTGCATGATGGTTGCGAGTAGGATTTCTCGTCCACAGGTCAAGGGGCTAGAAAGCACTTTTTCTGTGAAATAATTTGGTGTTTCAGATTCTTTTTGTACTTTTGCGGAGTGATGTCTTGTTTCACTGCTTTATGTGTTTTGCATTGGGCAGTGAATGAAGGGTGGCTGGCAGTGGCTGGCACATAATTTAATTGAAAGTAGACGATATGTTATGTTCTTCGTCTGGAATGAAAGTAGAGAAATCCAAGTTATGCAAGAATACATAATTGTTTTCGTCTGAAAGTATGGAATTTACCTTTTCTTCTATTCAAGATTATTAAAAGAAATCTAATAAATACTGCCATTCCCCCTCCCCCCCTTTTAATACATAAATATTGGAAAACTAACCATTCAACTAAATATATCATGAAAAAGAATTACTTCAAGAACTTATTAACAATCATTGCATTTTTGCTGACAACAATTAGTGCACATGGTACGGTTTATTCTGGCACAATTTCTCCTGGTACAATAACGTGGGAAGTGAATGATGAGACTGGTGTACTTTCTCTTTCGGGAGAAGGAGAAATTATTCCTTTGGGTTATAATGCAAATAATCCTTGGTCGAAATATATAAATAGTATACGCGAGATCGTAGTTGGAGAAGGCGTTAGTTTTGGAAAGAATTTTAGAACACAGTGCACAAACGCAACCACAGTCACAATTAATAGCAATTCGGTTCTTTCCTCTCCTGTAGCATGGTCAGATGAAAGGAGTTATTTTAAAAGTATTTTTGGAAATCAAGTAAAGAAGTATATCATTGGTGAAGGTGTGAAGAAAATAGCAAGTCGCAAGTTCTATGAATGTACAGAGTTGGAGGAAATATATCTACCTGCTTCTCTTGACTCAATTGGTGCATCTGCATTCTATTATTGTATGAACTTGAATTCAGTTCACATCACTGACCTCAATCGTTGGTTACAAATTGGTTATGAACCTGGTGAAAAATCCAATCCTGTAAGTGCATCTGGTCACGGACATCTATATCTAAACGGAGAAGAAGTGACGAAAATTAAATTTCCAGAGGGCGTTACATCAGTTGATACATTTCAGTTTGAAAATTGGAAAGCACTAGAGGCTGTTACTTTTCCAACAAGTTTAAAGAAAATTGGTTATGGGGCATTTGCGGAATGCGTAAATCTGAGTTCCATTGATATTCCAGAAGGTGTTTCCATCATAGAACCATATGTATTCTATGGTTGCAGCAACCTAGCTTCTGTCCGGATTCCTGAAGGAGTAACTTCTATCGAGCCATACGCTTTCGCACATGTTGCTGAGAACGTGAGTGGTGGTTTACCATCATTATCCTTACCATCAACGCTTAAAACCATCGGTAGTAATTCTTTCAATTATTCAAATATATATTCTCTCATCATTTCTGAGGGTGTAGACAGTATTGCAATGAATGCATTTGAAAGTTCATACTTGGTATCCATCAGCATTCCATCCACGTTACGTACCATTGGAGCTGACGCTTTCAAGGATTGTAAGTGGCTACAACGTACTGATTATGCTAGTATAGAAAGTCTTTGTAATATTAAATTCGGGAACGAGTCATCTAATCCACTAAACTTTGCATGCAATCTCTACGTGAAAGGAAATGAGGTAAAAGATGTATTAGTTCCACAAACTGTAACACATATTCCTCAATATTCTTTTATAAGTGCAGATATTAATTCAGTGAGTTTGCCTGATGGTTTAAATGAAATTGGGGCAAGTGCATTCGCTTTCAGTACTTTGCATAGTATTAATATTCCAGAGAGTGTTCAACGCATAGGAGAATCAGCATTTGAAGGTAGTTCAATTTCTAATATAGAACTTTCACACTACATGGGAAATATAGGTTATTTTGCATTTAACAATTGTCAACTCTTGGAACGAATTACCTTGCCGGCAGATAATCCTTATCGTTATACCTCGGACGATGGTAAGGTTATTTTTTCACGCGACAGCATCAAATTTTCCGTGAGTTATTACGATGAAGAAACCAATATGTACGATACCAAGGATACATCCTACTATGAACCCACGCTTGTGTCTGTCCTGCCAACCGTGAAGGAACTTATCATCCCTTATCCGGTCTCAGGAGGAATTCCGTCTGATTTCTATGGTATTGGTACATATAAGGGACTTCGATGCGACAAATCTGCCTTATATGGTGTGTTCAAAGATTTGATACGACTTGAGTTGCCCTGTACGTGGAATGTTGCTTTGGGGAGGGATAAACAATTCTTGATACCAAATTTAGATGAACTTATTCTACGTTCACCTAAACCAACCCCCTTCGGCACCAATGTGTATTGGAATGGGAAAAAAGATTCAACAGCCCCTATAATAATAGACGAAAACGGCAATGCTATTTCTTTCGGTTCGACTCCCCCAAAAATTTATGTTTATGAATATGCCCGAAATGAATACGAGAATGTGAGTAAATCTCGGAGTTTTGATTGGATATACAATCCAACAAATGGTTGGAGTTCGGCATGCTACGATAATTGTCTTTATGGGATGAAATTCGAGACATTAGAGTTACAATCCGATCAGATGTATGTGCAGGAGGTGTTACCCCTTTATCGAAAAGAGAATACTATAGAACGTAAAATAGGTGAAGATTCGTACTATTTATGGGAATCTGATTGGAACAATGCTCTGATGACTAATTTGCCCGAATACTTTACTAGCGATTTGGTGACAAAAGGAAATCTGATTCCTAAAGAATACCGATTCGGTATGGTAAAACGATATCTTACGGAAGAGAAAATGCTGTCAATGACTGGAGATGTGTTACAATGCATTGACGGTTCTGTTCATCTTTTATCTGATTTTGATACTAATGATTACTTGAATTGGTATTTCCTGGCTGATATATTATTTGCAGGCGAAGGAACGGTAACTAATGGTAAAATTTATGCTGTTAAATCACCAAAAGAATGGAATATACCTCAAGACACATATTATTATGTCTCACCAACAAGTTACAATGGTAACTCAAGTCTATCATACGATATAAAAATGTTGCCAGGTATCGTATACAATCTGTATCTTCTGGTAGCACCGCATCTTTCATATGATGGTCAAGGATATGACGAACAATATGATATATTGATAAACCGAATACGACCTCAACTTCGTTCGTGGTTTAATACAGGCTATACGCTCACAAATGGTACAGATATAGACTTTGCTTATACTGGCCAGGTGCAAACTCTTTTGCTTTTTGAAAACATGGAGGTGCAGAAAGATCATATTAACACATTAACCATTAAAAGTAATATAACTTCTTCTTTGTTGCGCAATGGTTATACCAACAGTATGGCATTATTGGGCGTTATGGCCATACCACAAAATATCCCAGACGATATTGCAGATACAAAAAGCATAGTTAACCAGACAATTTGCATTTACGACATCCAAGGTCGCAGGCTATCAGCTCCTCAGCGTGGCGTTAACATCATCCGAATGAATGACGGAAGCAGCAGGAAGGTACTGGTGAAGTAATTCTCTTCAAATACTGAGATACAAAGAAAGGGAAAGGCGAAATCTGTGTTTCGCCTTTCCCTTTTGTGCTTATATTATGAAGTGTGTTTTTACTTTCCCAGGATTGCCTCTTTGACCTTGTCTGACAGTTGTTCGTAGGTCTGTTCCTGGGTGGGTTTTACTACGGGCAAATAGGTTACTGTAATCTTGTGCTTGCCTAAGCGCTTGGTGCCACGGGGCATGGCTTCATAGGCACCTTCTATGCGGACGGGGAGGATGGGTACGTTCAGTTCCTTACTCAGGATGGCGAAGGTCTTCTTGAAGGTCTGTATCTTGCCGTCTTCGGTTCTTCTGCCCTCGGGGAAGATAACCAGGTTCTTGCCCTGTCTTAGTACCTTGGCCATACGTAGGATTGAATCCTTGAGGTTCTGGTGCTGCATCAGGATGACATTGTTGTGTCTTGCCATTAACTGCAGGGGGTAACCCTGGATGTGTTCCTCCGTTGCATAATAGTAGGTGTTGCGCATAGTCTCTTCCTTCAAACCTGCCACGCAAATGTTGCCGTCGATGGCACTCTGATGGTTAGGAGCTATGATGAACTGTCCCTCTAATGGAATATTCTCAATCCATCTGACCTCCAAGTCGTTATGCTTCTTCAGGAACTTGTGCATCAACTTAACTACCTTGGTATGTATAGCCCATGTGGAGGCGATGTTCAGGTAGGAAGTATCTGCTGAGAGGATAGCCTGCCAGTCGGTATTCTCAACCTCTGTACGGGTCTTGTATTGAGCTATGTAATTGGCAATTTCCTGTACGTTGGCATACTGGGCAAAGGTGCTGGATTTCATCTGTACGCCAAAGGTGCGTTCTATGAATCCCTCCAGGCCCACACAATCGAGAGAGTCGAAGGCGAGGTCCGTCTCTATATGGCTTGTAGGCTTGACGGACACCTTCTTCTCCTCTTCGATGTACTCCCTTAGAATCTTCATCTCGGGAGTTTCATTTGCAGCTTTCTGCTTTGCGGGCTGCGCTTCAGTCTTTCCGGCATCCTTTATCAGGTCCTTCAGTTTGAAGCGCTGCAGCTTATCTAGTTTAGTTCTTGGAAGACTACCTCTATATACATAGAGGCTCATCAGTTTTTTATAGTTTACAACGGTAAGGTTGTAGGGTTCTATTACCAGGCGTTTCAGTTGTTCCTCTACCTCCTGATCGGAAAGGTTCTTGGCCCACTCTTCCTGAGGTACGATGATGGCACGCAGCATATCTCCGTCCTGAGTGACAGCCACCTCCTTCACGTACTGATCATATTTCTCCAGCTTGAATTCCAGCTCGGCAGGCTGGATGTTCTTGCCGTTAGAGAGGACGATAATCTCCTTGGAACGACCCGTGATATGGATACGTCCCAGTTTATCCAGATAACCTAAGTCGCCAGTGTGAACATATCCGTCCTTATCTATCACCTGAGCTGTCTCCTCGGGGCGGTTGTAATAGCCTAACATTACGTTGGGACCCTTCACGCAAATCTCACCGTTTACTATCTTCACATCAACGGTGGACATAGGCAGACCCACGCAGCCGGGGATGACATCGCCAGGGTGAGTGAAGGAGATGATAGGCGCCGTCTCCGTCATACCATAACCCTCTAACATGGTAATGCCAAGGGTTCGCAGGCCGTTGCCTACTTCGGTATCCAAGGAGGCACCACCACTGACGCAGTAGGTGAGGTTACCACCCAACTTCTGGTGAACGGCCTTGAAGATGATACGCGACAGTTTAGGACTCTTGGCCACCTCGCAAAGCTTGAACAGGGCACGTGCTACGGGGCTGGCATCAATCTTCTTCTTGATGCCCAGATAGATGGTGGTCCATAGGCGGGGAACACCTACAAAGATGGCAATCTTGCCTCTTACCAGTGTATCCATAATGTCTGGACCTGAGAGAGTGGGGCAGATGGCTACACCGCCGCCAGCCAGGATAGGCATGATAACGGTTCCTACCAGGGGCAGTACGTGGTGCAGGGGCAGCAGGATAAGGGTACGGCGTGTACTGTCAAAGATATGTACGTCCACCGTAACACTGTGGCAGTTGGCATACAGGTTGGCATAGGATATCATCACACCCTTGGGTGAACCGGTGGTTCCTGAGGTATAGATGATAAGAGCCATATCCTTGTTCTCGGCCGTAAAGATGCCGTCCTGCTGAATGTACATCATACCCTCTCTCTTAGGACAGTCGGCCTGCTCGTAGTCGTCTATCTGCATAATTTGTATAGGCAGGCCTGACTCTTTAACTGCTTCTTCGGCAACGCTTCGGCATTGTTTGGAAGTCCAGATGCTCTGTGGCTGGCAATCCTTCAGGATATACACCACATCCGATACCGTAGAAGAGGCATCTACGGGTACGGCTACGCCCTTGTTCTGCCAAACAGAGAAAAAGGCGTAGATCCAGCCTTCGCGGTTCTCGGAGAAGATCAGCGTCTTATCGCCCTCATGCTGAGGGGTATATTTAGAAAAGAGGTTGATGTAATCCAGCAGTTGAGTGTAAGAGATGTTACGCTCGCCAACCATGATGGCTGTATTCTGAAATTCCTTTATCATGCGTATATAAATATATAATGGTATATCCTTAAAACATTGCAAAGGTACACCATTTTACGGCTATGAATAAAAGAAAATCCTATTTTTAGGTGTGTTTTTATCTATTATTGCGTGTTTTGTCCTATAACGAAGATATAATGTGCTATCTCAACTTCAGCCTGTAATCCAGAGGTGTGAAGCCTACCTTCTGACGGAATACGCGGATGAAGTAGGAGGTGTCTGCAAAGCCCACCTCGCGTGCAATGACGTTGATGCTGTAGTTGGTAGTCATCAGCAGTCGTTGGGCGCAATGTATCTTGGTGCGCAGGATGTACTGCAGGGGCGAGGTGCCCAGTTTCTCGCGGAAGAGGCGTTCCAGATGCGACTTAGTGACGCAGGCGATATCTGCCAGTGTCTCTACCTCCGTTTCCTTGTTGACGTTCTCCTTGATGTAGGCAATCACCTTCAGCAGTCGTTCGTCAATCTCCTCTATCTTCTGTGCCTTAGCCATAAAGAACGAGGCTACAATCCACACAAAACCTTGCAGCTGCATCTTCTGCGAACGGTCCATCTGGGCATAGCGTATGGCGTATTCGCGATAGGAGGGATGGGCATAGAAATCCTCGGCATTGGCATAGGGAAGGGTCAGCTGAGGGTAGTAGTTGCAGTAGTTTTCGAAGAGCAGGTCTATGGCCTGGTTGGCTTCTACCTCGTAAGGGAAGGAATAGAGGTCAAAGATATCCGACTGCTTGCCGTACCTCTCATATACAAACAGGTAATAAAAGGCCAGTCCGCTCTGGCATACCACGCTGTGGGGCATAAAGCTGGGCACCAGGTACATGTGTCCGGGCTTCATGGTCATCTCAGTATCCTGCATGCTAAGGGTTCCCTCGCCCTCCTTCACATAGTACAGACGGGCAAAGGGGGAGGAGAGTCCTTTTCCTTCCCATCGCTGACTGACCTGCGCATACCCCGCATTCAGCACACAGATATTAACCAGTTCCAGATCTGTCTTCATGCTTTTGCCTGCAAAGTTATGAGTAAGCGAGAACAATACAAAATAAAATTATTTTTATTTTTATTGTCGAGTGAAAGTAACTTCGATTAGAAAATCAAAGTTATGAGTAAGCGAGAAGAATACAAAATAAAATTGTTTTTATTTTTGCATGTAGATATTTACATACAATAATAAAGGTCAGGCTTGTGGGCTCGACCTTTATTTGTTTGTGATAACAAGGGTATAGTGTTGTGATGCGATGTGATTTACTCTGATACCTTAATGGATACGGCATGGAGTTTCTGCCAGCCGGAACGGTCTGTAAGACGTACCATGAAGTGATAGTCGCCCGGATCTATGTCGGCAGGAATCTCTATATTGTGCCGTGCTATGTAACTACGCTGTCCTTCGGGGATAATAAAGTCCTGATTATATACCCAGGGATGAACGGGTGCCTTCTTTGCTTCCAAAGGACAGTCTGTAGATGTTGTGCTGTGGGTGTGGTGGTCGAAATTGTTGTGAATCTCGATGTTATAGGCTCCCAGCTCTACATCGTCAGTAAAGAGGTAGTTGAAGGGGATAACCTCGCCACGACGGAATACCTCGCAGTCGATGGGAATGGCTACAATGCCTTGAGAAGAGATCTCAGGGGCCGTCATGTCCTTGGGTTTGTTCTCTTCAGAACTGCTGCACGCACTGAGTGCGCACAGCAGCATAAGGGGTAAATAATACTTTTTCATTTATGCAGAAAGATTATTAGTCTTCATCGTCATCATCCTCTTCCTGAGTGATGCTCTTCTGGGCAACGGTTGTCTTGCCGTTGGCATCTGTAACCTTCAGCTTCAACAGGTCGCCAACAACAACACCCTTACCCTCGATACCAACATGCACATGGAAACCATCTATATTCAGCATACCAATGTACTTGGAATCTGTAACGTCCTTTGTTACCTTGGTAGTTGTGCCATTGGCATCAGTAACGGAAATCTGGATGGCAGCAGTCTTTCCGGGGGCAGTTACATCGGCCTTTACGCAGATAATGTCACCCTCAATATTAGCCTCGTCCATAACGATGGTTGGAGCAGGTGTGCTGTCCTCTACATCATCGTTGTCACAAGAGGTTAAACCAAAAGTTACTACACTCAGAATAGAAGCCATAAGGCTCAGATATTTAATACTTTTCATTGTTTTTTAATTTAAAATGTTATTTATTTAGCTTTGCTAAAGGGGTAAGGAGCAAGGGGCAAGGAGCAAGAGGATTCTTCACTCTTCATTCTTCACTCTTAAAACTCCACCCCAACCATCATTGATAGGTTGATACCCGGTTCGGGAACATCTATCAGACGATAGTAGCTGGTGTGATCATAATAGCGATGGTTCAACAGATTGTCGGCATGCATCGCTATATGAAGAACCTTGCTGCCACGCAGCTGGAATTCTTTTCCGGCTGAGAGGTTCAGGGTCCAATGCCCATCTGTGGGCTTTTCAGGGGGGACAATCTCATTTTGTGCTCCAACTATGTGAGCGTTGAGCCCTACAAAGCCCTTGCCCTTATAATTGAAGGAGTATCTAAGACCAGTATCCACAGACCAAGGTGTGCTGAAGGGTAGGGTATAGCCTTTCTTCTCTCCCGATTGCTGGCGGGCATACAGGTATTCGCCCTGAGCGTGAGCCTGCCAGTGCTTGGCAAAGTTCCACTTTACCTGCCCCTCTACACCATAGCGTAGAACACGGGCTTGGGTGTAGTGATACAGTTGCAGACCCTCTACATACTGCGCCGTAGGGTTCAGGTAAATGTAGTTGGGAAAATAATTCAGATAGGGTTCCACCTGCATCTCCCAGATTTCATTACCCCAACTGATGCTGGCATCCAGTTGATATGATTCCTCGGGGTCAAGCTCTGTATTACCACGCTCGTAGCGGAAGATGTGGTAGTTGACGCCATCGGCTCCCAACTCCTTGGGGATGGGCACACGGAAACTCTTACCTACATTGGCCTTGAACACCCACTGACTGACGTTGTAATTGATACCTGCCGACCAAGTCACGCTGTTGAAGTTCTTGCTGAACTCTGAGGAGCGCTCCTTGTACACGGAATCTGTACCAACAGGTGTCAGGAACCAGTCCTGATAGCTATGGATGTGTGTGTGAGCATAGTCGTAACGTACGCCTGCATTCAGGATCAGGTTGTCATTTACCATGTAGCGGTCCATCATATAGGCGCCAAGGCTTAGTGTCTCGAAGTCTGGGATGATAAAGCCCCAGCCGCCACGACGGTTGTGTTGGTATTCGCTACTGAGGCCACCACACAGTTCATGCTTGCCTAACGTGTGATGTAGACGCAGGCCTGCCGTATAGGTGCTCTTGTTGAAACGACGCTCCAGTGTACCGTCAGGAATGGGCATGTAGCCATGGCTAACGGGTTCTGAGAGCTCCTCGCGCAGGTTGTTCTGGTAAGCCAGATTCAACTCTACAAGGGTTGCCTCGTTGTGCCATGCCGTATGGCTGAGCACCTTCAGGTGGTTGACCCACTGATAGGGCAGGTCTATATCACGGCGTGAATGGTCGTAGTCAATGTCAGAGAGGCGCACCTCTAATCCATGGGCGTTGGCAAAGAAGCCACTCTTGCTGTAGCTGTCAGATACCAATACGTCTGTATGGAAGTGCGAGCCTACATAACCTAACATCACACTACCGTCACGTTCGCAACCGGCTGTGTTGCGCAAACGACCGTCCTTCAGCTTGATCCAATAGGAATAATACTGGATGCTATCCGTTGGAACCTTATAGTCGGCATAGTCTATGAATGTTGCATGTGCACGATAGAACCAGTTCCCGTGCCTTCCGCCTACCTTGGCAGAAACGCCCAACTGCCCATTGTTGGTACGTCCGAACAATTGAACACTGCCGCTGAACGGCTCCGTAGGAACACGGTTGCTGTAGAGGTTGAGCACGCCGCCAATGGCATCGCTACCGTAGAGCAATGCCGCAGGACCCTTTATAACCTCTGCACGGTCTATTGCGAACTGGTCTATCTCCAGCCCGTGGTCGTCTCCCCACTGTTGTCCTTCATGCTTGATACCATCTTGTGATACAGCCAACCTATTGAAGCCCAAGCCACGAATGGTAGGTTTAGACTGCCCGCTGCCTATGGCCATTGCCTTCACACCGGGGATACCCTCCAGTGTCTGCATCAGGCTGCCGGCAAAGTTCTGCCTCAGATATTCCTGACTGACCTTGACGGTTGACTGGGACGAGCGCATCTGGTATTCGCGACGTCCAAGACCGTTTATGGTAACATCATGCAGCGTGACAACAGTGTCTTTTGGTGCTGATGCACATAGCATAGCAGCCAATAACAAGTTAATCATACTGTCTTGTCTGTTTGAGTTTCTTTAATAAGATGAGATTGTCCCCACTATGTCTGGGGAAAAGAATTCAAACAAACGGGGGTGCTCTGAGCTGGGGAATGCCGTATTCCTCAAAATGAATGTCACTTTGAAGTTGGGCAAAATGTATTCTGTTTACCTTTTTATAATATACAACAGCTAACAGACCTGTTGTAATGAATGAAAAAGTCAGGAACTGGCATAGCACACAAGCGTGCATGGTGGTAGTCAGCTCACCCAGGTGACCGTGGCAATGGTGGTGCACACATTCGTTGCACTCATCGGCATGAAGACCGTCTGATTCATGAACGTGGACAGACGACAGGATGAGCATTGGCAGGAACACTGCCAACAGAACCCAAGAAGCAATATGTCTCTTCCTATCCACGTTCATGGCCGCAAAGGTACAAATAAATACTCTATGTTATACCTGTTTAACGTCTTTTTTTTAGAATCCTACCCACAACTGGCGCGTGAACTTACGGTACAGCTCATCCCAGCGGGTGACGGTAGCACCGAAGAAGTCGCGTGTGTAACCGTCCAGGAAGGTCTTCTTCTCATCATCGTTGGTAAGGTTCTGCCATGTCTGCTCTACGAAGGGCAGTTCACGCTTTCCCTTGTCCAGGAAATACTGCTGACCGTTCTCTATGTCCTTACGACTGTTGTCCCATCTGACGGTTGCCAGACGGTTTGCCTGACGGTAATGCCAGAGGGCGGCATCGTCACGCAGACGGTGCTGACCGCAGATGTTCAGCATGGTGGGCAGGGTAGTGTTGCCTGCAAAGACAGGGAAGCGGGGTGATTCTCCAGGGTTGTCCAGACAGATCCATGCTACGCCTCCTACCTCGTTGGGTAACCAGGAACGCAGCTGAATGATGGTACTATAGGCACACCATGATACACTGACGGTACGAATGTTCTGCATGGTAGAGTCGTTCAGCAACTTGCCATAGAGTGTTATCTCATCGGGTCTCATCCATGGGTTGGTAATCATGGCCTTGCCTTTTACCTCAGATTTGGCTGCCAGGCTGTCTATTTTGCAGGAGAGGCTCTGGTCTGTGCCTTCGTAATAAGAGCCCAGCAACTTGACTACACGCTCAACGCTAACCAATGAATCAGGACGCACGCTCACGGGCAGTTCCTCCATTTCTGCCGTAAAGCCTTTTGAAGGGGCCAGTTGCTGCATGATGTACAACTCACGAACGGAGTAGTTCTTGGGCTCGTCATAGTAGTTGCCACCGCTGTAGGCCTTCCAGAAAGAGAAATCCTCCTTGCCGTCCCACAGCTTCATCTTACGGGCCACCTCAAAGACATTGTCAGAGGCCATGAAATGGTCGGGATCAGTAAGGTCTATCTTGCCGATTCTGCTGACGTTGGCGCTGACGGCTATCTCATCATCGGGGATACGCTGAGCAGCCCATACACCACCTATCTTCTTGGGGCCTTCGCCCTGTACCTCAAAGATCCAAACTTCGTTGGGGTCGGCAATGGTCAGACACTCGCCTGAGTCGCCATAGCCGTATTTCTTTATCAGCTCGCCCATCAGGCGGATAGCCTCGCGTGCTGTGGTGCAGCGTTCCAAGGCTACGCGTGCCAGCTCCTCTATCATGAACATGCCCGCCTTATTCTCCATGGTATCACGTCCGCCATAGGTGGTCTCACCAATACCCAGCTGATGTTCGTTCAGGCAAGGGTAGGCGGTATTCAGGTAACGGTAGGTATGTTTAGCCTGTGGAATCTTACCTTTCTCCTTAATGCCTGTACGGTCATCGGCATGCTCGGTATGCATGGTGCCTTCATAAACACTCATGATGGTATCACGTGGATAGTCCTGAGCAGGAACCATATTCATCCAGGTACGGTACCACGAGTCGCAGGTGTGGCTGGTGATAACGCTGCCGTCTGCAGATGCTTTCTTGCCTACCATAATACTGGTGCAGGCATCTTTAGCGCTCTGTGCCATCACCGTCATGTTGTTTCCTGCTATGCCCATCAGAGCGGTCAGGAGTATCAGAAGTCCATATTTTCTCATATAGTTATATTTTAAACTTTCGGGAGTTATAAAATGGAGTTAAATAGGGAGTTAAGCCAGCAAGCTGGCTGGAAGTTATGCGTTTTGCGCAGGACGATAGTTGGGGATGCAGACAACCTTTTTGGTATTGTCCGTTTTAACTCCCACGAGCGTAGCGAGTTAACTTCCATTTTTACTTCCCATTTTTTTCAGACATCAAAGGTACGAAAAAGTGAGTGAAATACAAAATAAAACGGAGATTTATTTTTACTTCAGACCGATAGTTCCCTTGGCGTTAGTCAATGGGGCAAAAAAAATCTGCGCCATAGCTGCAGAAGCCATGACGCAGAAGTTATTGTCTGAGAGATTACTCTCACTTAATCGCAACCTTTTTGCCATTTACAATGTATATTCCCTTTGGCAATTTTGAATTTTGAATATTGATATTTGAATTCACCTTACGTCCACTGAGGTCGTAAATAGCTCCCTCGCCTTCGGAAAGGGTAGGTTTGTTTATTCCTACCTCTTCATCGGTAGCATTGTAATAGCCATTAACACTGCTGTATAATACATACTGGTGGGTCTTGTCCAGGACAGGATACTTATCCTCTCCAATGGTCTGGCGCCAGTTGATAGTGGTTTGGTCGCCATTCAGCTTGTAGCAAATCTCGCCACTTGCAAGTATCTTGTCATCAACAGCGGTAGCCTCCTGTGGTGTTGCTGTTCTTCCACTACCAGATCCGTTAATATAATCGCCTTGGTAATAGCTGTTGTAAATCTTAGAGTTGCCACCATTCAGGGCACCGAAGAACTGACCGTTCCTGGGGGAATTTACCTTTCCGATAGACAAGCAGTCCTTGATGGTTGTGGTGGCAGAGTTACAATAGCCTACCATACCGCCAAATGTACAGTTACCAGGTGCTGTAGCAGTGTTGTTAAGCTGGCCATCGAACAGACAGCTGCTGATGTTGAGGACGGCTGCTGAGCTATTGAGGGCATATCCTACAATACCACCATAGTTACCGCTTCCTCCGGCGTCCTTTGAGTTGAAGGTACCAGAGTATGTACAACGTATGATGTTGGTTGTGCCGTTGTCAGCACTGCCTAAGATACCACCTTGTCTTCCACCCTCTCTTGCATTAGTGAAATTAACATAGCTGTGTATGTCTCGGATGGTTACATTCTGGTCGCGTGAGAAACCAATAACGCCCATGTACTGCTCACCCTTTGCGTTGTCAATCTCGCCATAGATGGTGAAGTTCTCGACTATTGCATTGGTTGAAAGCACGCCGAACAGACCATAGAAGTTCTGTGTTGAAGAGCATATGAAGTTGCTGATGGTATGACCTTGGCCGTTGAAGTGACCCTTATAGGCAATGCTCTTTTCGCCCCAGAATCCAATGGGTTCCTTCCAGTTGCAGTCGGTCATATCAATGTCATCCACCAGAACAGCATCTGCCGTGTTCATGCCCATATTCACAATACCTGCAAAGAGAATCAGATCATTTGCTGTAGACAGCTGATATACGCCATCCACCTTGGGGAGTGTTATCAGGTTGGCATTGTTCAGCTTGTCGGCAATGGCAAAAGCCTCTTCGGTTGTAACATCTCCGTTTCTATAATGATCCTGAGCGATAAAGATCTCTTCATCCCATTGGGTGTACAAATCATCAGGAATCATGCCTTTATCGTACATCTCGACAAGGATATTATAAAGTTGGGTGGCTGCATCAAACATGGTAATGTAAGCCTTACGGTTGGTAAGTACTTCGTTGAAGAGGTCTGAGAAACGGTTGATGAGTTCCATCTTCTTCTTGCCAGTATCTGCATTGGGTACTGCGGTCACCAGCTCTTTAAGTTGCTCCTTGAGGGTATTAGACATGTTGGGATATTTGTTGTACATATCACCGTCGTCATAGAAGGAGTCAATGATGATTTGAGCGCGTGCAGCGAAACCGTTCAGTACATCCGTTAGCTTCTCGTTGGCCTCTTCCTCGGTGCCCAGATAGTAAACATGTATGTTACCGAATGGCATCCAGTCGTTGGCAAGACCCGTTCCTCGGGTGAGCATTCCTATTTCCAGTGTGCTGTCTTTAACCTCGGTTGCACAGAAGTTCAGGTAACGACCTGCATTGAAGGCAACAGAACAGCCGTCTCTTCCATTGGGGACATATCCCAGGATGTCAATGCCAATTGTATATTCAGCATCGCCGCCAGTTGTTCCAAGACAGTTCTCGCCAATCTCAGCTTCATCCATGCTGATATAATCCTCGCCTGGAGACATGAAATAGTTGAACGTGTTGTTCATATAGAACTGACCGGCATAGAACTGACATGCTACATCATTACCGGTACGGAACAGACCGTTGATGGTAGTCATATAGATACCGTTGGGTACTTCTGGAAGTGTCTGTGAAGCCTTGAAACTCGTGTTGTTGTAGGCCTCGGCAATAGGCATGATTTCTGTTTTGCCTGCCACGCTTGCAGAACCGCCTTCGTATCCAACAGTCCATCCTTCATAACCGTCTTTGAAGTCAGGATTAACCAGCAAGCGGGTTATCTCGGTTCCTGATGTGATGCCGCCTGCGATGGCATTCTCCAGCATCTGCTTTACATAGGTTATCTCAGCCGCAATAGCGTCATCGTCCAGCGTCATGTTCTCTATGATGAAGGTATAGCTTCCGTTGGGATAATCATTGTTGGGCTGTGTTGCCTCATTTGGATCAAGGTAAGCCAGAAGGAAGTCTGTCCATTCACCCTCCAGATTATTGTCCTCTACATACTTGGCTGCCTCCTCACAAGTCTGTACATAAGCAGCATAGTTGGCAGCAGAGGTCTTGATGTCCTTCTTTACCTCGTAGGCTTCCTTATAGGCAGCAAGGAACTTGTCAAGTTCAGTGATATTCTCCCAAGACTGAACGTCTGCCTTATATGCATCCAGTAAGCCCTTATATGCCATTGTTTCCTCGATAAAGTCATTCTCGATGGAGATGCAGGTATTGATGAAGGATGCAACAGAAGAAGGATCATCGGGATTGACGTTCTCGTAGCTTTCGTTTTCTGTCTGATATACTAGGCCATAGATGTCGCCAAAGGGAACAGGATATGTGGCCTCTTCCATAACCTGGTGCCAAGCGGGATCAATGAATGACTCTTCGTTCAGCTTCCAGGTAATCTCGCCGCTGGCGAGTTGGCTTTCGTTAGTCTGTTCAGGCATGATTCCCTTCTCAGATCCGCTTCCTTTGCCCTTTGTAGAGCCACTTAGGTAATAGTTCTTTCCTGCGTAGGAGGTGTTGCTATTGTTAAGTGTGCCGAAGAACTGACCAGCGCTATTTGCGTTTACATTACCAACAGACAGGCAGTTCTTGATTGTTACTTTTCCTGAATTACAGTAACCGACTATGCCTCCGTAATCGCCGTCTGTTGTTCCGTCTCCAATTGTTCCTTCGAACAAGCAGTTGGTGATGTTGATGATAGCACTGCTACTATTGAGCGCAAGTCCTACAAAGCCGCCAATGTTACCTCCCTTAGGACTAAAGGTTCCGGAATAGGTACAACAATCAATATTTACTGTACCACCACCTTGGTTACTTCCCAAGATACCCGCTTGTCTTGACTGGTTGGTTGTGATGTTGAGCTTACTGTATACGTTGCTGATGTTTGTTACACCACCTCTTGTTGAGCCGACAACGCCAACAAACTGGTGCGTACTGTTGATATCGCCTTCTATAGTGAAGTTTTTAATGACAGCACCGTTGGCAGCAGCGCCAATCAGACCTGCATCGTTAGCCGTTGTGGTCAGGGTAAAGTTAGAGATGACGAATCCTCTACCGTCAAATGTACCAGTGTAGGGTTTTGTTTCATTGCCGATGGGAGTCCATGTTACACCATTCATGTCAATATTGGCAGTCAGTATGGCGTTGGCATCAAGAGCTCCCTTGTTTGCCTTTGTGCCAAACCATGTGAGCTGTCTGGCATTGGCAATCTCATAGTAGCCGTCGGCATTGGGTGTAAGTCCGTCTTCGAAGAAGAGACCGCAATAGTCGCAGAATCCGTCAACCATATTGTGGTCGTCCTGAGTAGTCTCTGTAGGTGTATTAGTATAGGTGGACTCCTCATAGACATCTCCATTGCAATGCTTACGTCCTACCATATATACTTGTCCGCGTGTGGCATCCAGCACAGGTCCCTGGTCAACACCTATAGTCTGATACCAGGCTATTTCTGTCTGGTCGCCGTTCAACAGATAGCAAACCTTACCGGTGGCCAGTTGGTCGTCAGTGAAACTTGTGGCTGCCAGAGCTTCCACACCGCTATCGTTCCTACCTGCGCCGTAGGCACTGCCTACAAGCCAGCAGTTGCCTGTCAGTTTTGCTGCATCAAAAGTCCTCAGTCTGCCTACGATGGCACTGCCGAATGAGGGGTTTTCTTCATAAGCATCGCAAGTTACATAACCCATGTTCAAGCAACCCTTTACGTATGAGCCCGAGTTGTTGAGGTAGCCGGCAATACCGCCTGCAGCACAGTTCAGGTCGGCATATTTGATGCTGCCGTAGTTGGTACAATACTCTACACGGTCGCCTCCAAGGTATGATACAATACCGGCAAAGTTATCGTTGTTGCCAGTAACTACTTCCATTGAGCCTGCAAAGGTACAGCCGCTAATGGTGTTTCCGCCTTGTGCTGAACCTACAACACCTGCAACATGGTGACATCCGGATTGTATGACAGAAATTTCCAGGGTGGAGTGTACGTTAGAGACAGAAGTGCCTGTTGCCCATCCTATAATTCCTGATCCTGTTCCTGCCGTTACACTCAGCTTACCATCTACGCTGAAGTTACTGATGGCAGCAGAACTGGTAACGCCAAAGAGGCCGAACTTGCCTTCACTTGTTGCGTTGAAGCCTGTAATCTTATGACCCTGTCCGTTGAACATACCAGCATAGGGCTTGGCTTCAATACCAATGGGGAATTCCCAAGGCTCGGTTAGGGTGATGTCGGCTGTCAGCACAGCGTTAGCTTCGTTATTTTCCTCATTTACATATTTGGCAAAGTTAATCAATTCCTCTGCAGTACCAATCTCTGTTATTACAGGAGGAGTGATGCTACCCAGTTCAGTTATCTGAGTATCGCTAAGCGCTTTTTCCCAGAATGCTACCTGAGATACGTAGGTATCCTGTTTCTCGCCGTCCTCGTCGCAGAACAGATAGAAGCCGAAAGGCTGCATCTTAAAGCGGTCATTGTTGTCGGGGTTGGAAGTAACAAGTTTTCTGCCTTCCAGATAGAGGATGTTCTTGCCGTCGCGATAGGTAAGGACAACGCGATACCACGTATTGGCATTGATTGTTCCGAAGTATCCGGGACTGGTAAAGGACCTGATACCAATTTTGTTTTCATGAATGAACAGGTCACCATCGTTGCCGTTGTCCTCGGCTGTCTGGAACAAGCCATCGAAAGGTCCGGCATTAGTTACCATGATGTCCATCATGATGGTGTATGACTGTGAAGCCTCAGCACCTTCTGCACGTTCTACCTTCAGGGCAGATGCAGCTGGCACCAGTATAGCTTTCTCCTCGGCAGAGGGACCGTCTGTCTGCACAATCTTTGCATCGCTAAGGGTAGAAAGCGTAATGCTTTTAGCTCCCAGCAGAGCAGGAATCATCTTCAGGCTTCCCTTGTTAGGTGCCATCAGGTCTTCCGCTTTGTTGAAGTTCCATTGTGCTGTAGGTTCGGGTACTCCTTGAGCCCAGACGCCAACACTGTTTCCTATTAGCCCAATTAGGGCAATAAGAAATGTCCAAAGTAATCTTTTTCCCATAATAGTGATTTGTTAGTTAAAGTTAATAATGGTTTAGTATAGTATGTTTTTTTATTTAAGGCTTTTTTTTAGGGGCAAGGGGCAAGTGGTTAGGGGCAAGAGGATAGTTCTACACGTGTTTCATATTTATAATAATAAGGTTAAACCGCTGCAAATATACACAAAGGTTTTGATAATCAAACTTTTTTTAAGAAAAAAGGCAAAAAAAAAGTGCATAGTTCATGGTTCATAGTGCATAGTTACGCTAACCGCTAACTTTTCTCCCTCTCCTTTGGAGAGGGTTGGGTTGAGGACTTACTTACTTTGTGTGTACCCTTCGCTCTTCAGGATTTCCAAGAGGCGAGGGCGATGGTCGCCTTGGATGATTATCTCGCCATCCTTGGCCGTTCCTCCAACACCGCATTTCTGCTTCAGCAGCTTGCAGAGGGCGTTCATGTCATCCTCTGAGCCAACGAAGCCTCGGATGATGGTAACGGTCTTACCACCACGCCCGGCTCTCTCCATAGCCAGACGTAGCTTCTGCTGCTTGGGTGGCAGCGTCTTAATCTGATCATCTTCCTCGTATATATCACTCTCTGTGACCTCTGGCACAGGAACACCCGTCAGGGCGCTAAGTTTATCTTTCCAGTCTTCCATCCTTCTTTAATTCAAGATTCAAAATTCAAAATTCAAAATTACGCTAACCACTAACCGCTAACCGAGAATTTCCTCTCTGCAAAGATACATCTCCCATCAAGGAAATGCAAATTTTCTCTGGTAAAAGTAACATATTATACACAGATTTCTTTGGTGGTCTGTTACTAATTTGTATCTTTGTCCGCTGATATCAATAAATTCTATATAAATATGAAGAGAACACATCTACTCCTAATGCTATTGGCTCTCTGCCTTGTTATCAATGCACAGCCTATCAGCCAGCAAGAGGCTCTGAAACGCGCAACCTCTTATCTGAAGTCTACCCCCGTAGCCGACCGTGCCCATAGGGCCAAACAGCAACTCAGGATGAATCCTGTAAGTGTGGATATTCCTAACCTCTATGTCTTTGACATCCAGGGTGGCGGATATGTTATTGCCAGTGGCGATGAGCGTGCCTTGCCTGTGTTGGGCTACAGCATGTCATCCCACATGGACTGGGACCGTATGCCGGATAATATGCGTTGGTGGCTGAAGGGCTACAGTCAGGCCATTGAGGCATTAGGGGATGCTCAGATAACAGATACTGAGGGAGGAACACGTGCGGGCAAGGCTGCAATAGCCCCCCTTGTAACCACGCATTGGGATCAGGACCCCCTCTACAATATGCTATGTCCCTGCTACAACGGTCAGTCTGTACAGTATGCCGGCAAGAGCTGCGTAACGGGATGTGTGGCTACTGCTATGGCTCAGGTAATGAACTACCACCAATGGCCCAAGGAACCCTCAACAGAGATTCCGGGCTATGGTTACTCAGTAAGTAACCTTGAACCTCAGAATGGTCTGGTAGAGGATTTTGAGATGTCAGCCCTCGCCCCAATGTCCTTCGACTGGGACAATATGTGTGATCAGCTGACCAACAGTGACGGTAGTACCGCAGCAGGCGTGACCCGTAACAATATAATGGCTGTTGCCCGCCTGATGCTCTATTGCGGACAGTCGGTACAGATGTCGTACAGTCCCTATATCTCTTTGTCCTTCGTCTCTTATGTGGCTCAGGCCCTGCGTAATTACTTCGGATACGACAAGGGTGTACGTAGTATAAACCGTTTAGGCTACAGCATCAGCGACTGGGAGAACGTCATCTATCAGGAGCTGGCCAACAACCGCCCTGTAGTCTATGCCGGTCAGTCCGACTCTGGCGGCCATGCCTTTGTCTGTGATGGTTATGACGGAAACGGAATGTTCCACATCAACTGGGGATGGGGTGGCTATTTCGAGGACTATTTCTCACTCTCCGTGCTCAATCCCTACGCTCAGAATGTATCCGGCATTACGGTTGCCGGTGTAGGTTTCAGTATGAGCCAAGAAGCTGTTATCGGCATCCAGCCGCCTACTGAAGGCACCGTAGCAGCCGATGATCTGCCTCAATTGACTAACTTGGCTAATTATAACGTTATAGATTTGGGCGACGAATATCAGGTTACATGGAATTATTTATATACAAACCTCATCTATCCGAAGGCCGAATTCCAGTTTGACCTGGTTCTACGTACCCAAGACGGGTACTTACATCCGCTTCAAGTCGGGTGTGCGCCTGTTAACGCGGAAACAGAACTAAACTATTTTTATTATATCACCATACCCAAGACAGGGTTAAGTCTCCCCGATGGCGTTTACAGGCTCTATCCTTATTATGTATGCAATTCCGTTCCCAATAGCTCATGGCAGAACCTTGGCGGCGAAAGGATATACGTAGATTGGGTCATCCAGAATGGTGTATCTACGCTTTCATCTGTTCCTTCTGTCTCAATGTTTAGGGTTAGCAAGTGCGAGATTACCCGTGGTACAGGAGAGATAGGTACGCCTAACGACCTCACCCTTACCATCCGTAACAGTGGCTCTGAGTATCAGGGAACCCTTATAATCACTCCTTACTTCATTGGTAATGATGATCCTAAGGAGGCGTGGGAAAAGGTTACATCTTCTGAAGACTTACCAGAAGGGTACGAACAGTTGGATAACCTTACCTCAGGCGCCTATCTGAAGTCCGGAGCTACTATTGCCAACCACGTTACCTTCTCCTTCACACCACAGTATGAAGGTAGATATCTGCTCTGCCTTTCTGAGATTCCACCTACTCCAATGAGCAGTCCTGTTCCCTTTGCCTATACTTCAATAGAGATCAGCGACCCAACATCAATTCGGAATTCAAAATCCGAAATTCAAAATTCAAAAATGGGGGAGGTTTACGACCTTGCAGGGCGTAGGGTGAATTCTCGATTCTCAATTTTCAATTCTCAATTGAAGAAGGGAATATATATCCAGAACGGGAAGAAAGTGGCGTTTTAGTGCATAATACAAGGCTTATGTCACCCTTTTCTGGTAAACGCAAACCCCTTAAAAAACTATCACTTTGATATAGTCTTTCAGATGATAGAGAGGGTTGCCGGCTCGGTTCTGAGAATCGGAGATGAGCAGGATGGTCTGGCGGCCGTCCTCCAATCGGGGTCCTAAGCACATCCCCTCGTAATTGGCAAAGTTTTTCCTTCCTATAAAGCGGATACCTGTACTGAACGCATAGAGCAGCTTTTTAGGAAGGAATTTCTTTTCATCCATATCCTGTAATGGTTGGGTCAGATCTGTTATAGGCTCTCCCAGACGTGGATTCACGCTATAGATACGTATGTGGCATTTGGCACCATTGTAGCGTTTAGGGATATTCAGTTCACGTTCCATCACCAGTAGTGTGGTGTCGTTGACGGCTAACAGCTCAGGAATGCCAAAGGCAAATAGTCTGGAGGAACGGTTGGTTACAGGCGCCTCTGTCTTGTAGGCGTACTGTTGCATAGGCTTCCCATCAGAGCCTAAGCACTGCAGGCGCAATAGGGTAGGTGTTGGATTGTTGAGACTGGTAGGTGCCTTCACATCCGTGCGTAGTCCCTGTTCCGTTGTTGTCCAGAATACATTCTGACTGGCATTATAGGTCAGCGCCTCAAAGCCATAGTTAGGGAAGATGTTATTCTTGCTATAGCATTCTGGTACAGAGAGGCTATGTCCTGTGGTCGAACCGTCTTCTGCTAGTTCCAGAATCTGCTGGTCGTTCTCGGCAGAGACATAGAGGCCCTTACCTGGAACGTAGGCAATACCCTCGCTATCCCGTGCACTGCCTAATGTCTGTGTATTGTAATGATGTGCCACGAATTGCATCTCCCTTATATCGCCAGAAGGCAGAAACCGTATGCTCACTTCCGTCCATCCGTCCGCTTCCTGCTTGTCGCTGATTAGGGCATAGCGGTCACCCTGTATGTGTGTGATTCCGCTGTAGTTCCCGGCAGGAATATCCCACCTCTTCATATTGTGCTGCTTAAAGCACTGCACCTCTTGCGCATAGAGCACAGGAGCCATCAACAGGGAAAGGAGTAGGGCGTAGTATCTCATTAACTATTCGACTATATGCTTGTTATTTATTGTGACTTTCGTTTGCAAATATACAAAGTTTAATTCACAAAAAAAGAATCATAATTGCAATTTTACGACAAGCCCCCACTTCTCACTCAGGAGAAGCGGGGGGCTCTCATTTGTCATTTAGCGGATGCGTCATGCCATGCATGAAGTTACACCCAGGCTTGTTGCAATGGCCGAAAGAATGGCCAGTATCGTCTGAATGACGAATTTCCATGTTTCCTTTTTCATTTTTGTAAATGGTTATAGGTTATAGGTTATTGGTTATTGAATTGTTAGGGGCGAGGAGCAAGGGGCAAGGAGCAAGAGAATTGTTCTACTTTCAACTCTACACTATCAACTTCTAAAATGACTCTAAACTCTAAACTTTCCTCCTCCCAAGCGGGGAATGTATTTCCGCTCCGCGGTTAGAATAATTATTTCTCTTTTAAAGGGTGTAAGTTCACACCGTGAATGGCAATGTGATTTGGCATTGGACGTTAAAAGCTCGCTTTTATAAGTACAATGATAAAGCATAGTGCCAAGGGATTACGCAGTAAGCCCCCAACCTTTGAAAGAGAACCCTTTCTGCGAATATCTGCGATTTCTGCGTGAGATAAAAAATCTGTGAGATCCGTGGGATCTGTGTGAGAATAATATCTGCACTTTCCGCGCTTTCTCTTGCCGAAGGCAAAGGAGATAAGAAAAATAATGTTCAATGGTCAATGGAAAGGGAGCGCCCGAAGGCGCTGCCTTATCAGTTCTGTCCGCTACCACCTCCGGTGTTACCACCTGTGTTACCACCGCCATTGCCGGTGTTGGTACCCTCCCCCTCGGGGGAGTCAGGAGAGGGGTTCTCTTCCGGGTCTTCCACCTCTCCGCCATCATCGCTGGTTACACGCTTCACCTCTTTGCCGTCCTTGTCGTAGCAGGTAATCTGCACGGCGGTCTTGGCCAGTTCGTCCTTCAGCTCGGTGTTGGGGGTGAAGATAATGCGGCGACTGGAAATCAGACCTGCCTTCACCTCGTTCACGTTCTCTACGCTCTTGGCGCGCAGGCCGAATCGCATGGTTCCCAGTCCGGGCAGCGCCACACTGTGACCCTCTGTTGCCCATGCCTTGATGACCTCGCCGGCTGCGTCCCAGCAAGCCTGCATCACGCCTCGGCTAACGCCAGAGCGCAGGGCTGCCTCGCGGATTACCTTGTCCTGAGCCAGAGCGGTATACAGCTCGGGCATCATCACGTAGCGGTAGGTATCGGCATACTTGCCAACCTTAATCAGCTGCTCCTTTGCTTTAACTTTAAGTGCCATAATCAATAGTTTTTAAATGGTTATACTCAACATTTTCTGTCTAGTAGGGGAGTAAGTTTTCTTTAACTAGCGCGCTGTTTCTCCTCTGTTTTGACAATGCAAAGATACGGCGCCGCCATTGCGGTTCTCGAATGAAATGCCAAACTTTTTTCTAATTCTTCACTCTTCATTGCCACTTTGTTCTCGCATTCGCTCGCGACCCCTTCGGCGTTCTTCACTTCTAAGCCGCGGTCATTTTGGTCATTTGGTCATTTGTCAAAATCAATTTCAAAAGTGTCAAAACCGCCACTATAATAAATATTATATATTTATATATAGTGAGCAAATGACACAATCCCGAAATGAAAATGACCATTTTGACCTTGACCACTTTGACCATTTATATCGGTTATTGGTTATAGGTTATTGGTTATTGAGAATAATGGTCAAGGCTGCGATTAAGTGAGAGCAATAACAAGCTCGCTTGATTATTGCCGAACGATAGCAGGCTCGACGCGCAGCGTCAATGGTCAATGGAAAAAATTCTTCACTCTTCATTCTTCACTCTTCACTTTTTTTTGTAACTTTGCGGTCGATTTAAAACACATAACTTCATGGAATCAAAAGCTAAAGATTATTGTTTAAGGGCAGCGATAGCGTTGCTCTTGATGCTGTTTACGGGCATAAGTGCGTGGGCGCAGGATCCTGCCAGCATCGGCAGCATCCAGTACAACAGCACGTTGGGAGCCTATGAAATCAACAGCGTGCAGAACCTGAACGACCTGGCCGTGTATGTGAACGGAAGGGGTACGTACAGCACCAGCGGCGATGAGACCACCGCCCACAGTTGCCAGGGTCTGATATTCAAGCAGACTGCCGACATCACCTACACCGGCACCGACAACTATACGCCCATCGGACTCTTTGTCAACGAAGACGGCTTCCAGGGCACCTTCGACGGCCAGGGCAATACCATCAGCGGCATCGACTGCACCGGCGACGGGCTGACGGGGGAAGAAGAACCGCTGGGCCTATTTGGACAGAACCAGGGCACCGTCAGGAACGTGACCCTGAGCGGCTGCTGCTTCGCATCGGCTAACGATGAAAACTATAGTGATAACTATAGTAATAACGATGCGATATATGTTGGCATCGGTAGCATAGCGGGCTTGAATAACTACACCGGTACCATCAGCAACTGCACCGTGACGGGCGGCACCGTGAGCCGAACCAGAACGGTAGATGCAATAAGATTTGAAACGTCTATCGGCGGCATTGCTGGCGAAAACAATGGCAGCATCACAGACTGCACCTATAGCGGCAGCGTGAGCGGCACTTACAGCGGAAGTAAAACAAATGATTGTTTCTTCCATATCGGCGGCATTGTAGGCATTAGCAAAAATGGCGGCAGCATCACGGGCTGCGGCAGCGATGCCGCGGTCAGCTGCTCGGCACCTAATGTCTACGCCCCCTGTCTATATGTCGGTGGCATCGCGGGTCTTAATAATGGCATGCACGACAATGCCACGGTCAGCGACTGCTTCTTCAGCGGCACGCTCAGCGGCACGGGCAAGACTGGCGGCAGCACCAGTTATATATACATCGGCGCCTTTGTCGGAAGGTCAATCAACAGTTCCATTGTCACAAACAACTATTACTACGGCGACTATGCCTCCACCATCGGTTATGAAGGCGGCAATGGGACTCTTGCAAACCTTGTCCGCGTCTATCAGCTGACCGGCAACGGCATCACCGCCACCGCACCCGAGGGCAGCGGCACCACCTTCAAGGGCGTGAGCTACTTCAAGGCCGACGCCACCGTCACACTG
>Ga0265298_10002230_pt1 | contig 27277 bp, 27 predicted proteins | sample AusTroGonzalo_MG_3_FD_193486 | JGI IMG/M metagenome (GOLD analysis project Ga0265298, IMG submission 193486) | Bovine rumen microbial communities from tropical cattle in Woodstock, Queensland, Australia - Gonzalo_01 | ecosystem: Host-associated > Mammals > Digestive system > Stomach > Rumen ...
GCCGATTTATTTTTGGCACGTGCCAGTTTTCGGTCGTCACGTGGCAGATTTTATTTGCCACGTCGCAGTTTCGAGATTGTCACGTGACGATGTTTTTCTCACTTCTCGCCCTCGCCCTCCTTGGCGGCTGGTTTCGGACTTGCCACGGTGTAGTTGCCCGGCTGAAGCTGTGTGGCAGCGTCAGCCTTTGCCATGAGTGCTTTGAGGGTCATCAGGTTCGCGCTACCCATTGGCTCGTCGCCACCTTCGACGGCTGGCAGATCATGTTCGGCACGTACCTCGTTGAACGTCCAACCGTTCTGCAAGTGGTAGCCGTCAATCTTCGCTTGCGTCTCCTTATCCATGCGCAACAGGGGCTGTTCGCACAGGTGGAAGCGGTGCTGGCCGAAGTCGTAGATGGAGAGCAGCTTGCGGAAGCACTCGGCCTCCATCTCGGCACCGTCGGGCGCAATCGTGCGGCTCAGGTACTCCATCGTGGCGTTGGTGTAGGTGGTGTAGTGCGAGTTGGTGTCCATCATCAGCAGTGGGCGCGGTGTGGCGTAGAAACGTGCCACGTCGTCGTGCGACATGCCGAGAATATCTATCATGGCCATGTCTTGCGCCGAAAGGCTCAGGTTCTGGAACTTCTCCATGCCTCTCAGCACGTTGATGTCCTGCTGATATACTCTTTCGTTGACCTCCTTTGCGTAGCGTTCCGACTCGTCTTTGTTGAACATGCCGAACGCCAGCGTGCCCTGTCCAGTTGCCGGCTTCTCCTCGCTGATAAATCCCTTCACGCGGCCACCCTTTGCAGCCGTTTCGAGAGCCAGACGGCCCTCCGTCTTGATCAGACTCAGCGTGTCGAAAGCGAACCGCAGCGTCGAGATACCCCAGAATCCGTTGCGCTCGCGGTAGGTGTTCGGGAAGTGCAGCACGTCCTCACGCGGTGCAATCTTATTCTTCACGATGCCCTTGTCGCCCATGTAGGTGACGACGTAGGTGTTCGTGCCGAGGTTGTAACCGCCGCACTCAGCCAGCCACAGGTATTTCGGCTCGCCCAGTTCGTCGCGCTCGATGTACACAAAGCCGTTGCCCAGCATCAGACGGTTCACCGTCACCTGCTCCCACAGCGACTGCGCCGACATCATGGGGTTCGGCTCGACCTGCAACAGATAGTTCAGACGGGTGCCGAATGACACATTGCCGCCGCGAGGCTTCTGCACGTCCATCACGAAGTTGCCGCCCTCACGGTCGCGCACCTGGTATTGCATCTGCATCTGCCCGATGGTCTTCGCCCTCAGTTCCACTGCACGATAGACCGCCGAGACGGTCAACGCCACTCGCGGATGACGGGCCGACACAATGCGCTCCTCAAACGAACCGCCCTTCACGTCCGTCTTGTTGGTCGGATGCTGCGGGTCGGTCGTCACGGGAATGCCTGCCCCCGCCTGTTGCTGCGGTGTCAGGCTCTCGCGCTTACGGCTTCCGAAGATGTTAGTTCCGAATATTTCCATAACTATTTGCCTTTTCTATTCGTGCGCTTTGCTGTCTTGGGTTTACTTTCCTCTGCCTTCTTTGGCTCTGGCTTCACGAAATCGGGGTCTTCCACCACCTCCCAGCGTTTCAAGTCGCGGGTGTCGATGGTCTTGTAGGTCTTGCCACTCAGCTTGCTCTTCAGCAGCCAGCCCGTTTCGGCCTCCAACCGCCACTGGTCGTTTCCCTGTGGTGTCTTTGCGATATGTTCCATAATCTTCTGCGTTTTGGGGTTCGAGAATATGAGCGCACTCAATATCTGTTCCTTCTCCGGCGTGCGCTCGTTTACACCGAAGAAATTGCGGTCGCTCTGCGACTTGATCATGTTCGTGTAGTGTGTGTCGCCGTGGTAGCCGCGTGACAGCTTCACGTTCACCCACTCCTCGGCGGTCTTCGTCCAGTAATGGTCGAGCCAAATGGTGTTGTGGATGATTTTCTTCGAGAAAGCCTTCTGAGGTGTCGGCTCACCGTGAGCGTCGATGCAATGGAGTGTCGGACTGACTGGATTGTGGGGATTGTTGCCAAACTTGATGGCACCAAGCCCACCGCGCACCATGCACTTGATATGTAGGTTCTCAGGCCACGGGTACTTGATGCAAACGTCGTTCGGCATGATGCCCGTGAAACGCTCCTGCACAGGTCGCGGGTCGTAATGCACCAGCCCCGTGTCGGTCATCGTGCGCCAGTTCACCATCAGCGCGTCGCCCGTCTTGTATCGCTTCATGAACTCCTCGATATTCTTGCCCTCAAAGCGCAGGAACTCGTCGATGTCGAAGAACATGATCCAACCGTACTCGCGGCTGTGCTTCGCGTAACATTCCTCGTATGCACGGCACTGCATCCTGTAGCGGTTGCCAACGTCTATCAGTTCCACGAAACCACTCTCCACGTAGGGCTGCACCACATCGGCCAGCCGTTCCTCGTCGCCATGATAGTTGTCGTAAAGGAACACCTTGGCCACACCGATGCTCTGGTAGTAGTCCAACCACTCGCAGACGTAGCGGTTCTCCTGACGGGCGATGGCACACAGAGCCACCCGTGACGGCGACTCCTGCCACAGCCAAGCATTCGCGGCCAGCCATTCGTCGGTCTTGTGTTTCCACAACCACGAACCGCTGCCCATGTGGACCATCCTCGCGTTGATGTCGATATGCCTCACCTTCGCCTGTGGGCACTGTTTCAAATCCTCGTTGAACGATGCCCCCGTGTCGTAGTGCTTGCCGTAGAGTTTCTTGCCGCTCAGTAAGGCCCACGCCCTGTCAGGGTCGAAGTAATGGATGCCCAGCCGACGGCACTCCGGCGCATTGATGAAGCAGAGGAACGGCAGCAGACGGGCGATGCCGTACACATTCATACCGCCGTCGGTCATGCCGATGGCCGTCACCGTCTCGTCAAACATATCGTCGATGGGAGCCTTCAGCAGAATGTCGCTGTCGGCCAGCACAAACGGCTCTTCCATGTTCTGAAGCAGCCACTCAACCGACAGCATGTGCTTCACGCTGCCAAAGTTGCAACCCTTCGAATAGCCCTGGTCTTTGTCCTTTTTATACTTCGCCAGTTCCGCGTCGAAGTCCACGAGCTGACCTTTAGAGTTGTCGATGATTTCCACGTCGCCAACGCCCATCCGCTTCTTCGCCTTCTTGCCCGTCGTTTCAGCGATTGGGTACGGTTGCGCCTCAATCTTCTCACCCTCACGAGTCACCCACGACCGCGAGTTCTCGAAGATCACCACGCGCCCCTCGAATCCCTGCTTCCTGATGCTCCTAACGCAAGCCTCCGCCAGCTTCGGCGTATTGAAATGCACAATGCAGATAGTCTTTCTCATTCGCTTTCGTTTTCGTTATCATTTGGTTCTGGTGTAGGCTCTGGGTCGGGTGTCGGCTCCGGCGTTGGTGTCGGAGTCGGTTCTGGTTCCGGCGTAGGCTCCACGATATTCACCTGCTGGTTAGCCAACTCCGTTGCTGTGATCTGAATCTGGTTGTCCTGGTAGTCATCGTTGAACGATGTAATCTGATACCATTTGCCTTTGAACTTCAGCAGACACCAGCGGTCGAGCTGCTTGATGAACCTGCAACGGAACATCACGGTATCATAAGCGTCAAGCGCACCCTCACGCATCGCCTTCACGCCCTTGTTGAATGTCTCGCCCATCCAGAACGTGCCAAGTATCTCGTACTTCGGCTGTCCTGACTTGCCGAAGGTCGCGCTCTCGTCGGTAGCCCGTTTCGCCACCACGACGCGATATTTCATCATGCCTGTTGAATAGCTCATAACTTGCCTTTTCTTATCCGGCGAAAGGCCGCTGTGGGTTTACCGTTGATTTTTTTCTGGAAGAAATAAAATAAATCGTGATTCTGTGCGTTTTGTTTCTTGATGACAATTACCAAAAACAATAACCAAAAAACAAAACAAAAATGAAGAAATGTGTACTTTTTATGGCCGTGGTAGGTTTGCTCTCGGCTTGCTCTTCCGTTGCTGACGAGGAAGAGGTGGTAACTAACATTGAACAGACGGTGACGCTGACGTTCTCACCTTACGAACAGGAGGCAATGACGCGCACAGCTACGTCAATAGCGGGCGTGGTGACGGCTCTTGATGTATGGGTTATGGAAGGCGACAATACTATTGCCGCACATCAGACGGATGCCGACGCGAACTTTGGCTCACTCAGCATCACGCTGAATAAGACTAAGACCTACACAGTATATGCGGTCGGTCATAAGTGTACGGCAGCAGCAACGCTCAGTAATGGGGTCATCAGCTTCCCAGAAGATAAGGTGACGCACTCTCTGTTCTACACCGCCACGTTCTCGCCTGCAACTACAACTTCACTCAGTTGTATAATGACACGCATCGTTTCAATGTTTCGCCTTGAAACGACCGACGCGGTGCCCAATGATGCAAAAAAGATGAGGTTTACAATTAAAGATGTATATAACCGATGGAACGTCAACTCGGGTGGTACCAATCTCATTGACCGCGTTTCTACCGTGAATATCAGTAGCACCAATCAGGACGGAACGGTTGCTTTCTCAATCTATTCCATAACTACCGATGCTTCCACCAATCACAACATTCTGGTTGAAGCACTCGATTCTAACGATGATGTGATTCAGTCTCGCTCGTTCGAGAATGTGCCACTCCGTAACGGTTATAAGACGACCTATCGCGGTGCTTTCTTCGTCGATCAGACAGTCACGTCAAATTTCATGGTTGACGATTGGTCTGCCTTCGATACTGTCAACTTCTAATGCCTGTTGTTATGTCATTCTTCCGTTACAACATAATAACGCTGATTGTTCTTCTGATGGCTTGCGAGAAGCCGGTCATCTACGATCATTCTGTATCTAAGGCTTCCGATGCCGACGGCAATGTCACGCTGACGTTTGCGGCAACGAGTGCCGACATCTCGCGCTCGAATCCTCTTAACGTCTATATCTCACGGCTCAATGTGCAACTCTTCAATGCTCAGGGTGTGAAGGTCTTCGATAAGGTAAAGACACAAGTCTCTACAGACAGCGACTTCGGGTCGCTATCGCTTCAGCTTGCTCCTGGCAGTTACACCGTCGTTGCGGTTGGTCACTCCTCAAAAAATGCCGCAAGCATCAACTCTCCGCAGGACGTTCGCTTCACATCCTCCAACGGTGAGAAGCTCACCGACACCTTCTGTCACTGCTCGGAGATAGTCGTTCCAGATGCTTCTTCTTCAGGTTATTCGCTTCCGATGTACCGCGTCGGTGCGATGATTCAGTTCTCGTTGGAAGATGTTACGGTGCCGTCGGCATTTACTTATTTTAAGATGGAGTACACGGGAGGCTCGGCCAACTTCTCCCCTACTACCTTCTGTGGCATTACGAAGTCATCACAGAGCGAACAGCGATTGCGCAATGATATGAACCTGTACCAGTGCTACACATTTCCATATCTTGCATCCAGTGGTACGCTGAAGATGACTTGCACCGCCATTGATTGTGACGGAACGATACTCCGTCAGCGCACGTTCGATAATGTTCCAGTTTCGCGGAATCGAATCACCACTTATCGCGGCCCATTCTTTGAAGATGGTGACGGTGAGTTTAAGCTGTCAGACTTCTCGTTCGTTATCCACGCCGACTGGGAAGGTGACACGCTCATTCACTACTGACCACAGATATGAGTACATGGACATAATAATTATATGGGCAATTATATGGAAATTATATATTAAAGATAAAACACGAATTCTTGCGTCCTTTCAGTAGCAAGCGGCAAAGCCGAGCAATCACGAATTGCCCATTAATTTTCCATGTAATAATACGATTTGAGGGAATAAATCGATTTTTCCGATTATTCCCTCAAATCTTTCCATTTCTTTCCCATTCTTTCAACATTGGAAAGGTTTATTCTTTCAAAGTTTTTTCAGTTGGTCGAGACATCTTTAATGTTCATCAAAGATTTCCTCATACGGCCCCCAGTCAATTCCGTCCTTCTCCGTCCATCCGTCCTTCAGGCATTCGTCAATAAAGCCCACGCCGTTCAGGTAGAACGTCGTAATCTCCTGCACCGTCTCAAACGTGTCGTAGATAGGCTCCTTTTCTTCGGTCTCGGCCACCTTCACCTGTAGCGGCAGGTTATGTCCGTTCGTCATACTGGCCACGCGCTGCGCCTCCGAGAAGTTCCGCTGGTTCTCGTTTGACAGCCACACGTTCACCGTCTCACCCCGGTGGTCGCCGCGCAATACCGTCCACGGGAATCCGTTCAGGATGCGCTCATCCGTGCGGGCGTTGATGTCGCCGATGATGGAATCCTTCACCACCTGCAACGTCACCTGGTTCACCTGCTTCTTGTTCAGATACACCTCATACCACTCCCACAGCCCATTCTCCAATTCCTTCAGGCCGTAGCTGACTACCATGCGACTGCCATCCTCTTTCAGATACGCGAAGTCGCCCATTTTGCCATTCATTTTATTCATATTTTCTGTTTTTTAGTTTACCTTTTTATTACCAACCATTCCTGGCTATGGGTTTACTTTACGGATATGTCCGTATTTCTTTTTCCTATCCACAAACTTGGTCATGTTGCTATCGAAGAATCCTATGCGCATCAACTTCGCCGTTATGAACAACCGACAGCGTATCTTATAGGATTCGGTATGCTGCATGATTCCGAGATACGAGTTTACACTTCGCACCACGCGCCACGGTTTGCTGTAGTCCAATGCGGCCACCTTCTTCTCAATACGGCGCAGCGCATGGTTGCTGATGTATGTTCTGTATGGTCTGATGTAACTGCCAAGATATTCCACGCCTTGATGCACCTCATCGATGTTCAGTTTGCCTTGGTGTAACTCGATACCCAATTCCGAACGAAGGAACTGCTGCATCTTTGGTATTAACGACATGAGCCATTCCCTGTCGGCTGATACCACACAGGCATCATCGACGTATCGGCCATAATACTTGCACTTCAGCTCACGCTTAACGTATTGATCAAAAACATTCAGATAGACGTTGCTGAAAAGCTGACTTGTGAGGTTGCCGATGGGTAGTCCGAGACCTGGCGCGAGGTGTAACATGGACTTCGCTGGATCAAGACCGTCCCAATCTGACGGCTCTCCAACGGTGATACAATTCTCCATTGGGTCAAGCAGCACGATGAGCCGCGTCAGCCACTCCAGAAAATCCATATCACGAACCTCCGCCCACGTCCGACTATCAGTGGCTTTGTGTGATGACATCTTGCGCAGAGTGCCTAAAGAAATGTCGAGCAACCGCTGTCGGTTAATGTGCATGAAATATCCTCGAATATCCAAGTGCATGGCGTAGGCTTTCGTCTGCCAATTCTCTGAGGCACGTCGGCAGAAGTCACGTATGCGACCGATGCCGAAGTGCGTGCCGCGACCTTTGATACAACTGTAAGCGTCTGCAATAAACGTTCGCTCATAGATGTCATGGGTATAGTTGAAATAGAGGTGGTGCACGATGCGGTCACGAAACATGGCGGCGAATATCTCGCGCTTCTTCGGATAGTCGATGATGAAGCACTTTGAAGGCAGCGGAGTGTAAGTGCGATTATATAGTTCGTCGCAAAGCTGCTCCATATTCTCCTTCAGGTTGTACTCCCATTTTCGGACGTATGAACGTGATGACTTTCCACGACGGGCATCATAGAAAGCCACGTAAAGGTCAAATAAAAGTTTCTCTCGTGTGAGTTTCATAATAAAAAAAAGGATGTCAGAAGTGAGTGCTGAACCGCCCGACCCGCGAAGCCGTTGAACCTGTTGTTGTTGTTCTGCGGGTTGACACCGCCGGAGTTGAAGTTCAAGTTCCGCCCGTTCGTGGCAGAGTTAAGAGAACCTGACCAGTAGTTGCCGTTCGACCCGCGGTTGTTCCACGTCGAGCCATTGCCGTTGCCTGAGCAAGCGAAGAAGAGGCTTCCGGTTGTCACCTGATACGACCATCCTGATGGGGTTGCTATTTGCGCAAGACCGTCTGGTGTCTCTTATTTTTCCCGCGCCATCGCTGACGTAGGACGGACAATCTCTGAACGTCATTCTGAACCCTTTTTGTATTTGTAATTAGAATAATGCCGCTATCTCTTTGCGTAACTGACGCAGGAAATCGTAGGCATCCATCGGCGACTTCGATTCAAGTGGAAATGCCAATACCTGACTGAAGACATCCGAGATGCGTGTGATGCGTGGCTGTACTTCGCTTACCTCTCGACTCTCGCGCTTTTCTGGCTTCTCTGCTTTCAGTGGCAGCGTCTGCTTCCAATCGTCCACGGCTTTGCGGATGGTCTCAAAGTCGGATGCGAGAATATCGTCCGTCGGTGTGATCATTACGTCAATCATTGTGTCACTGATTGGTACGAACGTCACGCTGCCGTCATTCGGAATATATTTTTCGAGCGAAGTCAACGGAAAACCGATGAAGGCATCAATATATCCGTCTTTATGTTTCTTGGCGATGATGTTGATATTCTTGATGTTTTCGCTGAATGGCATCATGGCAATGATCCACGCGCTGATGTCGTGAGCGCGATAGAAGTTGCCTTCCTTAATGAAATGTATGCGACCGTACATGTCGGCAGATTTTCGGCGGTTTTCCAATTCAATTATTTCTGCGATTGTCATAATTCTATTTTATTTATTTGATATTTATTTTATTTTGGCATCATTTTTGCGGAGTGGCCTTGTGCCGCATTCTGCGGCTGTAGGCACACTCCACATAAATGATGTAGGGTATGGACGACGTTACTGAACCGCCCGACCCGCGATGCCGAGGAACCTGCTGATGTTGTACTGCGGGTAGACACCGCCGGAGTAGAAGACCAAGTCCCGCCCGTACGTGGCAGAGTAAAGAGAACCTGACCAGTAGTAGCCGCTCGAACCGCGGCCGTACCACGTCGAGCCATTGCCGTAGCCTGAGCAAGCGAAGAAGAGGACGTTGCCGTTACTCTTGCTCTTTAGGCGGATTCCGACTATACCATTCATCGTCACGAGCTTGTTTGTGGTCTCAGCTGCGATGTCGTCACCGTTAGCGTCGATATACTTCGTGTAAGCTGAGTTGAACAGCTCGGCAAATTCATCGGTTGTCGGCAGTCGCCACGGAGCACCGCAGTTTACTCTTGCAGCGTCAAACGATGGTGTAATATTACCCGTCAACGTAGCTCCAGATGTTGAAGCATACGGTCCGTCGTTACTTGAACCGAAGTCGTAGTCGAAGGCACTTTCACTGATAGGATTGTGGCCGTCAACATTGCCCCAGCTGAAGAATGAGCACTCGTACTGATACTCGCTGGCGGCAAATCCGTTGGGCTGCGTCACGTCGATGTTCTTCTTCGCCCAAAGAAGTCCAGATGGCAGTCCCATATCCACGAACAATGCGCTGGGGTCTTGTGCAGGTGCCAACTTCTGAAGCGATGTGATGTTATAGTTCGTGCCGTCATAGTAAAGGATGGCCGTCATTCCAGCCATGACCACACCGACATTCAGCGCACTGCCGTCGAGGAATATCGGCTTGGCACCTGTTGAGTTAATATTGAGCGTAGCATTGTCCACGCTGATATTGTTCGCAAACCTGACGCTCACTGGCATGTTCTTCAGCAAGATGAAGTTGTCGAGTGTAGCCACCTTTGCGGCTGTCGTAGCGTCTGTCGTGCATACACCAAGTCCAAGTCCCAAGTTAGCACCGTCCTCATAGATGGCGTTTATCGCCGTACGCGATTTCTCGTCAGCAAACTTCTTTGTTATGCCATTAACGGTACGACCTACGCGCTCGGTCGTGTTGTCTGTTGTAATCTTTGCCATATTTTTATATTTTTAGTTTATCATATCAAAAAGTAAGAATGTCGAGTCCGTTGGTGTTGTCATCGGTGATAGTGGCACCACCTACCGGCGTCAGTTCGTCAATTCCAGTCGTATTATTCTCGATAATACGATAACCACCTTGCGCGATACTGCAAACATCAGTCGTAACACCGTTGATCGTCTGCTGAATCTTGTTCGTTGATGAGTTGAAGCTAACATTTGTGACGGTCGTTGACTTGTCTGCCTTACCACCCAGCAGCGTGGTCAGCTCGCTATTCGTCGGCAGGTCGCTGAGCTTGGTGACAAGTCCGCTGGTGATGCCTGAGTTCAACGCAGCCCACTGAGCAGCCGTGAAGCCGGAGTTGTTCAGCGAGAACTCGAAAGCCCATGCCGTTCCGTTGTACTTGTATCGATCAACGCGGGCTATTTGCGTCGGCGTAGCGTCAGCCGTCGGTATCTGAACGAAACAGTAGTCGTTGTTGTCAGGCTCGATGCTCAGTGCCGCCATCTTCGTGGCCAGTGCTGCCGCAATCTGCTGCTCCGTGGCCGCTGTAGTCAGTTCGAGGTCGCTCACGAGGTTGTAGGCACCGCGATAGGTTGCCGTAGCAGTCGAGATGCTGTTGTTCACGAATTGCTTGTCGGCCAACTGGTTCTGCTCCGTGGCCTGCTGTGGTATCAGCTTCTCGATATTGTCAATGTCATTTTCTATCTGCGTAACGTCCTGGATGGCGGTGTCAGCTTTTCCGAGCGAAGTCTGCACACTACTGTCAAGGTCGCTCTTCGGGATGCCGCCACTCGGCTTCTGATAGGCGGTGGCACCGGCAGCGGCACCACTACGGATGTCGGAGAGGTCGCTGATGGTGTCCTGCTTTCCGTTCAGCAAAGTTGTCAGTTCACTGTTCGTCGGCAGGTCGCTCAGCTTCGTGACCAGTCCTGATGTGATGCCGGAGTTCAGAGCCGCCCACTGAGCCGCCGTGAAGACCGAGTTGTTCAGCGAGAACTCGAACGCCCACGCCGTGCCGTTGTACTTGTAGCGATCTACGCGGGCAATCTGCGTAGGTGTTGCGTCAGCAGTAGGCACCTGAACAAAGCAGTAGTCGTTGTTGTCTGGTGTGATGCTCAGTGCCGCCATCTTCGTGGCCAGTGCTGCCGCAATCTGCTGCTCCGTGGCCGCTGTGGTCAGTTCGAGGTCGCTCACGAGGTTGTAGGCACCGCGATAGGTTGCCGTAGCAGTCGAGATGCTGTTGTTCACGAATTGCTTGTCGGCCAACTGGTTCTGCTCCGTGGCCTGCTGTGGTATCAGCTTCTCGATATTGTCAATGTCATTTTCTATCTGCGTTACGTCCTGGATGGCGGTGTCAGCCTTTCCGAGCGAAGTCTGCACACTACTGTCAAGGTCGCTCTTCGGGATGCCACCACTCGGCTTCTGATAGGCGGTGGCACCGGCAGCGGCACCACTACGGATGTCGGAGAGGTCGCTGATGGTGTCCTGCTTTCCGTTCAGCAAAGTTGTCAACTCGCTGTTGGTCGGCAGGTCGCTGAGCTTGGTGACAAGTCCACTGGTGATGCCTGAGTTCAGAGCCGCCCACTGAGCCTCCGTGAAGCCTGAGTTGTTCAGCGAGAACTCGAAAGCCCACGCCGTGCCGTTGTACTTATAGCGGTCAACACGGGCAATCTCCGTCGGCGTAGCGTCAGCCGTCGGTATCTGAACAAAGCAGTAGTCGTTGTTGTCTGGTGTGATGCTCAGTGCCGCCATCTTCGTGGCCAGTGCTGCCGCAATCTGCTGCTCCGTGGCCGCTGTGGTCAGTTCGAGGTCGCTAACGAGGTTGTAGGCACCGCGATAGGTGGCGGTGGCCGTCGAGATGCTGCTGTTCACGAATTGCTTGTCTGCGAGTTGATTCTGCGCTGATGCCTGTGTCGGAATCTTCTCCTCGATAGCGTCAATGTCGTCAGCGTTCTGCTTCTCTGCTGCTTTGGCGCGAGTCTCTTCAGCGTCAATATTGCCTTGCAAGGTAGTGTCGGCATTTCCGCGTGCCAATGCTTCCGCGTCAATGTGTTCCTGCAAAGTCTGCTCCGCTCCTTTTGCCCGCGTCTCCTCGTTTCCGATGGCTGTTGACAAGTCTCGTTCAGCACCTTTGGCGCGTGTTTCCTCGTCGTCGATGTCGCGGTCTATGCGCTGCACGGTCTCGTTAAACTCAGGATGCAACACCACATCCGGCTTGTTCTTGATATACGACGGGCTTTGAGGATCAGTCTCGTTCCAATCCGACTGGTAGATGTCGCCAGAAGTGATGGTCATCACGCCGGTGATGGCGTAGGTCTCTTCGGTCAGCACTGCCCACGCGGGTATGTTTGCTTTCGCGTTGGTCTCTACGACCTGGAACACCTGTGGCACACACCACCTCCACGGCTTGCTGTTGAACGTGCCCGTCATCTCGAAGCCGTACCAACCGAGCGAGAGGTCACCACCAAAGCTGATGATGGCATCGTTGCCGATAATCAGGAACTCCTTCGGAGTCTTCGCGTCGAGGTGCATCACCTTCAGCACCGCCTCGGCATCGGCAAGCACAAAGTTCTCGACGGGGGTTCCGTCGATATGAACGGCTGAGACCGTCAGCCTGATGGCAAACGCATTGCCGCGCACAATGCGCAGCTCCTGATTCTTGTTGTTATCGCAATTCATATTGATAGAATGTGTTTTGGTTAATTATTGCTGCAACGGTTAGCGAGTCGCATGTACGGCTTCACAAGCAGATCAAAGCTATACGGAACGATGCTCATGTTCTGTGAGCTCACGGGGGAGCGATTCTGATAACTCAGGTCCACAAGCATCAGACTTGCATGCTTCAGTGGAGCCGGCCAACGACCGTACACCTCGATGATGTCGTCGTATGAACGTCCCAAGTAGTTAATCATCACCTCCTCGGCACTCTCGCCGTACATTTCCAGTAGCTTGTCCTCGTCGTGGAAGTCAGGCTCTATTCGCAACTGCGCTTTGATTGTCGATAAATCTAACCATTTCATATTTCTCTTTTTATTATTTCTTTACTTATCAGCTGAAAAGTGTCAGTAGGTTTACCAATGGCGATAAAACACAAAAAAAAAGCCCCGTGCTTCACAGCACAGGACAGTAACAAACAACTAAAAAAAATAACCAAAAAAAATTAATACTTTAAAACAAATGCCTACTACTTATGTGTGTGTTAATTCCTTATGTCAACGGTCCTGTGCCCTGGAAGGAAAAAGTTCCTTGGAGGAGATTAGAAACATTGCTCTTGATGTCAGCATTTTTGCAAATAGCCGAACCTCGTAATACGTCGAGAGCGTAGCCTTCAGTCTGAATTACTACGTCGAACACCGCTCCTGGTTTTGTAAGGATGTCTTTGGCTGGCGTACATGTCAATGGGAACCCCTCATTGTTGATATTCAGCGAAACATGCGCGTTATTATCTTCTCCTATGTTTAACATGCAGATTGCTTGTGCTGCCTTTCTGCCTATCAATACGAACGCTCCTCGTTGTGACGTAATCAACGGGATGTCTGATTCCGTAAGATTGGTAAATCCTGATAATAGTGCCGACCGCATGACAGATGTAATACTGAGCGCGTCAAATGACGTGATTACAATTATTGCTCCTGCATTTACCGCAGTTAGTGTTCCAACAAAACTTGCTCCCTCTCCAGTAGGATCGTTGTATGTGTCGAATACAGATGTTCCTGACAGTACATACGCTCCACTCGTAAGGTTATACACAGATAGTGCAACACCTCGTGACTGTAAGTTCGATGTGGTTACAACACCGTCAGCAATAATTCTCGGATGTTCCGACGAACCGTTAGAAACAGACACTGCTTCTATCATGTGATACGTCTTCTGTGATGGAACAACAAGGTGGTCTGTCGAGAATGACCACGACTTTCGACCAGTGATATAATGCTCCCATTGCCCGTCGCTGGCTGAACTCACTTCCTGCATATCTGTTACAACATTCACAGAACAGGATTTCGCGGCAGCTATTGCCGTGCCATTGAACTTTAATATAATTTTTTTTCCGTGTATTACCATATCGCTCTTTTATTATTTTACTTTTTATCTGGAAGTAACAATTTCTCCCCTACCGGTTCTCTTCAGATAGTTGTTTACACCAAGGTATATAATTTCTCCATTGACGTAAGGATGGGCGTTTGCAACGCTTCCACCACTTCCTTCCAACAGGTTAGCGATGTTGTTTTGCTGACTTTTCGAAAGAATTAGTTCGCCTGCATTTAAACCGTACACATTACCGTCTGGAGTTATTCCTCGAAGGTTGTCTCCGCTCATTGAACTGCCTGGAATGATACCTCCATTTGCGAATCCACCTGAAGTAGCATTCTTAATGGCAGCGATAGACGACAGCATGGTTGCTACACCTGTAGCTGCAAATGCTATCCATCCCCAACCAGTACCTGTGACAGCGGGGCTGTTGGCTGCTTGAGCATAAGATAATGCCATTGTTGCCACTGCTTGTGCTACAGTACCGATAACCTTTGCCGCAGGGTCCTCGATCTGACTCATAGCGTTTCCGACAGCCTGTATAGCTGTTGCAGCCGCATTCCAGTCTTTGGTCATCTCCTTAGACTGCTTCTTAACTTCGCCTGTAGAGAAGTCAAGTTTTATTTGGTCGAGTTCAAGCTCCTTCAGTCTCTCGTTAATAATATCTTCAATATTCTGCCAGTCGGCGTTCTCAATATAATCGCCTGGAATGTCGCTAAAAATCTTGCTCCACAATTCTTGCGTGTTAAATTGAGCTACGTCGATGCCATTGTTGATGGCTGTCTGTATGAGATTTCCCAGAGCGTTTGCATCCGCAAGTTGCCCCATGATTCGGTTATAGTCAATGCTACCCACGTCGGCAGTTGCAAGGTCTGATTTCAGCTTCTCTGTGAAGGCCGCAAGGTTGGCTTGTGTGTATGTAAACGTGACGGGTAGTTGCACTTGATCGGCACTCATTCCACCCTGTAGTGCTTTCGATTGCACTTGGTATGCTGATTTCAGGTCATTGTTGCGCACGGCACTGACGGCTGAATCTTTCAGTTTGTCGAGCTCTTCAGCACGTTTCTTCTCGGCAGCAGCCAACTGCCTTGCGGCAGCTTCTTGTTCTTGCGCTACCTTTTGTGCTGCTTTCACCTCACCACCCAGTTTCACAATCTCAGTGGCCGCTGCATCCTGCGCCTCCTTATATTTCGGGTCGGCATAAGTGGCATAAGCCTTTCCGTAGGCACTCCACAGGTTTTCCTGCGCTGTGAGCGTCTTTTTCTTTACGTCGGCGTCGCTGATAGTACCAGCCTCAAACTCCAACTGTGCTTTCTTGATGGCTTGTTCGTATGCCAGTTGAGCGTCGGCAACCGATTTTGCTGCCTGCTCTTGGGGTGATGTTCCTTTGCCACCACTACTACCAGCACCCGCCGCTGCGTAGCGGTTGCCTTTGAATTGTTCGCGGGCTGCGGCCGTTCCTTCATTGACAGCCTGCGCATAAATGCTTATCCCCTTCTGTATCTCTGTTTCGCCTTCGGTGACTGCTTGCGCAATCAGGTATTGCTTCTGTTGGGCTTTTGTTAGGTTATTCAGGTTAAATTCCTGTGTTTCATAGTACGACTTCGTAAGTGAGTCGTACTTCAAGACCGTTGAAAGTCCTTTTTGCGTAAGAGCTTCGTATTGGCGTCTATATTGATCAAATGCTCCTTGTCCTCTTGTCTCAATCGCACCGGCAACACCGCGAAGTGTACCTTCGCTGATATTCACCCCTGTAAGGTTTCCATAGTTTACGCGATTGCGAAGCGTATTTATTATTGTGCTATGGCCTGCCACTTTTCCTGCTTCGACGGATTGTCCCTGAAGTTTTGCGAGGCGTTCCGTTGCAACCTTGATTTGCTCATCTACATTCTGCCCCTGCTGCTTCATTACACGCAACTGCGCAATCTGTTGCTGAACTATAGCTATCGCAGCTTGATTGTTTGACTTAACACTACCAAGACGGTCGAGGGCATTATATAAGTCACGAGCACCTGTGATGGCTGTCGAGAGGTTGCTGAAGAAGTTTCTCCAGTTGCCGCTGTTGATGGTATTCAGGAATATGTCATAGGCACCTTTGGCACCTTCAACGGTGCGTCCCCATTCGTCGATATTACTTTCCGACTGAAAGAAAGCATCCTTTAATACGTCGAATACAACCTTTGCCGCACCGACCGCAGTACCCCAGCTGGCAAGCTGGCTGATACTCATGCCAAACTTACCTGCAACAGCATCAAGTGCTCCAGTGAGTCCGTTGCTGCTATTTAGCTCCTGACTGATGTCTGCCAGTTCAGACTTTGAAGCGTTGATACGGTTCTTCAGTTGATCGAGAGAAGCGGAAAGGTTTTTTCCGAACGCGCTGTTTTTCTCCTGTTCGGTCATGTTTTTATACATCACCGACAAGTCTGTGAACGTAGATGTCAGTTCATTCAGTTTTCCCCTTACCGTCTGGCTGGTAGTTGCCATAGAACCAAGTGCTGATGCAAACTTCCTTGCATCTTCATTGGCGAAGCCCATCTGAAGCCCTACTTTATTGCAGTGCTCTGAGTAAGCCAACAGCTCTTGACCGGCTCTTTTTATCTTGCTATCAAACTCGCCAGATTCGAGTTTTAAACGACTAATTAAATCTGCCATATATCGTTACGTTTTATTCTTTTCCAAATTCCTTTGCTATCAATTCATTGATGAGTTGGTCGAGTTGTTCTGCCGCCTGCTGTAGTGCCTTGTGACTACTGTTGGCAAAGAAATTACGTGGGGCAATATTCCCACGATTACCAGTATTTGGGTGTTTGTTCCATTTGTCAACCCTTCGGTTGTCGTTATATTCAAAATTAATGGCACGCCCGCTCACACCTTCGGACAAGAATCGGAGTACAAATGCCCTCATACTGCCTTCATAGCTCATAATCTGCTGTGTTCTTGCTGATCGCGAACGACGGTTGCCGCCCCTTCCTATTGACCCCTTGCGTGGTGGTTCGTAACCATTGCTGCCCTTGCCAGTACCTCGTTTGTTGTAGAGTGACACAGAGCCACCAAGTATGCGCTTATATACGGCAGTCTTTACGGCTTTGACAGATTGACGTGGGTCGCCATGTTTGAAAGGTATGTCGCCCATGATCTGCTTACGTGCAGCCATGAGAACCTTGCGAACAAGTCCCTGGATCTTTTTCTCCATTTCAGGATTGCTCGACAATAGGGCTTCCAATTCATTTCTGGTCCTAACAAGCCCATCAACTTCAAATGCTCCGGATATATCTGCCATACTAACCCGCGAAACAATGGCGTGGGTTTACTATATGGCATAAAAAAAGGCAACCGTCGGAGGTTGCCTTGTGAACTACTCAAAAACAATCGTGTAATCCTTGTTGGATGCCATGATAAATTCCAATGGGTTTGATGTTAGCAACGCGCCTTGTTGTGATGCGTCGCGCCATCCAATAAACGATACAGGATCAAATCCGTCATAATACCCATACAGACGCACAGAAGCACCTGCAGGAACAACTATGTTAAACACCGTATCAGCAGCGGTAAAACTATAAGTCGTATTTCCTACCTGAACAACTGCATCTTTTATTGTTGTTCGTAATGTAAGCATCCATTCGGTGACGACAGGCTTCTCCTGGAATACAGCAAGGAATATTCCGTCGCCAAACGAAGAGTCAGCTATTATGTTGATTTGGGCATTATTGGAATAGGTGTTACCGTTATAAACCCATTTAACAAACTCGTAACCAGTAGCCGGTATTGCTGTGAATTGCTTAACTTCTCCGTCAAGGAACTCATATTGGTCGCCATCATGGAATATGTAGTCGCCATTCACGTCGATATATCCCCATGAAGGTTGTTGTATATTGAAGTACACTCTGATAATGTCTTCTTCTGTTGTCTCGATGAAAGGATAAAAGGTCATATCCCTTTTTACTACAACATCAAACGACTGTTCGCTGGTTATCCACATGCCGTTTATATTGTTTTCTCTCCATTCTAAAAACCTGTGATCAGCGTCGCATACACATGATATGCGAACTGTTGTCCCTATTCGGTAAGTTCCAGATCCTGAAGTTGAGATAACACCGAGAACATTTACAATGGATATGGTGTACTCTCTATTGTCCTCTACAGCAATAGCAGTCAGTGTGAGATTGCTATTAACTGATGGAATGGTGTATCTTTGTTCATCTGAAACTACTACACCGTTCGAGTCTTCCCAGTGAGAGAACACATATCCATTGCTGAGTACACACGATACGGTTATAACATCGCCAGCAAACACAGAGCCGCCTCCTGAAACAGATGATATACCTGTTCCCGCTACAAGCGTTACGGTATATACTGCATAATCTTCAGAACTTACCTGCGCGGCAATAATCGTTGTTTCATCGTCTCGCCAATTTCTTGATATGCTGATAGGATAGAACTGACTCCTGCCGTAGTTTATTCTAACACGCGGTGTGATGTTTTCCACGTTTGGAACTTCACTTCTAAGGTAGAAAGTCACAAACATTCTGCTCCGACTATAATAAGAAGCAACCCAGTTTGTTACATTTCTAAGAGAAATCGGGAGTCCGTTTTCTGTGTTATTCTTGCTAAGAACTACACCAAATCCAAATTTTGACTCATAAACATTTTCTGATGTGTTTAGAAATATTGAGTTTGCTTCCCATGCCTCTTGTGTTATACCAGCTTGGTATGTTTGCTCTCCAACTGTGTTGAGATTGTTTTTTTCTACTATTAGCGAAAAATCTTTTACATACAGAGGTCCTGTTTCCGATCCGTACAATTTTGCAATTATACGACCTATTGGTGCAACAGGTAAAGTACTAAATTGAATGTACTTTATTATTGTATCTGCTCCACTTGGTCTATGTGAATATAGATATGCGTATTCGTTAGCCCCGCATATGTAACAACCAAAATACGAATGTGTGGTTGACCATCCGTTTGTCGGATCAAAATAATACGTTGTTCCATTAAATGCCTCAAACGACAATTCCATATACATGATAGTGTCGCCTACAGGTGCTTTGTCACCTTGGTTCCTTATGCTTTGGCCGGTGTTAAAATCTACACAATCAAACTTGATGGACATAATACAACCGCCAAAGTATGATGGCCACAAAGTTCCTGTGCGCAAATAGTTATTCCAAGAAGAAAATGCCTGAATATATAACGTGTTTACGCTATTGTCAACAAGCCTGACGTTCTCGTAAATGTTATTTTCGCTCCTAATAAGAATCTGTTGATACCAAGAATTATTCCATGTTCCATGAGATTCAAGGAATATTCCTCTACCCGTTCTACCAATCACTCCAGCAGAGTATGTTTCTGAAAGCTGTGGAAACAGCGACAATAATGTCGATTGCGGTTCTGCGTTACCTGTGATTTTTGCTCCTTTGTAGGGCTGAACAGATTTTAGAAAATTCTCGTCGGATGCAAGCCACGAAGACTGTATCGTGATTGCTTGTGCTGCTGTCCATCTATCACCAGCGGAAGTTCCAGTAGATAAGGTAGTTAATTGTGCATATGTTGCGTGCATGAAATCTTGACCTCCGAGTCCGAAGTCTTGTGTCATAAACATAACATTGCCTTGCATACGGATGCAAAAGCCCCAAAATTTCGCGATTTCTTCCAGTGCTTCATAACAAGTGTATCGCGAATTTGCCTTCTTCAGTTCATAAGACGACGTTTCTGCAATATTATAAAACACCTGTGGATTAATCTTTGCAAGAAGTTTATCTGTTATTGTGTTATATCCTTCGAATCCGAACCCTGTCGGACGCACTTCCTCTGGTAGCGAGTCTATTACAGTTTTTAAAACATATGCAAAGTTTACATACTGATATGTTGGCGAAGTAATGTTAAACGTAAAATTTAATTGCTGACAAACACTGAATATGTCATAAATGGCATATTCGCGAACTACAGGATATTCATATAGTTCATAGTCTGGCTGTTGTATCTGAATGAAACCTTTCCATAGTGTCTGTGAATTTCCATTAGTCACTTGCCTTAATACAATCGGGCGATCAAGCACTTCTATGGGTAGTAAGTCTTGATAATTGAATCCAGATAAACCATCATCAACTATTCTGAGGTGCCCTGTCTGTGTGCGAATGAACTTAAAGAAATCTTCGTCATTATCTTCTTCGGTTGTAAAAGGATTGCTTGCTCCCATTAATTGAGTGGGAGTAGAGTAGTTTCCTGTACTATAAATATCAACAACATATAGTTTGTCACCCCTGAGCGACTTAAACTGGACCTGCCAACGTACTGTCATATTGTTTTTTTTCTAAACGCGCCTTTTGTCGTCTGTGGTTTACTTCATTCGTGTATGGGCACAAAAAATGGCTCCCACAACGGGGAGCCTGGAATGAATCTCTTATGTGATTATGGTATCATAAAAAAGCAGGCACCGATCATCACTGATGGGAGCCTGCATTTTGCAACCGCTGTTGCTATCAAAAACAGTTCTATATGACTTGTCTCGCGACAAAATTGTAATAAACACTAATTAAGAATGAAAAAAGTGTTCACATGCAAATCTAAAAACAAATAACCTAAGACTTTTAAAACTATAAAAACAACTAAAAAAATGCCATCAATTATTATTTCTTTAACAGATCGTCGATGACCTGTTTTCTGTTCTTGCCGAATCCAGGATAAACAAACGAGACGTGAATCCAGTAGGTGCCGTTCTTGTCGTGCTCCCATATCAGTTGGTCGAAGGGCAGGTGATCCTTGATGTAGTTGAACCACTTGCGGCCCTTCTTCATATCTCCGTCGATGCAGAGGTCTGCCGCCTGTCCTTTAATGTGCTGGCTGTTCGCCGCTCCACCTACGGCTGCATTCAGCTTTTCACAGCGGTAGCCACTTGATATTTTGATGGGCTCGCCCATCGCCTCGCGCAGGGGTTCGAGCACATAGGCGCAGAGATACACGAGGTTAATCATTTTCTGAACGGTGGGTTTGTTGTCGATACCCTTTGCCTTAGCGGTTGAGCTTGCATAAAGTTCTTCGAGCGTGAAGTGCATGGTCAGTGGAGTGTTCATAATTCTGTGTTATTGATTGGTTCGATCTCGCTTGATTCTTTATTTATCTTCGGCTTCTTGGCTTCCTCAATTTCCCCGTTGTCCGATATGACAGCGCGGTGGCGGAGCTTGCACTTGAGGTCGGTACATATAAAAGGGCGCAGACTCTCCACGATTCTTCCATTGCGAGCCACCTTTCGCTCCAGGTCGTCTATGCGCTCGTCGTAGCTCTTAATGGTTTTGCGATATTCGTCGCGCTCCTGTTTGTAATAGTCACGGTCTTGGGCTATGTCCTTCATCATCTGTTGGTAGTAGCCCTGTTCTTCCTTCTCTGCTTCGGCTTTGGCTTTCTTGCGCTGCCACCGCCAAGTAAAGAAGGCACCTGCACCACCTCCTAAGAATAGTCCGAGGATGCTAATCAGTGTGTCAATCGTTATCTCCATAGCGTATATATGATTAAGAGTTGTACCACTTGACCAACAGTGCCGCCCATCATCGTGCAAACCCAATCTTTCCAGTCGGGCTTTCCGCCCCACTGCCAATCCTTGAACTCCATTGCCGATGCTACGCCCAGCACGCAGAGGATGCTGAACACCATGCCTATAGGGATAGCGTAAGCGAAGTGCTGCCAGCGCGTCTTGTCTTGAAAGAGTAGTGCCATAGTTTCAGTTTTTTAATTGGTTAGTTCGTGCCAACAGTTGACGGCTGTCGGCAGTGCCATAACCGCGAGAACCAATACTCCAATAGCGGTGACATACTCACCGATGTAGATGCTGTACCCGATGCCGTTGATTGTACCGATAACGTACAAGAATAGCAAGATGAGTGCTAAGATTTTCTGTTTCATTGTTTCATCGTTTTATTATCAGACGAATCCTCGTCTTGGGTTTACTTCTTCAGAATGAACTTACGGGCTACCCAGTAACCACAGACGATGGCCATCACCCACAGAAGGATGTCGGCAATGTGGAGCCTTGTTTGTTGCCACCACGACAGTTCCTTCTCGACATATTCAGTCACTGGGTATGGCTGTGGCACGGTGTCCGTCTTACTGATGTAGGTTGTGTCGTGGAGCTGAAGCTCCACATACTTCGTATGCCACTTCTCGATGCGTACCGTGTCACCAGCCACTTCCACTATTGTTGAGTCGTGCAAATAGACTGAATCTTTCTGCACCTTGGTCTGAATGAGTGTGTCGGTGTGGTATTCTGGAACAGTTACATACTTCGTAGTGGTACATGATGTGAACAGACCACACAGCACCAGTGCGACGATGCCGATGATGAAGACTATCATCATCTTCATGCAACCGGATGCCAACACATCTACAGGCTCGTGAATATCCTCATCGTGAGAATCGAGCCAGTTCTCCAATTCATATTCGTTGTGTATCATGACTTCTGTTTTTTATTCGGTTGTTTCGTTGTTTGGGGTTTACTCTCCTGCGCCTGTTATTCAGTGCGAAGCCCTGCCCGTCGTGGTTAGTACCACCACAGCAGTATATAAAAAAAAGAGAGGCATTCCGTCTGGGAATGTCTCTCATGTGAGTTGTTGATGTTCGTGGTGTATTACGGTGTCAGCCGTTTCAGTGGTGCCAGGTCGGTGAGTGCCGGGTCGATGATGTCAACCTTCATGCCGAGTGCTTCGGCTATCTGCTGGATGGTGACGTAGGCCACGCTCACCAGTTCGCCCTTCTCAATGCGCCCGATGTGCTGACGGGTCAGTCCGGCACGGTCGGCCAGTTCCTGCTGGCTTATGCCCTCCAGTTTGCGCAGGGCAGTGATACGCTGCCCCATGCGCTGTGCTGCTTGTTCCTTACTCATAGTCATGAACCGATAAATACGTTAGCGATGTTGTCTTCAATCTCAATCACCTCGATGCAGTAGTCCGACTTCTCGTGTGGCGCATAGTTGTGGCCGTTGTCGCACTCCACATTGATGATGCGGTTAATCTCCAGTAGCAGTCCCGTCAATGTTCTCACAGGGTCATTATTCAACACGGGAAAATCCTTGTGGTCGCCCTCGCTAAAGTCGATAACTGGGTAGCCCAGCCGGATAGTGTCAATGTAGAGGGGCACGGGGATTCTGTGACCGCGCTCAAGCATTGTCATGTTCTCGTCGCTGTAATCGTACATCTCTTCGAGGTCGTTCAGCATGATGAATGGTCTTGTCTCGTACTTCATAGTTCCTTATGCTTTTAGGGGTTTGACTTATTGCAAGTGAAGTTGGCCGTTGTTACGCGGCCAGCTTCATCATCTTCTTAACCAGATCCTTCACGTCTTCCATCATGTCGTAGTCTTCAATGATGTTGCGGATAACATTGGCGGTGTGCTTGCGGTTGCCGTCCAGAGCGTAGGCGGTGATATGGTGGCTGATTGGGGTTGAGCTGATTCCATTCTCGTCATCCTCGTTGAACCACTCGTTGAAAGCCTTCTCGTTGATCTCCTTCAGCGTCTGACCGAACTCGTCGTTTGCGCGTGCTTCCCACATTGCCATCTCCTCGTCGAGTGTCATCTTCTTGGCCTCGGTGTTGTTTGCTGTAGTCTTCATAATCTCTCTGCCCTTCCGGGTCTTGGGGGCTAATTTGTTATTTGTTTCTTTTTCTGATGCAAAGATACGACAACTTTCGGAAAAGCACAAGTATTTGCGCATTTATTTCGCGTCAAAGCGAAACTTTTTACGCTTTTTCTTGTCTTTTTGCATAAGATAGCCCCAAATTGTAAAGTCAGAGATTACAAAACAGCCCCTTTTTGCATAACTACTTATTCCTTACTGCTCAATCCTCCCCTCACTCCAATCGAAGCAATACAGCGCATCTAATAATCCGTGTATCGGGTCTATCTTACCCAGGTGCCCGGTGCCCTTCACCACGCGGCGGATGGGTGGGTCGCCCTTGCTCTCCACAGCCGCGTTGCCGAAGCACCACGGCCAGAGGGGATTGTCCGAGAAGTGCATCCACTCGTCCTTGCCCAGCATCTTCTCCTCCATCTCGCCAATTCGGGGATTTTGCGTCATGCTCGTCTGACTGACGGGTATCACCATGCGCTGAATCAGGTCGGCGATGTCCTTGGCCGAGATGTTGGGGTTGCGCTTCTGGAAGAGGGTCTGCAACCACGCCTTCAGGTTGTTGATGGGCGTGACGCTCTGCGCGGGGTCGTAGCCGAAGTGGTAGATGTTGATGCCCTTCTCCACCAGTTCCGCGATGCGGTTGATGGCGTAGGTCGAATCGAACACCTCACCGGGGCAGACGTGCAACCACCCCTGGCGCACCCATTCCTCGTACATCGGTCGGTTCGGACTCTCCTTCATCGTCTTTTCGAGCACCCAGCAGTCGGTATCGACAAAAAAACGCCCCTGCATGGTGTTCGACGGCAACCAATCGACCGCCATATAGGTGAGCGCGAAGAGGTCATCACCTGAAGAGAAGTCCATGCCACAGAAGACGTGCCACCGCTCGCGCCCTTGCTCGTCGATGAATCGGCAATCGTCTATGCGCCTGCCCTCGGTCTTCTGAAGCAAGCGGATGCGGTCGCCGATGATCCATTTCGTCACCTTCCCGCTGCTATAGACATTAAACAGCTTGGCAATCACCTCGCCCGTGTCGCCGTCGCGTTGGGCTTTGGCTATCTGGTCGTCGTAGAACTGGTGCTGCACTATCACGCCCAGCATCGGGTTCACCTTGTGGCGCACGGTCTTGTTCGTCAGCAGGTACTGCTCCTCCTTCTGCCATGCGTCGGGCTCCAGCAGCAGCGTCATCGTGCGGTCGTCGGTCAGCACGGGCTGCACCTCGCCCTTGGCAATGCTCTGCTCGCGCTCCAGCATTCCGTGAAGGCCGTCGAGTATCTGGATAAACGGCCCCTCGGTGATGCGTCCTGCCGAGGTCATCGTCACGCTCAGCGGTTCGCGCCTCGGACCCATCGACGACTCAATCACGTCCACCAGCATCTTCATGTCGCTCTTGCCGTTGGCGTAGGGTGCCGCACCGAACTCGTCCTTCAGGCAAAGCTGGGCAAACCAACCGTCCTTGAACTTGCCGCCTGCGGTCATGGGTCGGATGCTGGCGGTCGAAATCTCGCTATATTTGTCACGCCACGCTGCCAGGCTCTCGGTCAGTCGGAATCGGTTCTCGGTGTCGAGTCCGCTCAGCAGGTATTTGATGCGACGGAAGATGATTTTCGCCTGATCCTCGGAGTTGGCACAGCAGAAGCCCTCCATGTTGTAGTCCTCGAAGAGCATAAATTCCATACCAATAAAACCGCCGAATCCCGTCTTGTCAATCTTGCGCGAGCCGGTCAGCGTGAAGTCGGTACACAGTCGGCGATAGTCCCAGATGGTGCCGTCCTTCTCGCGCTCGGTGCGCAGCAGTTGTGGCTTCGAGCCGGCTGGCATCTGTGTGTCAATCCAAGCATAAAAGCCGTAGATGCTGGCGAGGCAGAACACCTGGAACGGTGCCCAACGGTACACCTGACCGCCCGCGATACCGGGGCATTTCAGACCGCCGCTGATGTGCCGCCACACGCCTTCGTCCTGCCGCCACTCGCCCTCGCGCAGTCGGATCACCGTCTGCACCTTCTTCGTGTTGAAGTTGTAGGTGTCGAGACACCGCAGGAACTTCGCCCCGCCCAGCAGCTCGTAGAGCCCGTGCCAGTCGTTGGGGTCATCCTCGCGTGCCGACGAATGCTCCAGCAAGTCCTCGAAATACATACGCAGTCGCATGTCGATGCCCTCGCAGACATTCTCCATGCCCCTGTATCTACTCTCCAGCAGGTCAATCGCCCGCTGCTTGTTTTCTTGTTGTGAGGTCATAATGATGTTAGATGTTAGAGGGAAGATGGAAGATGTTACCGCTGCTTTAAAGGTTCGGCTCTCCTTACCTTGATGAAGTCGGGCAGTTCAACGGCTAACTCCTCGCGGTCGAAGAGTACCATTTCGCCCGTGTTGAAGTCGAAATAGGCTGGCTTCATGTCGCCGTAGTGCCGTAGCACTCCGACACGCAGATATGGGTACATGGTCTGCTCGCCTGCGATGATGGCTCCGTAGCGTTCCGATGCAATCTTCAGCGCACGTTTGCGGCTGTCGCTCTCAACGTAGATGTCGAGCGTCTTCATGTTGTTGAAGTACCGCCCGCCGATGTGAATCAAGTCTTTGTACCGCTTGTCGTAGTAGGTATCGCACCGCCACACCTTCTTTTTGTCGAGATAGAAGCTGATGCAATAGAGTTGCGTGTTGCGCTCAATCGGTTCGTCAATGTCGAACACCTCCAACGTGTAGTTATCGTCTTTCGTGTCCAGATACTCCGTCGCCTTCTGACGTGTGGAGAATACGCGGTCGATTGTGTAGTCTGAATACTCGCCCGTCGTAACAATGAATATTTGCTTCTTCTCGCTCATAGTTCCTTTTATTTTGTCAGATTCTTAAACAACGTTTCGATTCCTGTATAAATCAGCGCGACACACATGATAACAAACCATATCGGCCACACTGACAATATGAATATGCGAAACAATGTCCGCCAAATGCGTGAAAGATTGTTCCACCTTTCTTCTTTCTCTAAGACTTCGCTCTGAAATTCGACATATACCGTGCAAAAGAATAGTATAGCAATCAGAACGTAAACGATTGATAAAACGATAATCATAGTTCCTTTGTTTCTCGTTTGAATAGTTTTATATTTCTCGCATACGGATTGTCTCGTAGTTCATATTCGCATAGAATCTTGACCGCCATCAGAACCGCGTAGGCATCTTCTTGTGCCGGATGCGTTTCTAACACGTCAATGATACGGGTGTAGGCTTTTGCCTCTCCCTCGCCGAGACCTTCAAAATATCGGTCATTCGTCTCTTTCTTCTTTCCAAACATAGTTCCTTCAATTAAAAGAGAGCGGCCAAATGGTCGCCCTCAATCCGTTAAATCCGTGAAATCCGTGGTCTTATCCCTCCAGCTCCCCGCCCGGAGTATTGCCACCGCCGCCATTGTCGCCGCCATTGTCGTCGCCGCCGTTGTCGTCGCCGCCCGCAGGAGTCTCGGTGCCCTCTTTCTCGTCCTTCTCGGTAGCCCATGAGAGGGTGGCACCCTTGATAGCCTGGTTGATCTCGTCGCTGGGCTGGTAGGTCGCCTTCGGAGTCATGTCGGTCAGGGCGAGCTCGTCAGCGTCCTGCTTCCACGGTCCCGTGACGCTGGGGTAGAGCGTTCCGAGCGGTCCGAGGTCGACGATGTAACCCTCTTTCAGTCGGTCGCGGATGCCGTCCAGCAGCAAGTTGGCTGCCAGCGTTGCCTCGGCCTCGTGCAGTGTGGTGTTCTTTGCCGACTCCTTGGCCACCTCCTCGAAGGTCTTTTTGCCCGTCGATACTACGCGGCCATAGAAGCCAGTCACCTTCACGCCCTCGATTTT
>Ga0265298_10002231_pt1 | contig 27273 bp, 23 predicted proteins | sample AusTroGonzalo_MG_3_FD_193486 | JGI IMG/M metagenome (GOLD analysis project Ga0265298, IMG submission 193486) | Bovine rumen microbial communities from tropical cattle in Woodstock, Queensland, Australia - Gonzalo_01 | ecosystem: Host-associated > Mammals > Digestive system > Stomach > Rumen ...
ATCCCCTTCAGAACATTTATTATTCCGATCGTATCGGATATAGCAATCGTGATCATATTCATCATACGATGTTGCGCGCAACACGCCATTTTTTTCTAAACCGTTCTCTTTCGAAAAAGTCACAACGTCACAGACTTTACGTCCATCCTTGCTTGGATAACTATATACACGACTAGTCTTTACACTCGTAGTAATCGTATTGATATAATCATAGTAGAACCTATTTAAGTCAGAGGCCATAGACACTTTCAAAGAATCAAACATTCGTTCTAATGAATCGGCCATCGATGGATCCGCCAAAGAAATGAGCGACCTCGCCAAAATAGCTTTCTGCTCATCCGTCAGATTCGCTACAGAGCTCGGCTCGGTGGTCGCACCCTCATCAGCAATATCAGGTAAAACCGCTTCTTCCGAACATGACATCAACAGAGCGACAATCCCGCTCAGGATTATTTTATTTACAATTTTCATATCACTCCTCCTTCCCTTTTGTTAAAGGGAATAATTGTAAATTTAATCGATAAACTTTATCGTATTCATTTTCTTTTGCCGCCATGGCAACGACCTGCTGCCGGAGCGATTCAATTTTTTCAACAAGCCACTGATACGTGCTTTCGGAGATGCCAAGCGTTACACCCGTAATGTGGCGTTTTTCGGGCGGAACATCGTCAATGGCATCAACCGCAAATTTCGACATCTGGCGGTTCATGGATCGCAAGGCCAATGGAATTGCCTCAGAAGATCCCGTCACCACTTTTTCAGTCTGCTCGTAAGCATCCTCGCCAACTTTCTTTAAAAGATCTGCATGTAGCATAAAATCCAACGAATGACGAACTTCGGCAGCACTCACCACGGGGTAGCAACGGCGTGCAAGTTCAAGCGGTTTTGCACCCGGCAGAATCGGAGCAAGTTCACGCATCACGGGATTCACCCACGATTCAAAATACTTGAATGCTTCGGCATCAATCACCCGCATGTGATTTTCCTTTGCGATTTTCTGCATTTCGCTAAACGCCTGCATTTTCTTTTCGTCTGTTTGTGCATCACCAAAATGCACCATCGCACGGAAATAATCGCGGTCAACACCTTCGAGCTCCATCGCCGCAGCGACTCGCTCGATACCATTTTTGCTCAGGCGGCTTTTGCCATTGCATACAAGTTGGATGTAATTGGACGAGGTAAAACCAGCCAAATGTGAAAATTCACGCCACGAAAATACGGAAGTGCGTTTACGTTCTTCGTAGTAATCGAGCATGTACTTTCGATAGTCTTGATATTCGGTTATCGCTTTCATACCTATAAAATAATTTCATACAAGCATCCCCGCAATAGTTTTTACCACACAAAAGCAATAATTTTAAGAAAAATTTAAAGATTTTTCTATTTTTTAAAAATTTTTATTTCTATATAACACACGCCGTATTATAACGAGAGCGAAATCAGGAACGCGATAAAGACCCAAACAACATAAGGCCAAAATCAGTACAACATCAGTATAACAACTTATTTATTTTTTTCCAAGATGTTCAGCGCCTTTTCGATGATGTCCGGCGAAAGCTTGAAAATATCGCTAAGAGTTTGGACGCGATCGGCTGGTGCAATTTTCGTCATTTGGGAACCAGTTGCATTACGAACGACGAGATTCCCTTTTTGATAGTAATATTGCACGCCCTTTTCGCGGTCAAGGCGGTTCAAAACCGGGTAGGTCATCATTTCGCGGTAGAAGCTTTCATTCCAATGATGCTTGAATTCTTCGACAGAGACTCCTTCGACAGGGTATTCGAAACGGAGTTTCATGGGAGCACCAGCGCCACCCGTCCAAAGTTCCATGGATTCTAACGTCGGGCGCACGAGACGCACACAGTTCGGGGAAAGCGGGAAAAAGGCTTCACCAGTGCTGAAAGGCTGCGGAAGCGGCATCAGGAGCGGGTCAAAAATCAAGTAACCGGGATCGAGGAGGTAGGAATTAGACGAAAGACGAGAGACGAAAGACGAAAGAGGAGTGACATTGTTTTCTGCATCCGGATCGGGCAGGATAAGAGCGCAGTGGATGTTGCGTTCTTTGCGTTTGTGGCCCATGACAAGACGCGGTTTAAAGCCCATGTCCGTGAGCGTCTGGTAGAGGTGCCACGTCATACTGAAGCATGTGCCGCCACCCATCCAAGAATCAATATCATTTTGGTCGCTATCGTCTAGTTTGCGGGCGCCAGTTGCACTCCCCGTCTGTTCCAGACGAATAATTTTCGTCAAATTCTCGTAGGTGATATTCGAGATTTGATTGCAGAGGTCCACGACCTTTTTCATGTTCTCGGGAGTCATAGAGGTATGAGGTTGTGAGGAGTGAGGTATGAGGTCGCGCCTAGGCGCTCTGAGGGTTTATTCATTCCATTTCCGATGGCGCAATGCCGAGCATGCCGCAGATTTCAGGCCCGATAACGCCCTCTTGGATGGCAATTGACAGCAAGCGCTGTTCAAGTTCTTGCGGTGGGAAACGGAGGCCATTACCTAGAGTCGCGGTCTCTTGCACAAGAAGTTCCGCAAGCGCGGCATGCAAAGCCAGAGATGTGTCGATGTACTTGAGATGCGTCGGCTCTTCGAGAATAAAATTCAAAGGCCCCTTAGCATTGAGCACTTTTTCGGCGGGAATCGCTGCACCATACTCATCTTCGACCCCCATATTTGCAAGAATTGCCGAGGTCGAAAGGAGCGGTTTTTGCAACTCGGAAGCAGCCAAGGCGTCTTTTACGCCCGTTGCCGTCACCACAAAATCGGCATTTTCAATCAACGCAGAAACCGCCGGATAATCATGGCAATCGACAACATTGACACCATTTTGCTCTAAAACCGCAGAAAAATCCCCCGCTGGCATGGAATTCGCGCACATTTCGGACTGCGCGGACTCGGACTGCGCACGTTTCAGGTCCGTCACCACGGAAACAGCACAACCACGACGCACGCCCTGGAGCGCAATACCGGAACCAACTTTTCCACTTCCAAAAACAACCAACTTTTTGCCTTCGAAACCGGCACTGGGCACATTTTCGCCATATCCAAGCTTTTCGAGTGCCCTAAAATAGCCATCACCCGTCCCTAAAGACGTTTCAATCCTTTTCACAATCCCGCTATCCGCAACAAAAACCGGCTTTTTTGCATTTTGATAGTACTGCACCCCCGAACGGGTCAATTCCACAAAGCCCACTTTCGGGTGGAGTCCCGCAAAAGGGCCCGCACAGTCGAGAACCAAGTCCACAAATTCTCCGCGATTTTCCGCTTCGAGCATTTCTGCGGGCGTCACGACAGGAATGCCCCAATCTTTCAGGAATTCGACAACTTCAGGGTCGTTCATCCCCGAAAATCCGACCAAAAGGGTCGCCCCACCAGCCAAAAGCGCACGATACTCGGTCATCGTATTGCGGTAAATCGGGGTCGCCACGAGCACGCGAAGACCATCAAACGGGCGTGTTTCGCTCCATTCGGCTTCGAGAGCGGCAAGTGCGGGATACTCGTTTTTTTCGTAAACTTCATCCAAAACGGAGGAGAGAATCGACTGTAAATCCATGTGGACAAATGTAGAATATTAGAAGTTAGTTGGTAGAATTTAGAACTTAGTTGGCAGAATTTAGGTAATTAGGAATTAGGATTTGAGGTTGTCATGCCAGCCTCTGAGCTGGCATCTCCTATTTTTCCAAACAAGTCTTCCCATTGTGGATTAAACTTTTCTATCAAATCCATCTTCCATTTACGTTTCCATCATTTTAGTCTTTCTTCTCGCCTAATCGCATCTATAACATTGAAAAAAAGTTCATAGTAAACAAGACTTTCTGCATTATACTTTTCAGAAAAACCATCCCTAACCTTCATTTTATGTTCAAAAGTTCTTCTATACAAATCATTAGTTACACCAGTATAAAAGACTGTCTTGTATTTGTTTGTCAATATGTAAACGTAGTAGTTATTATTCATTATTTCTCCTAGAAGGGGATTCCCCATCAAGTAGGGAATGACAAGGCAGGGAGATTCCCAGTCAAGCAGGGAATAACATAAAGAGTCATCTTATTTAACACGCTTTTTTCAGAGAAATTGATCAATATTTTTTGATAAATAAATGTTACAAGAGGGAGATTCCCCATCAAGTGGGGAATGACATTGCAAACCGTCGCTTTACGAACAACAACCAGCGTTTTGTAAGTTACAACATTCTACAACAAAAATAAAAGTTACATGTTCTATTCCAATAATATGGATGTAAATTAAAATTGCATTATATGCACAATAAATTTTTATATAAGGTGTGGATATGAACTATAAAAAAATTTCTATTGCCTCTGTTACAGTTGGAATGTTAGCCGCAGGCTCTGCATTCGCCCAAACTGCCGAAATCGGTACATGGGCAGGTTTCCGCAAGGCGGCAACGTCATTCACTTTCGATGACAACGCTCCGAACCATGTGACTCACGCCGCCCCGGCATTCGACGAGTACGGCTACAAGGCAACCTTCAACCTAGTTTACAACTGGAATCCCGACTGGAGCGGTTTCCAGAAGATGGCTGACAACGGCCATGAAATTGCAAGCCACAGCAATACCCACGGGCAAAACATGAGTGGCGAAGAAGCTTCTTCAAAGAAGAACATCGAAGGCAAAATCAAGCAGAAATACGGAACCATCACTGTCGCCTATCCGAACTGCAACGTTCCTGGCATGGACGCCTTGAAAGCAAACTACATCGCAGGTCGTATTTGCGGTAACGGTCAGGAAGTCATGGGCAAGGATGGTCCGAGCGATTGGTTCAGAGTTCCGGCTCACATGACAGGTAGCACAGGTTCTTTCAACAACACGAACGCATTTACCGGCGCCATGCAGCAAGCCATTCAAAAAGGTGGCTGGGTCATGTTCCTTACGCATGGTTTTTCCAACGCAGGTAACAACGGCAACGCCAACTATTCTCCGACGGACCTCAATGCAATCAAGGGCGCACTCAAGTGGGCTAGCGAAAGAGATGCAGACCTTTGGGTAACCACGTTCCGCAGCGCAACCATGTATATCAAGGAACGCAAGGCTTCTAAGATCGAAGCATCCACCAGCGGCAACACCATTACGGTAAAACTCACTCACAACATCGCCGACAATATTTCCAAGTTCGACTATCCGCTTTCTGTCCGCGTAAAGAGCGACTGGAAGAAGGTCGAAGTGAAACAGGGTGACGCTACGCTCGAATCCAAGGTCGACGGCGGCTACATTTACTTCGATGCAGTCCCGAACGGCGGCGACATTCTCGTAAAGAACGCCGATGCAGCTCCGGAATCTTCTAGCAGTGCAGAACCGCCAGTAAGCTCCAGCTCTAGCGAAATTGCAGGATCTTCTTCGAGCGAAACCGCTTTGCCGGTTCAAGTCATTAACGACCGCCACATCGCTGCATACGTGGATGCAAGCGGCTATATTACCGTTCAGAACGCTCAGGGATTGAACATCACAGTGTTCAACAGCCTCGGTAACGTTGTCCGCAGCACCAAGGGCATTGGTTGCGAACAGAAGGTCTTCTCTGGCGCAAAGGGCATGTACGTCGTGAAAATCGGCAACAGAGCTTGGACACTGAAAATCAAGTAATCAAAAAAATGTGATCTATGGAAAGCCCGCTCCAAATTGGAGCGGGCTTCTTGTTTTTAGAGGGTCAAAATGAAAAACTCCCGCTCTCACGAGCGGGAGCCTACTTTATTTCAGGAGATATGGGATTTATTAGAAACCATCAATACTCTATGTCATCGATACTTTGAGTCGTTGTACAACTTTCTATAACTCGAGTTCCATACTTTTTCCAATAAGGGTCTTTGTAAGTCGGAATGCCTTCGGTAGAAGCCAACGGAATGCGACAAGAAAGTTCAAGATAAGTGTTTCCAAAAATATATTCGGTCTTACTTACCTCACCAACACTGCCATTTTCAAGGACACAATCTTGTTTAAACTGTTCCCCAGTAGCAGAATCGGGAAAAACCAAATGTTTTTCAAGAACGACACCAGAAGTAGCGTCCGAATCATTCAAGTATATTTCATAACGATAATCCCAAAAACCACCGTTTTGTATAATGTCTTGACTTTGCCTCAAGCAAACTACGCCTCGGACTTTTTCTGGGCGCCCTACAATTCCGTAATAAGAACCTATCGGTCCATGGACCAAGCCTTCCTTATCCTTCATGACAATTTCGATTTCATTATTCGTCTGGAAATTCAGCCGGTATTCTTTCAAGGCAGTACTTCTGTTTTCATCAGACGGCATATTCATGATATTTTCATATACAGAATCTGCTCCCATGAGACGAACGGAATCCGCATCAAGAATCGTTTTCACAACATTGTCAAAATAATCACTGGCGTTAACCGTATCCTTTTCATACGCCCCAGATTCGCCTGGCAAAAAGCGAATTGTCACAGCAACGCCTTTGCCGACGCCTTTAAGCAAAGCCAAAGTCTCTTTCGGAATGAGATCCAATTCACTGATAGAACTCGAGGATCCCGGAACAACCGACGAACTAGACCCCTGCGCCACGGTATTACCATGTTCATCCACACCGGCAACACCGTCATCGGAACATGCGCTTAACACACCCGCGACACTCAACGCAGCAATCGAAAGCGGAATGATTTTTTTCATGTTCATAAGTTTTTCCTTTGTTTTAAAATTTGATGACATTTAATGTCTAAATTCATTAATCTCCATACGGGAGTAGCCCCGTTCTAAAGAACGGGAACTTCTTTTCAGGAGATATGGGATTTATTAGAAACCATTAATAGTATTCAACTCCGGCTCCAGTGCACTTATTTTCAGGACATGGTACGACGGGAATGTGATCGCTTGACTCAATATCGGACCTGCAACTATTGACAATAAACGACGCGTACTTTTCCCAATAAGGATCCTTATAGAGATTGTCTCTTTTCAAAGAGCAATTCAACCTTGGATAAAGATGAGTAACGGATTCGGACCCATTAGCAAAAATCCCCGATCCATCTTTTTCTATTTTTCCATCTGCGGCAATACAATCCTCTATGAATTGAGCCATCATAAGAGAATCTCTTGTACGGAGTTGCATATGAACTAACTCATAACCAGGATATACAGTAAATGCATAATGGTCGCCAAAGTCATATATTTCATCATCAAGTCTAAGCCATTTATTTTCATTCGCGCAGCCAATGGTATTCGAATATTCAAAAATTGAATATTCAAAAACACTTTGGCTCATCGCAATCGGTCCATGCAGTACACCATTTTCATCCCGCATAGAATAAAAGCGGTCACCCTTATAATAACTCCTAACTCCATCTCTAAATTGATAATAACTCCATCCTTCTGCATTTTCATACGCAGTATCAATAGAGTCCATATTAATCATTTGATTTTTTGCATTATTATAAATCTCATCACCATCGAACGTTTCTAAAGTAACTAGCTTCAAAGAACTATCACGATCCAGAACAATTGTAGTAGCAGCATTAGATTTAGGCGCTTCATTCAACTTAGCCACCATTACGCGTTGTACATCTTTATTTAATATCCTTTCAGCCATCGTATTGACTTGTTCATCAGCTCCGACAACATTGTTATCAGAACATGCGCTTAACGCACCCGCGACACTCAACGCAGCAAACGTAAGCGGAATTATTTTTTTGAAATTCATAGGAATTCTCCTTTGATTGTTTTCCGAAAGCGGAATATTATTTTTGAAATTCATAATTTTTTCCTCCTAAACTTTTTCCGTCAGCGGGAAAAGCTGTATATTTAAGCGATAAACTTGATCAATCTTATCGCATTCGCTAGCGATAGCAACGACTTGTTTGCGACAGCTATTGGCCACATCCGTGATGCGTTTTAAGGCATCGGCGTTGACGCCAACGGTCACGCCCGAAATGTTTCGTTCGGCAGGCTCGATTTTGTCAATGGCTTCGCGCGCAAGGTCTATCATCTGGCGGTTCATGGAGCGGAGCGCAAGCGCAAGTGATTCACTAGAACCAGAAATTACTTTGTCCGTCTGCGAATATTCGTTTTCGCCTTTTGCCATGAGAATTTTGAGTTTCACCAAAAGCTTGAGCGAGTCGCGGATTTCTTGCGCAGTAAAGCTGTGTTTAATTTTTTTCGCAATAGCACTCGGGAGTGCACCCGGCATAATTGGAGCAAGTTCGCGAACAATGGAATTCACTGCGGATTCGTAATAATCGAACGCTTCGGCATTAAGGACTTTCGCCTTTTGTTTTACCGCAATCTCCTTCATCTTGCGGAAGACTTCCTTTTTCTTGTCGTCTTCCTTCGCATTCGTAAAATCGACCATGAGCTTGAAGTATTCAAGTTCAAAACTACCTAAATCCATAGCGGCAGCGACTTGCATCAATCCAACGCGACTGAGAGAGCTCTTGCCGTCACATACAAGTTTCAAGTAAGACGGCGAAGCGAACCCGGCCTGCTTGGAGAACTCGCGCCACGAAAACGCGGATGTTCTTTTGCGCCAGTCGAAATAATCAAGCATATACTTTCGGTAATCTTGATATTCGGTTATGGGTTTCATTTATTAACCTCCTTTACGAGAACAAATATACCTCTACAAAAGTCAAAAAACAAGAGGAAAATGAATCAAAAGTTTCGATTTTTCGCAAATTTCAGCAATTTTTGTAAATTTCGAAAATTTTCAAAAATAAATGAATCACCCTGTTTTTATATGAATCGTGCTGACAGAGTCTTGCTCCAGGATGACACGATTCTGCTCGTTGTTCTTTCAAATTTCTACTTTTGCAAGCATGAAACCGTGGAAACTTTTGTATTCGGAATTTTTGGTAGACGCGCCGTGGCTGAAAGTGGCCAAAGAAACATGCGAACTGCCGAACGGAAAGGTCATTGACGATTTTTATACGTTATGGCAACCGGACTGGGTACTGATTCTTGCCCGCACAAAAGAAGGCAAGTGGGTCATGACGGAGCAGTACCGCCACGGGACAGGGAAAATTGCACTTGAATTCCCGGCTGGGATTATCGACAAAGGCGAAACGCCTGAAGAAGCTGCAATAAGAGAATTGCAGGAAGAATGTGGGTACGGGGTAGACGAAAGGTGCCATAATAAAAAAAGCATGGATCCTATCGCGGCGACTGCGTCTTGCTCCAGGATGACAGGAGACGCGATTCGCTATGTGGGGTGTTTTTCGGTGAATCCGGATAGGCATCGCGGGCGATTCCATGTGGTGTTTATCGATGGCGTGGAACGCTTGGGTAAAACAAGTTTCGACGACACCGAAGACATCGAGACGTTCCTGTACACAGACGAGGATTTCCAAGCCAAAATTGCCGACGGCACATTCAACCACCCGCTACAAATTGCAGGTTACTTCAAGTGGAAACTGACTCAGAAGTAAAATACCCTCAAAAGATGCGGGCGATTCGTCTCCCGATTTTAATTCTCGGATTAAACGGCGTTCCCGGTTTTGCACTCTTTAGGCATTTCAACAAGCTGTACGGCACGTCCGCAGCAATTCCAAGCTCCGCGCCAACCCAAGATTCCGCGGCCTCTCCAGCCGCACAAAACATTCCCGGAGTCATCGGCATTCGCCCAATCAAACATCCCTGCGTTTTTGGAGACAACGTTTTCGGAATTGACGCCGAAGAAACGGAACGCTTAGGCGAACTTTTCGAGCGGTTCCACTTTGGCACCGTCATTGACGCGAGCGGGAACTGCGCGCTCAAGGCATGCGAATGCGATCCGGCCCGGAGCAGGCTCCTGAATTACAGCCAAGGCGTTGATGCAGCCACGTTCGCGGCACGCTACAACGCCACGCTCATCCGCATTTCCGCCGACATGGTCTTTAGCGGTGACGAAAAGACAAAGCCAAACCGCCCTTACGTCGAGACCGACCCGAAAGACCCCATCCACAATTACGGCAAGCACCAGGCCGAAGCCGAAGACGCCATTACAGCCATCAAGCCTGACGTCGTCATCTTGCGTGTGCCACTTCCGATGGACTACGCGCCCGGCGGATGCGCCGGCGCCATCGACTGGATCACCTACCGGTTCCGCCCCGGTCGCCCGGCGACCTTGTTCACGGACGAATACCGAAACCCTCTTTCGGGCCCGGACCTTTGCCGAACCGTACAATACATTTTGGAACACGAATTCCCTGCAGGCATTTACAACTGTGGCGGCCCGCGTAGCGTTTCGCTCTACAACGTAGGGCAAATCGTCAACGCGGTCGGCGGCTACCCAGCTGAACTTTTGCACGGAGTGCCGCGTATCGAAGGCGGGCCCATGCCCCCGCGCGTCGGCGATTTATCCATCAATTCAGAGAAACTTTACAGGCAACTTCCACCAGGCTTTATCAAGCCTTGGCCCGTTTTCGATAAACTCGTGCCCGACAGTTTCGATTGGCACAAAACTTTCGGACGCGATATAAAAGAAAAAAGCAAGATGGGTAGCGACGAGGCTATCACCAGCTTGCTTGTCAATGGGGTTGATACGGGATTTATCCGCGAGTCAGACGGAAGAAAAGACCTATAACGTAATGGTCACTATCATCGCCTTCATTCACATTTTCATAGACAGACTTAGTTAAAGAGAACCCGACACCGACCGACCAGGTATCGCTCACCCACCAGTCCTTACCAATTTCATAGCGCGTGAAAATTCCCATCAACCCACAGAAGTCATCTGCGTAAGCATCCAGTCTTGCAAGAGAAGCGTCAATACCGCCAATAATCCCTGCATAAAAGCCATTCAAAGGCGAAGCCGGATCACGGAACGGGTAAACGGTAAAGCCCAAACCTAGCGAGACATAGAATCCATAGACATCATATTTTTGATCCATGCCGCCCACGAGAGTTTTGTCATCCCTATCCCAAACGTCATCGACAATAAATCTTTTTACGTCATAATCCTGCTTTCGCAATCTTCCATCGCCATTGAACAATCCAATATTGAAAGAGGTATACACAGCAACGAGGTTTCCAATGGCCCCACCAAACCGAATATCGAACAAAGGAAATCCAAAAGCATCAAAATTATCTAGTCTATTATTTTCCCCACAGTATTGCAAATATTCATATCGTCCATCGGCTCGAGTCCTTCCGGTTCCAGAAGGACAGCTGAAATTGTAGGAATTCGCTTCGGAACTCAAATAAGAGATTCCGGCACTCGTACTGAAATAGAATCCGCGATGTTCGTGCGATGGGTGATTTTGCTTCGTTGGAGCGACATATTTTTCAGCAACGTCTGCATGAGTCATTGCAACGGCAGCAAAAGCAAAAATACTAATAAATTGTTTAATCATTTTCATAATCAATTACCCACGCGTTAAACGGAACGAAAGCGACAATACATTGTCAGATCTATGAGAATCAACAGTCTTCCACACAAGACCGTTATGAGCAAAGCCAAGGCCCAAACCGATTGAGAAGTGATCGCTAACCCACCATTCCTTGCCCAATTCCAATTGGAAACCGATACCGCCATTTCCAGTCGCATCAGAGCTAGCCATCACAAAAAGCGTGTATCCGAAAGAGCCTCCGAAAAAGAATCCATTGAGCGGAGAATTCTTATCGCGGAACGGATAGAACGTCGAACCGAATCCGATATAGGTCCTAAAATTATATCCGTCTGACGAACTGGGAATTTCATCTCTACCTAGATCGCGAACTTCATGGCAGAATCCATCTTTCGTGCAAGTGGTTGTAAAGTTCTCTTCGTGATAATCTACCGTTCCCAAATAAATGCCCATGTTAAAGACCAGGTGGAACGCAACGACATTTCCGAGAGCATAACCGAACTTGAATTCGGAATGCAAAAAAGAAAAACCATAATATTCATAAAAATCGATGCTTCGTTCAGTCCGGTCATCGTACTCATTGATATCTTCCATGCTGTTATCGAACAAGTTAAGATTCAAACCGAAAGAGGCATTACTGTAGAAGCCGCGATGTTCACGCGGTGCAGGAGTTGCAATAGAGGACTGTGCAAAAGTCAAGCCCGCAAAACACAAAACAAGAATTGCAATCAATTTTTTCATAAATTCATCCTTATCCAGATTATAATTCCTTCAGCGCACCTACATTCTAGCCGCGCGTCAAGCGGAATGAAAGCGACAAAACATTATCGGAACTATGCGAGTCAACCGTTTCCCAAGTCAATACAGAATGAGCAAAGCCAATTCCAAAACCAATGGACATATGATCGTTCACCCACCATTCCTTGCCAATTTCAAATTGGTAACCAAAACCACCATTCCCTGTAGCATCTTCATGTTTAGAATCAAATAAAGTCACAAAAAGCGTGTATCCAACAGACCCGCCAATAAAGAGGCCATTCAATGGAGACGTCTTGCTTTGAATCGGATAGAATGTTGTACCAAAGCCCAAAAACATTCTAATGCCATTCGCGTTGTTTGCTTTATCGTCAATATAACGTGACTCATCAAAGGTTTCTGGGCATTCGGTACCTATAGGGCATGAACTATTGTACACTTCATAGTTATAGTCTAACGAGCCCGCAAAGAATCCAATATTGAACCCGAAATGAACTGCGACCAAGTTTCCAATGCCGACGCCAAATCTAAATTCCGAAAGCGGGAAGGTAAATCCATCGAATTTATAGATATCTACCAATCTTTTTTTTCCATTTTCTCCACCGCGACCGAGATCGACACGGCTGTTTTCGTACCAGTTGTACGCAAATGCAAATGACATGTTGCTATAAAAGCCGCGATGTTCATGCGCCGTAGACTTAACGGCCGAGGAAGTTTGAGCGGATGCAAGACCAGCAACACACAAGATAAGAATAGCAATGATTTTATTTTTCATAAATACAGTTCTATTTAATAATGATGCAAAAATCTAGACAAATAATTTTTCATTGTCTATGGAACATCAAAATTATCAGCGTGATTCGATGCGTTATTTCGTACCAAATATACGGTCGCCTGCGTCACCGAGACCAGGGCAAATGTAAGCGGCACTATTGAGGCAACGGTCAAGTTGTCCCACATAAATTTGCACATCCGGATGGCTTTCATGGAGTCGTTTCAAGCCTTCGGGAGCTGCTATGATGCACACAAATTTTATTTTCTTTGCACCGTGTTTTTTAATCATGCCGATGGCATCCACCGCAGAACCGCCCGTTGCAAGCATCGGGTCAAGCACAACAACTTGACGTTCATCAATCGGGTTCGGCAACTTGCAGAAGTATTCTACAGGTTCGTGAGTTTCTTCATTGCGGTAAAGCCCGATGTGACCAATTTTTGCAGACGGCACAAGCATCTGTAAGCCAGAAACCATGCCAAGCCCAGCGCGAAGAATCGGGACCAACGCTAGTTTTCGGCCTGCAAGGACCGGAGCCGAGCACTTCTCAATCGGGGTCTCGATTTCCTTTTCTTTCAGCGGCAAGTCCGCAAGCGCCTCGAAGCCTTCGAGCATCGCGATTTCTTCAACCAAGCGGCGGAATTCATTAGTCCCCGTGTCCTTATTGCGCAAATGCGTAATTTTGTGCTTAATAAGCGGGTGTTTGAAAATGGTCACGTTTTCCAGATTTTCAAATTCGTTCATATTCAGTCTCCTCGCCTGGATGTGATACAACTGAAAGCTAGAAACATTTTTTATTTTCAGTTTGCATTCAAAGAAAATGGCATAGAAAAAGGCCGCGACGAATCGCAGCCATTTTCAATCAAATTAAACTATTCAAGTTCTACTTTTATTTGTACATGTAGCTTGTTCCGTTCGGGAACTTGATTTCCTTCATGCCGCTGGTTTGCACCTGAGCCACAGATTTTACTTCGCCACCGTAAAGGATATAATTGCCTTGGTATGTCGGCTTGAACGCAGCCTTGTCGGAACCATAGTAACTGTTGCTGTTGTAGGTCATAGCCGTGCAGCCGGGAACGTCCATCGTGTAGTTGCCAAACGCGAGGAGAACGCCGCCAGTAATCGTAAATCCGTCGTCAGTATCGATGAGACCACCGGCAAAGTTGTAAGCACCGCAATTGTTTCCGCCTTGCTGACCGCCCATGCCCGGGAAGCCGCCCATGCCGCCACCCATACCGCCGCCGCCGCCGAAGTTAAAGCCACCGCCACCCATGCCATTTTCGTAGCTTTGGCCGGTAATTTCAACAATCACCACACCGCCAGTCATTTTTGCAGTACCGTTAGCATCTAACCCGTCAACCATGTTGCCCTTCACGCTGATGTAATGGTATCCACCGCTGATAGTGACATAGCCACTGCTTTCACTGAACATGGCCATGGAGCTGTTGGGGTTCTTGGGGCCGCCACCGCCATTCCAACCGTCGTTAGTCCCAAACACAGAAGTGATACCACCCTCGGCAAAAATCTGGTAAGCCTCAATCGCTTCGAGAGACGTAACAACGTTGACTGTGGAACCTCTCAAGTACAAGGCGGAATCCGCGTGGATGCCCTTCTTCTTTGTCGAGATGGTCACGTCACCGCCATTCATGTAAACTTGCCAGTTGGTACGGATTGCAGAAGAATCCGATTTCACGTCGATGGTGCCGCCGTTGACATAGATGTACTTTTCGGCAGAGATACCCTTGTTCGGGGATTCGATCTTGATGGTTGAAGACTCGGTGGAATCGCTTACGAGAATGTAGTTAGCCGCCTTGATGCCGCTCTTGTGTCCCTTGATGGTGATGTTGCCGCCAGAGATTTCGACATAGCCCTTGCCGGCCACCGTATCCTTGAAGGCGCCTCTGTTATCTTCCACGCATTCGTCGCTCTCAAGGCCGTCACCCGCCTTGGCGGTGATGTTCAAGGTACCGCCCGAAATTTCGAGGCTGCCCTTGCCCTTGATGCCGTCATCGCTTGCCACCACGGTGATATCGCCGTTCTTGATTTTAAGATCGTTGCTGGACTGGATGCCGTTCTTGAAGTTTGCCGTAACAGTCAACTTGCCGGCGCCCTTGATGTTCATGTCATCCTTGGAATAAATCGCGGCCTTTGCGGTATCCTGCTTGCCGTTGACCGTAGTAAATACGTGGTTTCCCTTGCCGTCTTCAACCACGTTGACCGTTCCCTTGACCAAATGGAGAACCGCCTTGTCGGCATTCTTCACAAGAATCGGGGAATTGGAGCTTTTCAAGGTCGCGTTGTAGAGGTAAATGCCGGTATTGCCTTCTTTATCAGCACCTGGAGTATTCACAACGACCTGGAAATCGGAAGATTCGCCGGTCACGTAATAAGCGCCCGGGCAAGTAATCGTTGCGCTCTTGTCAGCCACTTCAACGCAACCATTGTTATTTTCCACCGTTGCCGAGGTTCCAGAAACCTTCAAAAGGATCTGCGTGCCATTCAAGGTACGAGCATCTTCATTATCGTTTTCGTCATCTCCAGAACCGCCATTGCCAGGGATGACCGCACTGGAGCTAGAGACATTGTTGCCAGGAATAACGGCACTGGAACTGGAGAACGGATTAGGAGGCAATGCGGCGCTAGAGCTAAAGATCGGATTGGGAGGCTCAACCACGCTAGAGCTAGAGGTGGCATTTACCGGGAACCCGTTACTTGAGCTAGAAACATCAAAACCCGGAATAGCATCGCTGGAACTTAAAATTTCACCACCGATAACAACACCACTAGAAGCAGGAATTCCACTATCCGAAGATAATGCCACCGGGGAAACCGCACCATAATCGGAAGGTGCTATTGCATTGTCATCACCACACGCCACAAAACCCAAAACTGCCGAAACAGCAATCACAGGCAACTTTATTTTTATCATAGTATACTCCTCTTAATATAATATATAGGGGTACAAGTCCAAATCAAAGCACAGAAACACCTCTCACGGACATTCCGTTGACCACCATACAACGAACCTTAAATAAAATTAACATAGGGTTTGGAAAAAGCTACTGCGACTCAAAGATGCGAAAACAAGTTTTCGCGCCTTACGGACGCTGACGCGTCATGCAAAACGGCTCGGAAAGAACATTTTCATTTTCTTTCTCTCGCCTCGGGGCATACTCGCCTTGCTCGCTTTTGACGCCTTCGGCGTCCGCGGCGGTGGCTCAGAAATGCGAAAACAAGTTTTCGCGCCTCATTCGCCTTGCTCGCTTTTGCTATATTGGCACTCCTTCGGAGTGCATATAGTACGGCTCGGTCATGCCAATTGGCGCAAGCGCCATTGGCGCGACTCTCGCCTTTTTCTATATTTGCTCCCGCAAAAACTGCATTGGGTGCATTCCGCACCACATTTAACCGGAGGCTAAAATGGCACTTCAATTCTATAACACTGCATCGCGTAAGAAAGAAATTTTCACACTTCCTGAAGGCGTTCCCGCCGTGCGCATGTACTGTTGTGGCCCGACGGTGTACCATTTCGCTCACATCGGCAACCTCCGCACATACATTTTCGAAGACTTCTTGGTCCGTACGCTCAACTACTACGGCTACAAGGTGAACCACATCGTGAACATCACCGACGTGGGACACTTGACGAGCGACGCTGACTCTGGCGACGACAAAATGGAAAAGGGCGCAGCCCGCGAAGGCAAGTCCGTTTGGGACATCGCGAAGTTCTACACAGACGCCTTCATGGCCGACTGGCACCGTCTCAACATCCAGGAACCGACACGCTGGACGCCTGCCACGCAGCACATCCAGGAACAGATTGACTTGGTGAAGACGCTCGAAGAAAAGGGCTACACCTACCGCACTTCTGACGGCATCTACTTCGACAGCCTCAAGTTCCCGCGCTACGCCGACTTTGCACGCCTCGACGTGGAAAACCTCCGCAAAGGTAGCCGCATCGACATGGGCGAAAAGCACAACGCCACCGACTTCGCTTTGTGGAAGTTCAGCCCGAAGGACAAGAAGCGCGCCATGGAATGGGATAGCCCGTGGGGCGTTGGATTCCCCGGCTGGCACATCGAATGCTCCGCCATGGCCATGAAGTACAACGGCCCGACGCTTGATATCCACTGCGGCGGTACCGACCACATCCGCGTGCACCACACGAACGAAATTGCACAGAGCGAATGCGCCAACGGCGTTCCGTTCGCCCGTTTCTGGATGCACGGCGAATTCCTCCGCACGGCAAGCGAAGAAAAGCTCGAAGACGGCACCACCGAACAGAAGTTCGGCAAAATGAGCAAGTCCAGCGGCGAATTCTTGACGGTTTCGCTCCTCATGGACCGCGGTTTCAACCCGCTCGATTACCGCTTCTTCGCCATCGGCAGCCACTACCGCAACTACCTGAACTTCACTTGGGAAGCCCTCACCGGCGCCAAGGAAGCATTCAAGAGTTTGCACAAGAAAACGGACCCGCTGATTGGCAAGGCAACCGCAATCACCAGCGAAGCAGCCAAGGCTTTCCAGAACGAATTCAAGGACGCTATCGGTGACGACCTCAACATGCCTCGCGCCCTCGGCATCATGAACACGATGCTCAAGAGCGATATCGACGACGGTGAAAAGGCCGCACTCGTGATGGACTTCGACAAGATCTTTGGCCTCAAGCTCGACCAGCCGCGCGAAGAATATGCCAAGAAGGGCGCTAACGACGAAATCGATACCGCCAAGATCGAAGCATTGATTGCTGCCCGCAAGGAAGCTCGCGCCAACAAGAACTGGGCAGAAAGCGACCGCATCCGTGATGAACTTGCCGCGATGAATATCGTGATCAAGGACAGCAAGGAAGGCACGACCTGGAGCGTGAAGGAATAAGAGCTCTGAGCTCGGGCCTGCGACCCTTTGAGGTATGAGGCTTGAGGTTGGTAATCAGGTCACTGAGCCAGTCGAAGTGCCACGAACACTGCCCTAGCGAACTTTTTACTATATCATGCCGGACTCCGTTCCGGCATCTTTTGTTTTCGTCATCCTGAGCGGAGTCAAAGGATCCATTAAGCTTTCTTTTTTATAAATTACCTTCGATGATTTTTTTGCTAGTTGTCATATACGTTGCATTTATTGGGCTTGGTCTCCCCGACACGATTCTCGGGGCCGCTTGGCCGCTCATGCACCCAGACCTTTCTGTGCCCATTTCGGCAGCTGGCATACTCTCCATCATAGCCTCGATCGGGACAATCATCTCCAGTTTACTCACGCCAAAGTTCCTCCGCATTCTAGGAACAGGCAAGCTCGTCGCCTATAGCATCGCGCTTACCGCAATCGCCTCCATAGGTTTTGGATTCGCAGACACGTTTGGAATCCTTTGTTTATGCGCCATCCCGATGGGCGTTGGCGCAGGAGCCGTCGATGTGGCGATGAACAATTTCGCTGCCATCTATCTAGAATCCAAGCACACGAACTGGTTACACGCTAGCTGGGGAATCGGAGCCACGCTGAGTCCCGCAATTTTGTCTTGTTCCATCATGTTCGGAAACAGTTGGCGCGGGGCATACGAAATCGTTGCCATTCTCTTGGCTATTGTATTCGTGCTCATTCTCATATCACTCCCGCTTTGGCGAAAAATCGAGACAAGCAATATCGCACAAGATAGCGCATCGCTACAAAACGCAAGCACCCCCAAAACGTCTGCGCTCAGCTTGCGCGAAGCGCTCCGCGTTCCCGGAATGAAGCTTTCGTTCCTCACATTTTTCTTTTACTCAGCGCTTGAAATTTCAACAGGACTCTGGTGCGGCACCTACTTGACCGCCTGCGGATTCAAACCCGAAACCGGCGCACTGTGCGTTTCATTGATGTTTGCATCCGTCATGATTGGACGCATCGTGAGTGGATTTTTTGCCATCAAGTTCACCGACCATCGTTTAATTTACGCCGGAATTTTCATTGTCGCCATAGGCTGCCTCGTGCTTTCACTCCCGCTTCCGCTGTGGATGCTACCTGTTTGCATTTGCCTGCTCGGACTCGGCTGCGCCCCCGTCTACCCGTCACTCATTCACGCCACACCGGCACGATTCGGCGAAGCGCTTTCGAGCCAAGCCATCAGCATCCAGCTTGCCGGTTCCTATGTCGGATCCATCCTGATGCCGCCTGCATTTGGCCTTGTTGCCGCGAAAATTTCAGTTCATCTTTGGCCTATTTCGCTTTCGATTTTTGTCGGATTGTTACTTTTATGCGTGCTGCTACTGGACTTTGTCACACACCGCAAACTTAACAAGTCTTACGCACGCGAACGCGTTCTCGACATTCTCCACGAAGTTTCCATGGAAAGCGTCAAACGCGAACGGTTAAAACGCAAGCGTAAAAAGAAACGTTAAGAGGTTTATCATGAATATCAAGCAATTTGTATTCAACCCATTCGGAGTCAACTGCTACATTTTGAGTAACAGCAATGGCGATGCTATTTTGATAGACCCTAGCGCAAGCAATGCTCGCGAACAAGCTGCACTCGCCGATTACATCAAGACGGAAAATCTCAAAGTTTGCCGCAATCTGAACACGCACTTGCATCTTGATCACGTGCTCGGAAACGCTTTTGTCGAACGCACATACGGCATCAAGGCCGAAGCGCACAAAGACGACGAATTTCTGTTAGGCTTGCAGAACGAACAGGCACAAATGTTCGGTCTCCCCTGCAACAACATCGCACCCGCACTCGGCAAGAACATCGACGAAGGCGACATTGTCGAACTTGCAGAAATCAAATTGCAAGTAATCCACGTTGCAGGCCACTCCCCCGGCGGACTCGCATTCTACTGCGCTACCCCCGGCGAAGTGAACGGACAAAAGGCTCCCCCGCTTCTGTTCCCTGGTGATATTTTATTCGCAGGCAGCCGCGGACGCAGCGACCTCTTTGGCGGTGACGAATTAGCTCTCGTCAGTGGCATCAAAAGCAAGTTGCTCACGCTCCCCAGCGAAACCATCGTATTCCCGGGACACGGCCCATTCACTACAATCGGCGACGAAAAAAGATGGTATTAAAGCGGCTCACCGCCTAAAGTTTTTTTTGAATGCAAAAAGTACTTTATGCGGGCGGGGCCCCAGCTCGGAGTTGCGAAGGCCGCACGGGCCCCTCCCTGCACCCTCCCCATCCTTGGCCGACGCTATAAAATTATCTTTTAGACCATACACAACAATAAAACAAATATTAAGGGCAAAAACGAGATTATAGAATGAGCAATACAGGGCAGGCAAGAATCAGCTGGATTGACGAATTCAAGGGATTCGTTCTTCTGCTCGTTTGCCTTTTTCACATCGAGCAGAATTTCCCGAACGCACATTTGGGAGCATGGCATTTGAGCGCACTCCGCATGTCGGCATTTTTCTTCATTTCAGGATTCCTTTTCAGCACAAAGCGATTCAGCGATTTCAAGAGCTATTTTGTTCACAAAACAAAAGTTCTACTGAACCCCTACTTTTTCCTTTCGTTTCTCTTTTTTGCGATTGACCCAGTCGTTTACAACTTTGCGCTATACCCCAAAGCACCAACGATGACAGTCATAAACACCATCCCCGACATCAACAGCACATGGCAATACATTTATTGGAACATCGCTAAGATATTCATCGCCGGGAAATCTTCTGTTGGCGCGGGGCCACTCTGGTTCGTGTTTACGCTTTACTCCGTCAGCCTGCTATTTTATTGGCTTCACGGAATGTCTAAAAAGCAAGTCAATCCCAAATTGTTTATCGCCATCATGGCAATCGAAGGCCTGCTTGGCGGTTGGCTTTTGAACACGAACCACTTTCACTTGCCATTCGGCATCGAACGCGACCTCACGATTCTATTCTTCTTTGGGTGCGGTTGGCTCTGCAAGGAACCCATCAAAAAAATTCACAGCGCTATTTCTGCAGGTGCAGCAAACGCCGCAAAAAATACAGCCCTCGTCGCAGCCGTCGGAATCATCAGCTTTGTCGCCTATGCATTTTTGGAATCTCCGAGTCCGAATTTCAGCATCATGAACAACGACTTGGGCAAAAGCCTCCCCCAATTTGTCGCAAGTTCCATCACAGGCATTGTCGGACTCATCGCCACATTCCTTTTAGCAAGCAAGCTTCCAGACATTGCCCCTATCCGCATTACCAAAGGCATTTTGCGAAACACCTCCCGCAATGCGCTTGTGATTCTAGCGGTACATTGGTGGATTGTCCTAATGTTGCGACTCTTTGTCAGACCACAAATTGACCAACCGGGAATCGCCTACATCGCCATCCCGATTGTCGCATTGGGCACCATCGCCGCCATCCCGCTTTTCCGTTGCCGCCTCAACAAGCTCCTCGGCAAAGAACGCATTACCGTAAAAGAAAGCCTCTGCATTAGGGAATAATAATATACGTCATTGCACTTCGTGCATGACTCTGCGGAAATCAAATGCGAGTCCACAAGTGGACTCCTGCTTGATACTCTTGCACGTCATTGCGAGCTATACGAAACTTAACAACTTGTTGTTCTAGTTGAGTTATGCCCTTTGGGTAGAAGCGAAGCAATCCAAAAACGATCTATACATCGAGTTCAGAGAAAAGATCTTTCCATTGAGGGTTCATTGATTCAATCAATGCTATTTTCTTTTTTCTAGACCCACCTTTTATCTTTTTTTCTCTTTCAATGGCATCAACAACTGAGGTATGTTCTTCGAAATAACCTAATAGCGTAACATTGTATTTTGCAGTAAATCCCGAGGTCAATGATTTATGTTCTTGCATACGTTTCACTAAGTTCGAAGTCACACCCGTATATAACGTTCCATGCGGCTTATTGAAAAGAATGTAGGTGTATGATTTTTCTTGCATGAAAAGAACATACAAAAATTTTATGGATTGCTTCGCCCTTGCGGACTCGCAATGACGTAAGAGCCGAGAGATGCAGAAACATACTTGTATGTTTCTATATCCGAGGCGTTTCTGTCATGTGCTTGCACCATGACGTACAAGGCGAGTGCTGCAAAAATGAGCTTGCTCATTTTTATTGCCGAGCCGCAAAGTCATGCGCCTGCGCAATGACGTAGATTCCTACAAATAACTCTTAAACTTGGGTGTTGGTTCTTCGGCGGGCTTTTTCTTGGGCACGTAAATCTTGATGGCGTACACGTTAAAATCAGTCTCGGCAACGATATCGCCTTCTTGCAAATCTTCATAAACGTCGATTTCTATTTCGACGCCATCGCGTGCAATGCAGCGGATAGAACGCGCTGTCAGTTCCTCGCGCAAAAGAGGAACGTCAACGACTTTCTTGTAAGTGCCGTGATGCGTAGTACCAAGAATACGATTGCAAAACATGGAAAGAAATGTAGAAAAATAGTAGTTAGTTGTTGGTCATTAGTCATTGGTTCTTAGTTATTGACCAAATTCTATTTACTATCTTTGCTGTAGCTGATTCACCAACATTAATCCAAAAAAAATAACTGGATTCTTCGGCGTTCCACGCCTCAGAATGACGACTTCCTAACCCCTATAACCTAAAACCTATCACCTAACAATGGCACGCGCACGTAAGACAATCACACCCGACCCGTATGCGAAACCGATAGCGAAACCGCTACCGCCTTCCAAGAGCTTGCCCGGAAAACTCAAGCAGTTCCAGGCGCCCATACGTGCGGATTTCGATCTCGTGAGCCCTTACGGTGCCGCCGGCGACCAGCCGAAGGCCATTGAAGAGTTGACCGAAGGTTTCAAGAACGGAGAACAGTTCCAGACGCTCCTCGGCGTGACAGGTTCCGGCAAAACGTTCACAATGGCAAACGTCATCAAGAACGTCGGCAAACCAACGCTCATTCTTACGCACAACAAGACGCTCGCCGCCCAGCTTTATCAGGAATTCAAATCGTTCTTCCCGAACAACGCGGTCGAATACTTCGTGAGCTATTACGATTACTTCCAGCCCGAAGCTTACATCCCGCACACGGACACGTTCATCGAAAAAGACGCGAGCATCAACGACGAAATCGACAAGCTCCGCTTGCGCGCCACAGCAAACCTCCTCACGCGCCGCGACGTGATTATCGTCGCTTCCGTGAGCTGCATTTACGGTTTGGGTAGCCCGAGCGAATACTTCGACTTGATGGTCCGCATCAAGAAGGGCGACATTTACGACCGCGACAAGATTCTCCGCGACCTTGTCCACATTCAATATTCACGCAACGACTTTAGCCTCGACCGTGGCACGTTCCGCGTCCGTGGCGACGTCATTGAAGTCCACCCGAGTTACGACGAAGACGGACTCCGCATTGAACTTTTCGGCGACGAAGTCGATCGCCTTTGCCGCTTCAACATTGTCACAGGCGAAGTCATCAAGGAAGTCGAAGAACTGACGATTGCCCCGGCCAAGCACTTTGTGACCAAAGAAGAAAACCGCGCAGGCATGTTGCAACGTATCCAGCTGGAACTGACCGAACGCCTCGCCGAACTCGACAAAGAAGGCAAAGTGCTGGAATCAGCCCGCCTTTCGAGCCGCACCCGCTACGACATGGAAATGCTCCGTGAAACCGGCATGTGCAACGGCATCGAAAACTACTCCCGCATCATCGAAGACCGCGCCCCGGGTACCCGCCCCTTTACGCTCATCGACTACTTTGGCGACGATTGGCTTTTGATGATCGACGAATCGCATGTGAGCATTCCGCAAGTGGGCGGCATGGCCGAAGGCGACAAATCCCGCAAGACCACGCTTGTGCAATACGGGTTCCGCCTCCCCTGCGCTCTCGACAACCGCCCGATGAACTTTGCCGAATTCGAGTACATGTACCCGAAGCAAGTGCTCTTTGTGAGCGCTACGCCCGGAGATTACGAACTCAAGAAAACTAGCGGTGTCGTAACCGAACAAATCAACCGTCCGACCGGGCTTTTGGATCCGAAAATCGAACTGTTCCCAATCCAAGGGCAAATGGACGTTCTCCTGTACCGCATCGAAGAAGTCGTCAAAAACGGCGACCGCGTGCTCGTCACGACGCTAACCAAGAAGATGGCCCAGGACCTCACGGAATTTTTCATCGAAGCAAACATCCGCGCGAAATACCTCCATTCGGATATCAAGACGCTCGAACGTCATGAACTTATCCGTGGGCTACGCAGTGGCGAATTTGACGTGCTCGTGGGCATCAACCTCTTGCGCGAAGGCCTCGACCTCCCCGAAGTGAGCATGGTCGCGATTCTCGACGCTGACAAGGAAGGCTTTTTGCGTAATTACCGCAGCCTTATCCAGACGATGGGCCGCGCAAGCCGCAACGTGAACGGCACCGTCCTTCTGTTCGCGGACAACATGACCGAAAGTCTGCAAAAGGCCATCGACGAAACAAACCGCCGCCGCGGTCTCCAAGAAGAATTCAACAAGGAACACGGAATCACCCCGAAGTCCGTCACCCGCAAGATCGAAGAAGACCTGAGAATCGTGGACCCGCTGGGTCTAGACGAGAGTGGAGAGACGAGAGACGAGAGAGAGGACTGGGAAGACAACGATTTGAGTCATCCTGAGCGTAGCGAAGGATCCAGTGACAATTCCTCCGGTTTCACCCCGGGTATTCGCCCAATGGAACCGCTGCAACCGTCGAATTACAGGAAAAAGTCTGCAACAGGCAAGAAGAAGGCACCCGCATCTCGTCATCCTGACCCTGAAATGCGTAGCATGATAGGGGAAGGATCCAGTCAAAGTTCTTCCAAGCTCGCGGCCCTCGAAAAGCAAATGAAGGAGGCTGCCGCCCGCCTCGACTTCGAAGAAGCTGCCCGAATCCGCGATATTATACGCTCTATAGCCGACTAATGTTTAAAATTGTTTACAAATTCGTTTCAATTTTAATTTCACAATCATAAAAGCTATTGTCACTTCGTAACCGAAATTTTGTATTATTATAAAAAGAAAAAATCTTAGTGCTTTTTTTCCATATTTTGTTTATTTTAAACTAAAGATTACATAGAAAGGGTATTACAATGAGTTCTAAATTCACAACGCCTCTTATTTTTAGTACAGCGCTCGCTTTGAGTGCATTAAGTTTCATTGCCTGCGGTGAAGACAGCAACCCAAATGTACCGGGACCAGTTGGCAACTCGTCTTCTTCCTATGTTCCTACTTCGGCTCCGACGCCAGTTGTAGGCACGGCTAATATCGAATTCAGCGGTGTGGGCGTAGGCACATCCCTCGTCACACAAGTCTACTTTACAGGTAGCATCAAGTTGGACTTCAGCGACACGAACATGGTTGCAGAAAACAGCACCGTGCGTTTTACGGATCTCAAATTTATTGTCGAAAGCGCTTCGAAAACAAGCACAGGCTCCATCAAAACCGGCCTTTCGGAATCCGGCGCTATTCCGGCAGACTACTTTACAACGAACTCGGTTACCACGATTAACCTTGACCAAATAGGCCTCTATGCCGATCTCACGGACGGCTACACGGAATGCGGCAACTTCAACCTCACCATTTCTGCAACCGCAACGGACATGGATGACCCAACCAAGCAAACCGTGGCCAATCAGGTGATTCCGTTTGTCCGTGACGAACAAAACTGCAGAATTCCAGAAAGCTCCTCTTCAAGCGCCGCAATTGTTGCAGCACCTCTCGTTGCAGCAACAGCCACGATTAGCACCAAGGACAACAAGTGCTTCGTCTTCGCAACAGGCACAGCAACAAGCGATGCAACTGTCGGTGACATTTGCGTCACTCGTGTCACCAAGGAATCTTTTAGACTTTCTAGCGGTACGGGCCTCAAGTTCTCTTACTTCGAAAACCCGAAGGATTCTGACAGAAAGAATGACTGGGCAAGCGACTACCTGCCGGAAAATCCGACCACAGCAGACTTCTTCTACAAAGAATCTGCTCTGTCAGAAACAATTTCGAACGTATTGAATGAACTCGAAGTCTTCGTTGTAGGCATTGCTCCAACATTTGATCCGCAAGCGGGTTCCGCAGCAGGTTTCTATGCATTCGTCTTTAGCGACACGTCTCTTCCGGACGGAAACGGCGACGTTTCTATCAGCTTGACTTACCTGAAGGCTGCACAGTAATCTAAAACAGAAACGATATTAAAAAGACCCTCTTTGCGAGGGCCTTTTTTTATACCCATATCATACCCAACTTGACCGGGAATCTCCTTAAATAAAGCACTTCGTGCGTCTTTTGCTGGGCTCAAAAGTGGGGCTACAAGCAGCCCCGTTTCACTCGCCCTACGCAAAAGTTTCTATCTTTGGCTCGTAAACATTATAAATGGAGTAAATATGCTCAAGAAGCTTTCCAATTTCCCCGGCATCAAGGGACCCGTTGTCACGATCGTGATGGACGGTTTCGGCATCACTGACAAGGTCGAAGGCAACGCCATCAAGGCTGCCCGCACCCCGACACTCGACAACCTCTTCAAGATGTACCCGAACGTGCTCCTGAAGGCCCACGGCCGCGCCGTCGGTATGCCCACCAACGAAGACATGGGTAACTCCGAAGTGGGTCACAATGCTATCGGTGCTGGCCAGGTTTACAACCAGGGTGCCGCCCTCGTGCAGGATTCCATCGTCTCTGGCGAAATCTTCGGCCGCGACGCTTGGAAGGAAATTGCAGGCAACGCCCGCGAAAAGAACACCGTCCTCCACTTCATCGGCCTCTTCAGCGACGGAAACGTCCACTCCAACATTTCTCACCTCAAGGCCATGGTCGCCCAGGCCAAGAAGGAAGGCCTCAAGAAGGTCCGCGTGCACATCCTCCTCGACGGTCGTGACGTTCCGGAAACTTCCGCTCTCGATTACGTTGGCCCGTTCGAAAAGTTCCTCGATGAACTCCGCAGCCCGGAATTCGACGTCTGCATTGCTAGCGGCGGTGGCCGTATGCAGATCACCATGGACCGTTACAACGCTAACTGGAAGATGGTGGAACTCGGCTGGAAGACCCACGTGCTCGGCGAAGGCCGCTACTTCGACAACGCCACCCAGGCTATCGAAACGCTCCGTGGCGAAACCAAGGCTATCGACCAGGACCTCCCGCCGTTCGTGATCGCGAAGGACGGCCAGCCGGTTGGCACCATCAACGACGGCGACTCCGTGGTGTTCTTCAACTTCCGTGGCGACCGCGCCATCGAAATCACCCGCGCCTTCGAAGAAGAATCCTTCAACGAATTTGACCGCAAGCGCTTCCCGCACGTCTGCTACGCCGGCATGCTCCAGTACGACGGCGACCTCAAGCTCCCGAACCGCTTCCTCGTGCCGCCTCCGGCCATCAAGGAAACTAGCGGCGAATGGCTTGCCGAAACCGGCGTGAAGCAGTTCGCTTGCTCCGAAACTCAGAAGTACGGCCACGTGACTTACTTCTGGAATGGTAACCGTTCCAGCAAGTTCGACGGCGAAACCTACCTCGAAATTGAATCTGACGTTGTTCCGTTCGAACAGCGCCCGTGGATGAAGGCTGCCGAAATCACCGACGCCATGA
>Ga0265298_10002233_pt1 | contig 27266 bp, 31 predicted proteins | sample AusTroGonzalo_MG_3_FD_193486 | JGI IMG/M metagenome (GOLD analysis project Ga0265298, IMG submission 193486) | Bovine rumen microbial communities from tropical cattle in Woodstock, Queensland, Australia - Gonzalo_01 | ecosystem: Host-associated > Mammals > Digestive system > Stomach > Rumen ...
TATGAAGTGAAAGATTGACAAAACTTTCTCATATCTGCTTATGAAGACTGTCTGTGAGCACTGTCATAAAGATGTTGTTTATTACAACGGAGACCGTCACCAGGAAACTTATCTGGTCGGAAACTTGAAAGTTGTTGACTATTACTATATAGTCTGTCCTAACTGCAAAGAAAGAATCAAAATTTAAATTATAGAAGACATGAAGGAAGCAATAATCAAATTTATAGTCAATCTCTTTGGATTGATATTGTACGTAGCATTCGGAACGCTCGGATTCTATTACGGAGGTTTCGCTCTGTCCCAAGCACTTGGATTCGGGTTCTTATTCGGACTTATCTTGGGTTGCTTGAATGAAATCCGAAGAGACATCTGGGATTTTCGCAAGATTTTCGAGAAGAAAAACGAAGAAGATAAACCCAAAGTTCTTAACGAAACCGACAATAAGAATGTCTCTCTGCTTGACTGAGCAGGGAGATTTTTCTTAATAAATACGAGAGATAACTGAAAGAAAGAGATTGATGACAGACTAGGAGAAGAAACAATATCTCATCGATACGATATTCGATGCTATTACGGTGGCAAGCGATGAAGCAGAGGGTCAGCAGACTGTTGACCTCAGCAAGATTAATGCATGTAGTCCGGACTGGATAGATGCTCCTGATCCTGAGATGAGTCCGGACGATATTGCACGTTTGCTTCATCTCAATGATGTTGCCGGGCATCCAGCTTCTCCCAAGAAATCGAATATTCTCCGTACGGGTGATGAAAGTCCGATTACCGGAGACTTGGATGCTATAGCATTGCCGGCTGAAGGAGACTTGGCCGGTGAGAAAGGAGAAATCAAAGTCTATGAGAATATCAGCGGCCAGCGAGGAGACGTCCGGTTCAACAAGCCTTTGAAGAAAGAAGACGGCAAGTGGGTGTACGATGATGAAGTGGCAAAAGTGAAAGCACCGGCTATCATCGACATTATCATCGACGATGTAGTCAAGAAGACGATTATACTGAATCTGCCCGATACTTCCGGATTAGGAGACGGTTATCCTTCAGCGGATGACTGGAACAATCTCAATATTCCGGAAGATGTGAATGTTGATGATATTGTGAATGCTATCGTGAATGACAATGAGACACCGGAACTTCAGAATCACGCTATCGTTGAGTTTGCAACTCCTTGTATGCGTGATGACAAGGGTTGTGATTTCAAACTCTTTATTAAGCCTGGACAGCAACTCAACGAGAACACGATTATCGGAACTGTCACTCTTGACGGCAAGCAGAAGAAGATTCGTTCTATTTTCAGCAAGGGAACTGTCCTGGCTGATGATGAACTGAAGACAAAGTTCAAGCGAGTGTACAATACTGCCGGTTGTGACCGCCATTTCATTATCGAGAATTATACTATATGTGGAAATGCAACAGACATCAATACTGAGGAATTAGACCGTGTCAAAGACAAGTTCCGCCGGGAAGCAGACTTGTTCCAGTTGATTACTGACAATATATGCGAGAGTGTGCTTCCGTTCATTCTGCTTAGAAGATATACTGCATGGAGATATATGGCTCCTGGTGTGAGATGGGAACGTCCGAACGGCCGTGAGATATTCCAGAAGTATATGGATCACGTCAATCATATCCGTGAGAGATACCAGGATGATTTAATGCATATGGGAAGTGCAGACAATATCCGCGCCACGAACGGAAATCTCCGGAAGATGAAAGCACTCGGTGACGAGATTATTGAACGTCGCAAGCGGTTTTGTCGGGAAATTATCGAAGCATACGAAGAATACAAGCAGACCATTGACTTGTGTGAATATGACCCGGATTATGGAGACTGCAAGTACTTGGCTCATGTGCATCCAGTGGATATGGGTATGGAAGATACCAGCACGAAGATTGGCGATATTGACTATTTCAACTATTATCTTGCTTTGATTGCGAAACTTGACTTGACTACGGAAAATCAGTACGCAAAGAAGTATTATGAGATTCTGAAGAAAATCATCGAAGAGCGAATCAGCCGCGAGAAATACAGGATAGAAGATATTCAGGATGAGTTCAATGAACTCTATCGGAAAATAGTAGACAGACGTTGTCACGACGGATTCCAGAGACTTGATGGTGTGATGAACGGGCTGGATGATGAGCCGACAAGCGGAGATGTGATGGGTTGGCTAGCACAGCATATCAATCATAAGCAACGTAATGAATATACGGATTATAGTCTGAAACAGATGGCGAATATGTATATGTTCGTCAGAGGATATGTGAAATATGACGGCTCTAATTACAAGATAAACGAGCAGCACGTTCGTGTGAATTCGCTCGGTGACCAGGAACCGAAGGATATATTTGCATTGACGAAAGTAGAGAATCATATTCTTGAGAAGTTCTGGAAAGACTGTCTTGCTGAATATGCCGGATGCACAATCGATGATGCTGTTGACTATGTCAGTGAAGTAGCAGATAAAGTCAACAGGTATGCAGAATGGCCGACTCCGGGAAATGTCAGAATCGGAACAGACATATATGAGCATTATCTGTTTCAGAACAGTGCTGGTTTCGTGGATGACGGTGTGCTGGAAGATGAAGATTTGGGAACAGAGTTTGATACGACTCCGCCGGTTCTCGGAGATGATTTCCCTGTTCCGGAAGCAACGATTGATGATATGCCGATGGGTCCGGACAATCCCCAGGTTGATGAAGTCAGCATTAAGGACTTGAAATACTGGCAGAAATACTTCGGAATATGCACTATACTTAGTCTGATGCCGGTATATTGGAATTGCGGCCTGGATATTCCTCCGTATATTATGAATATTCCATTGCCGGTTATCTATATTGCCATTAGTGTAGTGTATATCAAGATGCTCGATATTTCCATTGTGTTCGGTTTGAGTATTCGCGGTATGTATATATGGCCGGTTATCCTGTTTGTGAATTGTGGTAATATGCCGGCTTCTATTATGACACCTCTGATTAGTCAGATTAAGAGTATTCAGTCGAAAATAAGTGCGAAGATAAACAATATTGCTGAGAAACCGATAGGAGCGATTGCTGACGGATTTATCTAGATGTTGGAGAATGACAACAGACAGTTGCGGCAGCAGAACAAACAACTGGAGAATTATCTGATTAGCATCAAGCAGCGAAAGGCTGAGGGAGATGAGCAAATCAAGCGTGATATGCAGCAACTTTTGAAGCCGGGAAGTAAACAGACTCAGCAGGTTATTGACCCGTTGAGCAGTGAATTAAACGAATAATGATTGAAGTGAAGATATGAGAGTAAACGAAGATTATTTAGATAAAACTCAAGAGCAGGATTTTTCAGAATTGCTTCCTGAATTTTTTGAGTTCTTAGAGAATGCATCAGAAGAAACATTAGACCGTATCTATGATGATTATAGTTGGTGCAAACTAATTCATCGTGGTGGCAATATTCTCCAGGAAGATTTGGATACTGGTCGATATATCTTTGAAAATGAATATCCGAAACCAAAGACTTATCATCCAGACATTGTTTGCAAAAGTATCAAAGAAGTCTATCCGATGGAAGTTGAGCAGACAAAGATAATTACATCAGCAAATAATGTCTAGATTATAGTGCTTGTTGCTAATGTGAAGAATAATGCCGATATGATTATTCGGGATATGGATTTTTGTGGGTGGTATCTGTCAAGAGAAAAAGTAAACAGTACCGTGCGAGATAGAATGTGGTTACAAATGGTTTTTGAACCGTATTGGACGATTGATGCAACAGACATTCTGATGAGAACATCGACACTATATCATATTACTCCGACAGAAAATGTAGAGAATATCAAAAAAGAAGGGTTTGTTCCGAAAGCAACGAATAAGAAGTTCCGTTATCCGCCGCGAATTCATTTCTTCAGCGGAGAGTGTCCGCTTCGGTTTGTTAAACATGCAGCCAGAGAAATAAGTGATGGTGCACGTAGAAATCCAAGCGAATATTCGATTATCTTGTTGAATACAGATTTGATACCAGAAGATATTAAGTTTTATTTTGACCCGGATTATGAATGTGCAATATATACATATGATGAAGTTCCTGCTATATGCATTAAAGATGTTATTCCAGCTGTATAATAAAAACTGAGAGAATGTTTGTTCTCTCAGTTTGTTGTATATAATGTTCAAAATAGCGAATTGCTATTCAATTCTAATCTTTGTCGCAATTTTAATAATCGGCTTATAAATTCTTTTGTTGTTAAAACAGTTTTCGATTTATCGTTTTTGCCAATAGAGTGCGATAAAGAGCAGTCTTTTGATGCTTCAAGTGCTTTTCTAAACCCAGAGTTTTCAAATAATGCATCGTATGCTCGGTCTAACAGTTTTTGATACTCTTCTGAGTCTCGTTTCATCGTAGTTCCTTGCCAGTACAGTTCTTGTTTCTTCCACCATTTCTTGTCTTTACCTTTGAACTTCGCTGCTTTTCCGACAAGTGTACATACGTATTTTTGCATTTCAACAGATTCGAATTTCAGTGATTGAAGAAATCCTTCCATTGAATTACACAACACTCCGTCAATCGTAAATGGATGCGGAGCGAAGTTTGACAGTGCGCAACTTGGATATGTGTTTCCTGAACCGATGTCCATAGTTAGTTGTATTTGCTTTAATTTTAATTCGAGTTATTTATTATACTCAAAAATTTCTGCGTTTTGATGTTATTACTTTTTGTGATAGATAAATAAAGAAATTAATAACGGACTAAGGATTCGTACACATTAATTAATATAAGAGAAATGGCTGAAGAATCGTCTTGGGAGGAAAACTCAAAAACGATGATTTCGACAGTTGATAAATAACACAAATCAAAATTTAGAAAAATTTCAAGTTTTAATAACATGAGCAAAATTTCTTTAGACCTATCGTCGATTAAATCAGCAGGTGTCTATACGATTGAGATAGACGAGTCACAGCGCGGCATTAGTTATAATGTCATCAGTTCGCTGCGTCTTCTTGTTGGTTTCAGCGGCAAGGGTCCGTTTAACCGCCCTGTGTTCTTGCAGACTGAGGCTCAGCGTCAGAAACTCTTCGGAGACATCGATCCTAAGCTGGAGTCTAAGGGATGTTTCTTCAACCGTAACGCACAGACAATGCTCAACAACGGTCCCATTCTCGCGTTGAACCTTCTGAAAGTCGATGATACTTATGACGGACCTGATCAGGTCAACTACACTGCACTCTCTCTTGATGCTGGTGCAAAGAACCCAATCGTTCGTAATCCTGGTATCACTTACGGAGAGTATGACCATCTCGCAGAGACAGTGGATGCAGAACTCTACGGCACAGAAGCTGGAGATGCTATCCCATTCGTGGGTAAGACTCCGTTCTCTTCTCTGTTCGACCGTTCACGTTTCTGGCTGCCTAGTGAACTCCACCTCCAGCACGTTGCTGCTGCCGGTCTGGGTGTAAATTCTACTGCTGGTTATGAGAAGTCGAACTTCTTGAGTTTCGCTAACTGCGGTACTGATGAGATTTCTATCCTCGTATATAAACCAGAAGGCTTCAAGGCTTACGAAATTACTGCTAAGGACTGGTACGGCGGTGTTGACAATATTCCTTATGGATGGATTCGTCCTTCTGACTATATGTCTGACTATTTCATCCGTGTGGTTGCTGTCAAGGGTAACTGGACTAACTATCCTGTACTTTCTGCTGACAATACCTGGGGCAAGTATTTCGATAAGAAAGGTATTTTGAAGTCGAAGATTTTCGATTTCGGTCAGGCAGAGGGAATCAGTTTTATCGGTTCTTGGACCGGTTCAATTATTCCTGACTTCACTGACAAGCAGGGTAACTACCTGTACATTAAGGATCGCGTGAATTCTCAGGCTGCTCAGACTGGTCTGATTATGAGTATCAACGAAGATGCTATGTCAGTTATTTCTTATGACTTGAATGGTATGGATGTTGAGACTGGTAACGAACTCGGAACTGGTGCTTGGATTTACGACTTCGACGGTAACGCCGAGGGTGAGAGCGAGGCTGGTGAGAGCGAAGTTGGACAGAACGGCTTCCTGATTGATATGGTCGGTCACGGTTTCCAGAACGGTCTGCGTAAGGCTGTTGAGACCAAGCAGCTGACTATCTCATTCCCTGCTTCTATGTTCGACGGCGGTACTGGTACTCTGGGTGCTGACACAAGTGTTTGGTATCTGGATTCTGTCAATCCCGACATTACTGGTTCAAACGAGGCTAAGGTTCAGACTCCTGCTTATGTAGAGACTGAGACTCGTTATCCGAAGGGCTCTAGTGCAAGCAAGGCTATCGCTATTGATGCTGTCGGTGCTTCTCTACATCTCTATGGTGTTTATGACGGAAGTACGAACCGTCGTCTCCAGGATGACTACTGCTACGTATCTCTGTCGGAAGATGCTTACTTCAATCTGAAGCAGGCTGCTGACGATCCTAGCACATCTGCTACAGTGAATACTATCATCAAGGGTCTTACTGCTTATGATGAGTTTGGTAATGCTTCTGTTGGTACTATCGCTGCTGTTGATCCTGAAGTCATCAGTGTTAATCTGCGTGACGACCTGGATGACAACACGAAGTACAACGATGTTTCTGCTTACTATGGCGGTTACGCTGCTTACAACCAGGAGAAGAACACTGTATTCTTGTTCGACATTGCTGCTAAGGGTGACGGTGCTGCTGTTTATGATGGTGACATCATCGATATGTCAGAGCATAAGATTACTAACTGGACTATCAAGGACGGTGGTGTTGATAAAGACCTGCCTGTGTACGAGTTCACACATGATGCTACTGCTTACGGTATCGGTACTGGCGACAATGCTGGCAAGATGTATGCTGAGTATGAGACTGGTAATCCCGCTATCTACGGTTTCGCATTCATGTCGTATGACTATACTAACGATACTAGCGAGGAAGTGCTTACGAACATTCGCAAGGCATACTACTTCAACGGTAAGACTAACACAGCCCGTTACGGTGCAAAGGTTGCTCTGGAAGACACTAACCTGTTCTACGGAAACAACCCTGCTGCTGAAGATTGCCTGAATCTGTTTATCGTTACTGATGAGAAGGAAGCCGGTCGTATCACAATGGGTGACTTTGTTGAGAATATCACATTCCACAACAACATCGGTGATGCTACGAAGTACGGTCTGATTCCTGGTATTACTCGTGTGACCAGCAAGGTATTTGTTACTTTGACTGCTAGCAATGAGTTCACCTACAACAAGAAGACTTATACCTTCAATTCAGAGATTGCTGAGCCTATCCACACTCGCAGCGGCAAGCGCGGATTCTATCTGTTCACAACTGTTGACCCAGTGCTGATTAGCAACCGCAACATCATCACTCGCCAGTTGCCTATCGAGAACGATATTATTTCTCACTCTCTGCGCTTCATTCCTCTGAAGGGTCTGCACATCAGTTCTCGCCACAAGCCCGGTTACGATGCTAACGGACGTCTTGGTGTAGAAGCCGGTATCGAGAAGATTTACAGCGTACTTGAGGACGAGGGTATCCGCAAGGGTCTGATGAGCGAGAACCTCGATTTCCGTTATATAGTTGACTCGTTCTCGTTCGGTCTCGGTGAGGGTAAATACTATCTGTCAGCACTCGCTGCTGAGCGCGGTAGCACAACTGCTCTTATCAATATGCCATCTAAGTCACAGTTCGAGATGTCTAACGACCCAGTATTCTGCGACACTTATGATGCATATGCTTCGAGTCGTAAGTCGTTCAAGATTAAGTATCTTGAGACTGGTGGTAATCCCGATATGTACAACACTCATCTGTGGCGTCTGCCCAATGAGTCTGAGGGTTCTAAGAACGCAGCAGCATTCTTCCCGCACTTGCTCTATCGTGAGCGCAACGGTAAGGAAATTCTCGTTCCACCCGCAGCAGATGTAAGTAACACCTTCATGCGTAAGTTCCAGGGTGGCAATCCATACGCTGTAGTAGCTAATATGGATGGTATCATCCAGAATCCTAAACTGCTCGGCAGTGCAAGCATCAATACTTACGGTGTTGAATGTGAACTGGATAACGAGGACCGCAATACGCTTGAGACCATCGGTGCCAACGCAATCATCTTCGAGAGCGGCCAGGTGAAGATTTACGGCAACAAGACCTGTTATCAGGAGCAGAAGTCTGACTTCAACCTGCTCTCTACTCGTGAGAATCTGAATACGCTTGAAATCGCTTGCAGCATCATTCTGAAGCAGTTCGCATTCAAGTACAACACACCTCAGACCCGTGCACTCTGTGTATCGAAACTGACTCCTGTGTTCGAGGCTATGAAGACTTCTCAGGCTCTGTGGGCTTACAACATCACTTGTGATGAGAGCAACAACACAGACGACTTGCTGGATGAGCAGTTTATGATTGTGGACATCGAAGTTGCAATGTCTCCTACTTGCGAAAAGATTGTACAGCGTTTCCACGTAAAGCGCCGCATCGATATGGATGCAACAGTATGATAAATGCTGATTTAGATGATGATAAAAGAAAGTGGAGCCAAATGACTCCACTTTCTTTTTGTTATGATTAATACATTAATCTCGGACCATTTTTAAAATTATCTAAAAAAGATTCAAATGTTTGATGTGTTCCCAATACTGGTTCGGAAAACCATCCAAGACCATCTTGAGCCATTGATGCTGCATTTGACAAGAATATGTCATATATGCGTTTCATGTGAAATCGAAGAAAATGGTCAAATGACTTTTCGTTATATTTTCCGTTAACAGAAAAATCAATATTATATGGTCTTCGATATTTTCCAGATGGATACGATTTATTAGATGCAGAGAATACTTTTTTTAATTCTTCTTCTGCATATTTTATTTTTACATCATTTTGAAGATATTTTTTCATAAAATCCATTGTTCTATATGCACACCAATAAATCCTAAATGTCTAAGACACTTTTAGAAGTTTTTCTTCTAATATATCATTTACTAAACGCAAGTGTGATGCTATTTCGCTTTGTTCTATCTATGACAGTTCATAACGGAAATTTTTTAAATGTTGTCTCATTTCAGAATCATTGAGATAATATATATTTTGTTCAAAGAACATTGATACTTGTTGATATGTTGCTGATTTTATAATTGTTTCTAAATTATTTGGATTTATGAACGGATTATTAATTTTTCTCATAAATTCTACAATATCATAAGGAATGTTGTCTCCGCTTCTGAAAAATGATTGAGTTATTAAATCATAATTCATATCAGCAAAATCGACATTTTTCTTAAATGCATCAAATATATGACCAAGTTCGTGTAATAGAATATATTTTAGTTCTTCTTTGTCACAAAGTTTAGATTTGTCTGGAATGCTTATTACAATCGTTGCTTTTTCTACTTTATCTTTAAATGCAATATATGGGCATAAAATTTCTTCAAAACGATTGTCTTTTATTTTATATTCTTTTTTGATTGTAATTAATTTTCCATTTTCTTTTCCATATATATATTCATTAGAAAGAATTATATAATCAGGTTCAGTTAATGATTTATTATTAAGCGGTGCATTTGTTATCAAAATGAAAATACGATTCAACCAAGAGCAAAAACGAGAATATTCTATTTTATGAGTATTCTTAACGATAGTATTCCCGTTATTATCTAGAATTTGATATTCGTTATTATATTTTTCATTGTATTTAAAGAAATTAAGTATATCTTCTGCGAGCATCTCTGTTTTTTCGTGATACTCTTTGTTGTTAAATCCGTAATAACCGTATTCTTCTGTAATTCTCTTTTCCATTGTTGTTGATTTGTGTTTTTTGTATTTATATAGAAATTACGAATTGTTTGAATTTCTGAGCGATAAATAATACAAATTTAAATTTTAAGTTTCAATATGGCAAATTCTAATTTATCTGAGTCGGAAAAGAAAGAGATATATAATAAGGTAATGGAGAATATCTCGAAGAAAATATTTAAATCGTTGTTTGAGTCAGAAGATGATAACCAGGTGAATCTCAAACATAATTTGAAAAATATCTTGCATAATTGGGATAATCTTTCAACGGAAGCGAAGAATATTTTGGGTGATTCTATAAGCAAAATTGCTGAACTCAGTAAAACAGAAAATAAATCTCAAAATGTAACAAAACAAGAACCAAACAAAGTACAAGCCACAAGCAATGATGAAAAACCATTAGTTGTGCCAAATACTAGTATATTATCGAAATATCTTAACTCTGGAAATGTTTCTAAAGAATTAAAAGAGTATGCTACACAAGAAGTCAGTGTTCTTAATAAATTGTTGAACAATGTTGAATCACTGGGTGTTAGAAAGTATACTCCAGAATTAGAGAAAGAATCCGAAGAAATTATTCGCAATACAATGACAGTAAAATATAAATTCAACGAACAAAAGTTCAACGAATTGTTTACTGTGCACACATCATCATCTTTTGGAGACATTAATTTGTTAAACCGGAGCAAAATATGCGAACCGATGCAAGAAGTCATATATGATATGGTTCTGAATTTTAATTTTGTTCGAGTTATGCTTGAATATGTTAAATATTGCATTAAGCAAAATTTCGAGTCCGAGAATTGTAACTTCATTAGACAATATGGTTACGAAAAGAACGAACTTAGAGATTTTATTTCAAAAAATCTTAAGTTATCTTTAGATGATAATATGTTGTTGCAGAGAGTTCGTAATGCTATTGCTTATATTTGGGGTGTTAATACAATCAAGAATAATGCGATTATCCAAGACATCAAATACATTGATGTAATTAACTTATTGCGAATTTGTATGATGAATGCATATTATGTGTATAAAATGAAATTAATGACAACATAATAAAGTGAGAGATAACAACTCTCACTTTCTTTTTTGTTATAGATTATACGTTAATTTTGGCAGTTTGGACAGAGAAATTCCCTATATAGACTATCTCTGAGTTTTACAGTATAATAGACAGAAATTATATAGGTTATGCAAGCATTAGATTCGTCGATTATACAGACTCAGGACTATACCGACAAGAGTTTCATAGATGAGATAACTCAGAAGACTCAGAATATTCTTTCGAGGACTTTCCCCGAATCTGCACAGAAGCAGCAGATTAAGCGAGATGTCACCGGATTGAATATCGCTTGTCCGTATTGTCACGATTCAGCAACGAACTCGTGGAAGAAGCGAGGACATATTATGTTCTCCGGCAAATTCTCTGGGTACTATAAGTGCTTCAACTGCGGTGCGTTCACTCCGATACCGAAGTTCTTCAATGATTTCAAGACGGATTTGTCATTATCTGGCATCAAGTACGTAGAAGATCATAAGGAGAACATAGAAGCGTTCCAGCAGACTTCATCAGAGATTACTGCTGACATATTCCAGAAGACTATTGCACTCAGATGGGCACTGGACCGCGATAAGTTCCGTGACTATTTCCATCTATGTGACATCAGCAGTTCGTATTACTGCAGGGAAGCATATGACTATCTTGTCGGACGATGCCAGTACAAGTTCAAGAATTTCCTATATAATCCGAAAGCGAGGTTGTTGTATATCTTGAATATGGTAGAGGGAAAGATTATCGGGTTTCAGTTGCGCAGCATCGACAAGCATACGAAGAAAGACCGGAGATTTCTGACATACAACTTGGAACGTATCTACAAGAATCTTCTGAATCAAACATGCGAGATTCCCCAGGATTTGAATACTGTGTCAACAGTCTTTGATATTTACAACATCAATGTGTATAAGCCGATTATCGTGACGGAAGGCCCGATGGACTCTTTCCTACTACCGAATGCTGTTGCATCAGCCGGTGCTAACAAGACACTGACCGTGGAACTTCCGTTCTGGTATATGTACGACTCAGACAAGACCGGTATGAGCCATGCTCTGAAGAAACTCAATGAACGCAAGAAAGTGTTCCTCTGGGGAAAGTTGAAGAAGGACCTGAATCTTCCGAAACGGGACAAATGGGATGTTAATGATGTTGTGCTCTACTGTACGCAGACATACGGGAGAGATTTTCAGATAGACTGGCTGAAGTATTTCTCGGACAATCCTCTGGATATGATGTTCCTGGATAGTATAGCAGGAAATCTGTAATCAGGTAGTTTGTGAGTTGTTTTCGTCTCGGACAGTTCCTTCGTTCATCGGTATTGATAATTCATCAACGAGTATAGTCGGGTCTGATGCTTTGTATATACGAGTGCGTTTCTCTCCGTCATCGATATTGAAAGCAATAGATTGACTATTGTCCATAGCAAGTGTATTATTTTGAGTTGCTTCAGAATACGACAATGCTGAATTATTTCCAGTATTATTCTATGTATATGTTTGGTTATTTGTTGATGGAGAAGAATTCGGTAAAGAGACATTACTAACATCCATTGAATAGAAATATGCGACTTCTCTCTATCTACGTTTAGTAAGAAGTCCTTTGCAAGTATATGAACTAAGCCATATTTTTGAAAATTTTTCTCTGTCTTTCCAAGTTCCCGCTTTTGCTGCTTTTCCAACAGCAGTTTTCGAAACATTACCGTGATTATATGCTAATGAAAATAATGCTCCAAATGCACCCTTTGGCATATCACTTGTCCATACTTTATTTACATCAGCTTCGAAACGTTTTTTATCTTGACTAAATAAATTTTGAATTTCGGCATCAGAGTATATTTTATTTGGTATTACATCTGGTCCATAATGACCCACTCCGACTGTAAAATAACGTTCGGATTTTGTTGCTTTATAAGGTTTGTTGCGTTTTCCCTCTTCTCGAACTAAGAAATTATAATCACTCTACGATAAACTTCCCATTATGTTAATGTTGGACTATTTCCGTTTGTAGAACTGTCATCTCGAACACTACCTTCGTTCATTGGGATAGACAGTTCGTCAAGTGTAATTTTCGATGTCGTAGCAGCGTATATGCGAGTACGGTGTCCGTTTTCATCATCTGCTCCGATATTTCCCATCGATGTAGATGGTGATAATTGATTGCTCATAGCATCGGAGAATACACTTTGGTCAACATTTGCATCTTGTGCACCGGCAATAGGTCCGGCATATGGAGCATTTTGATTATCCCATTGTTGAGCAGTTCCGTAAGTTGGTGTATATGGTGCTGGAGCAGCGAGGGGACCAGCCCCGCCAAGACGCCAGCCAACTCGGTATGAGGTCTTTTTTGCCATAGAGCACGGCAACCCGCCGCGTGATACATTATGATTAGAGCCCCAAGCCCACGATGTGTGCTTTCCTCCAACGTATCCGTTATATATTTCTACGTGACCAGGAAAAGCAACAATATCATATGGTTGAACAACATCTAAACTGTAACGATATTGCTGAAATCCCGCTTTTGTTAATAAGTTATATAATGTTCCGCTTGTTGCAGCAAAGTCTCTTGAGCAGAAACACTGCGAACTACTGATATATCCTGCTACTCTTAAGCAACAAGATACAAATCCAGAACAGTCTTTCCGGACATTCCCCGCATTGGGAAGCGGGCAGCGAATCCATCCCGCTTGGTTATATTCGTTGATATTCTATGCGTACCAATTTCCGCACTGTTGTACTACTGACGGCCAACTCATGATTCATTCAAATAATTTCTGTATTTATTTCTTTATTTTGATATATTACATAGTTTATTCGATAAATAAACTATGAGAAAAGTTTTTGAAGATTACTTAGACCGCGTATCGGAACTTCCCGACGACGAATTATTGAACGGACTTGATGAACATCCAATTCTCGACCCACAGAAGTACGATGTTTGCGTAAAAGCCAGTATTCTGGCAGAGCAGACCGATGCTTCCCGCTTGCCGAAGGCAGAGAAGAATTTACAGATGCTCTTCAACAGTCTGGGTATGGACTTTCCCGGCACGGTATTGAGCACGAACGATGCTCAGTTATCAAAGGAAAGCGACCTGCTCAGTTATGACGAAGACCTTATTTGGTATTTCAATAAGTATCCGATTACTCAGTTCGCAGTGCAGTTCAACAATCCGATGACACCGGTTGACCCTGCAAATAAGAAAGCGATTGTCAATGCGGTGCGCAAGATTGTCTATATACTGGCAAACATTCATCGTATCGTCAGTTTCACGATGAAGACTGAAGTCCAGATATTCCACGGATACTGGAGCACTGGAAACGACTGGTGTGGAGTGAAACGGCCGGACTGGATAGGACTTTGCTATCAATTGGTTTATCCGGATAATCTCATTACAACTAAGCAGATTAAGGATATTATTAATGAAGTTGCTCCGGGTGTGTGGAGTTGGTTCTATCATACGACATCATACGGGAATCTCGAGAGTGTGAAGAAGATTTTGCGTGATTATGTTGAGCAACGGGTCGAGGTCAGACATCAGGCAATCTACTCTAAGAAGTAATCCGAGAAAGATAAATACCGAAAAATCAGATCTTAATTAAGAAATGGAAGAAAAGATTATAAGTCCCGTGTTGGGAAAAGATGCTCTCCGCTATATGACGAAGGTGATGTCGCCCGAGCAGGTTCAGTATGTTACTGATATTCGTGACATCCGTCAGGAGTGTGAAGAGATTTGCGACAAGTGCAATATGGCTAAGTGTGATGATTGTCAGTGTGAGGGCAGCGACCATGAGTGCAAATGCAAGGAATGCGGAGATGAATGTCAGAAAGGCTGTTGCTATGATGCAGAGTGGCTGGCAAGCGATATTATCTATGTGTCCAAGATTATGGCGTTTGCTGATAAGTTCCGTGTGCTGCACTGGACTGCCGTGAATATGTCATATCATAAGGCAATCGATGAATTCTGTGATGAACTGGAGAAGTATAAGGATGCTATTGCCGAGAATATCCAGGCAATCATCGGCCAGTTCGAGAATGCTCAGTTCCGTAAACTTGAACTTCCTCTGGATGACAATCCTCTCGGTGTCATCAACGAACTGAAGCAGTGTTGTCAGAATTTCCTAGAACTGCATGCTGAAGATGCTGAGTATGAGGGATGCCGCAACGCAACTAGCGGATTCCTGGAGACTATCTACAGTTACGTATATCAGTTCCGTCTTTGTAAGGATTAAACAGAATGAAAGGGAGTAGTGGTTTCAGTTTCGACCAGGCATTGCTCGAGAATGGTTATCCGTTGAATCCGGAGACTGTCAATAGAGGCAATCGCTATACCTACGGGTTTGAGTATAAAATCCGTGGGTTAGATTCTCCAACTATTCCCAAATCCAAGAATGACCCGGATGCTGAAGAAGCCGACGACAAAGTACATGTCGGTGATTGGGTGCACGGGTATTCTGACAAGACGCATAAGCAGCATAGCGGACACGTTGTCAACTTTATATGGGATGATGAGACTCAGAAAGACAACGAACCTACATATATACTGGTAGTTGATGAAGAGACATCTGAAACGATTCCCCTGCTTCCCAATTCATTGTATAAGTTAGAGCCGGACCCTGTCAACACCACCCATCATATGAATCCGTTCTCAACTAATTACGGACGGACGAATGCATTCTATGAGTCGGCGTTGTTCGGAAAGGATAATGAAGAAGAGACAGACTATAATTACCGGACTGACGACAATATATATCGCGACAAACTAATACAGACATATAACATCAAGCCTCAGTTCATCAATTATTGGGACAAGAAGTTCTGTACGAATCTGTTTAAGGAATCGTACTTTGAGATTTTCAATATTGAGATTGCGAATATAGTTGCACAGTTGTGGGGTGTAGAGTTTTCGAAGGATGACAATAATCGTTCTTTGCTGAAGAGACTGGTGAAGAAGTTCCTGTTGTATTACAAGAATATGACTGGGCAGGACTTTGAAGAGCCTGAGAAGATAGAGTTTATCCCGAGTGAAGGCTGGATTCGTGTGTATTACACAGACTATAGAAATCCAGCAAAGGTTCGGTCATGGAAGGAGATGTATTATTATCTGGAAGCAATCAAACGGGTACATGCGTGGGTGATGGCAAGTCCGAATAATCATTATGTGCCGACAGGAAGGACTCGTTACAAGTCCTGGAACATCTCTCCGCAGACCCAGACATACAAGGATAATCTGTATAACGTGCTGAAGTATAACTTCCATAATAAACCGGAATATATGTATAACAAGAAAACCGGGCTTTATGACAAGCAGGTCTGGTCATTGACAGAAATGAATTAACACTAATATAATAAGATGATTTACAATAAGTACATACACGCATTGGTCGAGTCGTATATCGATTCCACTGAACAGATGAATAAGACACTGAAGGCTGCTCATCGCTTGCAGAAGATGCAGGATGAGGCTCGTGAGGCAAGAGACCAGTTCATCAACGACGTGCTTGGCAAGAGCACTTATAAGAAATACCAGAATGACGGTGTGTTTGCTCCGGTTCCTTTGAATGCACTCGGAATCAGCCGTCGGGATTTCGAAGACTTGAATCTGGTGTTGGATAGTGAAGACAAGACAGACAAACTAATTGAGCGTCTTTCGGTGAAGTATTACCGTAATGACTTTATGCTTCGCGACAACGGAACCGGTCAGGATGTGCTGAAGACGGATATTGTATTCCGTACGATTGATGAAGTCATAGATTTCTTTATGACTATTCTGGTTTGCTACACGAAGACATATAAGACAGAGGAAATCAACTGGAAGCCTATCGTGAAGAAATTCCGTGCGTATTTGAAGAAGTAAAATAAATTGTATACATGTTGCATATAAACATTTGAAGTGGAGTCTCTATGATGTGACTCCACTTCTTTCTTTTGATTTCAAATATTCTCTTAGACTTCCTGGAAGTCGGCTTCTTCTGCTTCTTCAACCATTTTCTGTTTGGCCAGTTGCATTTCACGAACAAGACTTGTAGCATCTGTGATTATTACGCTGCCGTCATCGTTGGTCTTTCCGTCTGTTTTGTTTTCTAGTTTTTTAGCTTTTGATTCTTCTGGTGCTGCGAGCATCATCGGATCGTCTGCTTCCATCCGTTCTTTGGTGTCTAGGTCCAGATAACTGTCGATGTAGTATTTGCGGAACTGGTTTTCCAGGTTCGTAATTTGGTCACTGAGGTCAGATGCACGTTTCTCGAGTTTGTCGATAATGTCGAATTTTCTCGGAGAAGTGTCACCTTTTGCGATGTCTCCCATTGCTGCCTCATAGTTTACGAAGTTCATATCCTGCATATAGTACAGATTACCGAGCTGACGCATATCGAGTTTCATCTTGTTGCGAATCATCTCGTGATCCTGGTATTGTTTGGGAACTACTGACTTGACGATGAATTCGATTGCTTCATAAGCAGTTTTCTGTGCTTTCTGACGCTCTGACTGGTGGTCGACTTCGAATATCGGAGCCGGCTGTTCCAGTTCAGTGGGGATAGACTCGTCTGGATTAATCATACCGTACTGACCGTTGCCTGTAGTCTGACTAATCAATGAGCCTAGTTGTTGTGAAATATCCTGTTGTTTCATCGTTTTCCAATATAATCCGCAATCTCTTTAATGTATATCCGCAAATCATCAAGATATTCTGGATTGGTTCCGTATTTCTTAATAGCACCGTATATGAATGCTAAATCATCATCGCAGATACATTCGTGTTCTGATAAGAAAACTCTCACATCGTTATAGCGAGGTTCTATAGTACCTATTTTCCGGTCATAGCCGTCGGGCCAGATACTATTTTTCTTTTCAGATTTCTTCTCACAAATCTTGAATTCTTTTTCTTCCATTGCTTCTTTGATTATTTTTATAATGTTGTCGTCCAAGCTTCAAAACAGTTGTTCTCGAACTCATCGTAAGGAATCACTACGTGACCGCGAGAGCCCCAACTGGTTCCCCAGGAGTTGCGGATGATGAAACCGGTCTTGTTATAGCCGACCAAAGTAACTGCGTGACCGCCTTGGAACATTCCGCGCTTTCTCCAGAATTCTGGATTGCTTCCGCTATATACTGGGAATCCGGCAACGATTGGGCCGAACATTACAATAGCGTACTTTGCTGCTTGGCCGCTGTTGACTTTTGAGTATGAGTTGATTTTCTCACCAGAAAGACCGTTATGACGAAGATAGTGAAGTGCTTCCTTGAAAGTCATACCCTCTGCCTGCTTGTTTGCACGGATAGAGTAGAGTTCGTTGATGCTGTAGTTGTGACAGACGTTCGGGGTGTCTTCTCTGCCGTTGACCATAAAGTCAAGTACACCAGTCAGAGACTGGCATACGCAAGTAGAAGACATTCCCTGGTTTCGCACCGGAGGCATTGCATCCTGCCATGTGAACTCATCGGGAAGTTCCAGTTTATCATCTACGTTCAGTTCGTGCTCAGTGCCGTCCATTACAGAAGGCATACAACCAGTACCGTATTTGAATCCGTGCGGTTCACGGAACATTTTGACATCTTTCAGAGTCTTGTTTTTCTTGCTTAACATCGTTTGTGTTATGGGTTATTTAATTTTAAAGTCCGCCTACGAGGTCATCTGCACTTCCACTGCCTCCGCCGAAGTCAGCACCGGCATCACTGCCTCCTCCGAAATCTTCTGCTCCGACTCCGAAGTCAGCGTCTCCACCTCCTCCGCCGAAGTCTTCACCGCCTCCGCCGAAGTCACCTCCTCCGCCGGCATCAAAACTTCCACCAAAGTCGCCTCCTCCGCCTCCGAAGTCGCCGCCACCGGGCATTCCGCCACCACTTTCAGCGCCTGGTGCCTGTGGTGCATTTCCCTGCATATGCTGCCGGTTATATTCAGCGTGTTGTCTCATTAATTTGGCTTGTTCGATACGTTCAAGAACTTCTGCCTGCTTGTACATTTCGTTCATCTTCATATCATCGTCACTGAGGTTCATAAATCTCTTCAACAGATATTTCATAGCGAAAACAGGCTGCTGGTTGGCATCCTGAAGACCGTAAAGTGTACTGATAATCTCTACTTGCTGCTTCAGAGCCATACGTTCCTTTGCTTCTGCGAAGAAGTTTTCTTCGTTATATACAATACCGATTGCCTGTTTCAGATATTCGCTCTTTGAGAGTTTCGGCAGATACAGGCAAACCTGAATCCATACGGGTTTCAGCAGAATTTCGCTGAATATAGAACGGATACGGTTGATGAAACGGCTGAATGCATATTCTTCACGAGTGATGGATGAATCATCTGCACTGATAGAATGAGATGCATCAGCGGCCGGGTCAATCATAAAACGGTTGGGCGGAACTTTCGTCTCCAGAATGAATCTGCGCCAGAAGTATTTCAGGGGCTCGATACTGCTCAAGTCATAACCTTCTGTCTGAATTTCCTCAAGCTGGATGTTTCCGGATGTTCTTTGTGGGAAGAAATATGTCTTCGTGAACGAGAACTTCGGGTTTCCGTTGACAACCATCTCACCAGAAATATCATCTATATATGTCTCTTCGTTCCATTCTGCCTTGATAGAGTTCATCAGAGTGTCTGCTTTATACGGACTGAGGTCTCCGACAGGAACAACAATTTTCATACGCTTCTGTGCGTTCTGGATGTTCCAGATCATACGGGAGTTTTCAATCTGAGCCAGCATATTGTATGAACGGGTCAGACCTTCAAGATAGGAGATACGTGAAGATTCTCCTATGAAACCGGTCGGCCACGAGATGTAAATCAGATTCGTGTCCGGAATCATATGCTAATTCTGCTCACCACGGTTCTGATACCATACCTTGTATTCCTTTCCTTCTTCATCTCGTTCGATTGCGGGTTCCAGAGTAGCAGGGTCAAGATATTTGAAACCGATGATTTCGTGCTGGTCTTCCATATTGTCATAGATAATCTCAAATGAAAGATAACCCTCGATGAGGAATTTCTTGAACATATTCCATGCACCGTTGGACTTGTCCCAACCGAACATCGAATAGACGCGTCTGAATGCTTTCTCGCACTGTTCGATGAGTTTTCCGGCCAGTTCGTTGTTCGCGTCAATGCTCTGCCTCAGTTTGTCCGTATCAAGATGAGCGAAGTATTTGTTCTAATCCAGGACAATGGCTTCATCTGCAATAGTGTCGAGAACGGCTTCAACTGTTCGCTGCTGTGAGAAAAGTCTGAGATACTCTACTCGCTGTGTATAACTCAGGTCATAGTATGCATATGTTTCAGACTGGTTCTTTGTAATATCCTTGTATTGGTCGAACGGAGTTGCCTGAATATCTTCATTATACGGATAAAGTGTCTGACCCTGACTGTATTGAGACGTTTCTGAAGCACCGAGTGACAGAGAATGCTTGATGATGCTCTGTTGGGTGTTCAGGCCGAGAGCACTCAGGTTTATCAGTGTATTGACCTTGTTGTGCTTGTCTTTATTGCCAGGGTTGAAACTCCGTAGAATATATTTTTTCTTTTGTGCCATTGATAATCATTGGTAATTTTCCGTATTTATTGCTCCAGACTGTATTCAGAGCTTTTCGAGAGTCTCTCCGGCAATGTCATCAGGGTCGTTAAGTAACAGACTGTCGATGAATCTCTTGATTGTTTTCTTTGGTATTCTCTTGGTTCCGATTTGCTTGCACATTTCGAATACGACTTTCACATAGTCACGAATTAGCATTTCCTTGTCTTCTGCTACTTCTGCAATCGGGGTAATCTGACGCTGCTGAGCCTATAACAGAGTATTGATGTAGTCGAATGCGAAACGGCCGACTGTATTCTTATTGGCAACAACGATATGTTTACATGTTGTATCAGCGAGAAGTCCGAGCAGACGGGGACGTTCTTCAGTGATAGAAGATGAAATTTCCTTTACGACTTTCACTACTCTCCAGCCCCTGGCAGCACAGAAACGCTTCATATCGTTAATTTGCTGCTCCATAGCATCACTGTCCTCATCTTTCATACTGATAGCAGTTGCATAGATGGTGATGTCTGTGCTAATCGGACCGTACAGGTATTCTATAGGTACGCAGATATGTCCGGCAGCATCTTTGACTGCTCCGGGCAGTTTACCTGCATTGAATCGGTTGAATGCAGTGCGATACGTCACTCCGTACTTCTTTGCATAGTCTGACAGTTTACAATACTGTTGGAAAAAATTCGGTAACATATAATATTTCTCTTTTTCTTGATTTTTGATTATTTATCACAAAAATTTAAAGAGTTTGTCATTTTGCTATATTTTGACGAAAATTTTTAAGAGAAAGTTCGATTTTTCAGTATACATAATATAAATATTGTGCAAATGATTAAAATAACCAAAAAAGTTTGTGTACTTGAATAGTTTTTATTATATTTGCATCGTTAAACAAGCAAAATAAGAAAAAGATATATAGCAAATGTCAGAAGAAAGAAAACAGGAAATAGAGCAAGTCCGTTCGTTTATTGCAGAGCAGTATAGTCCGGATGATTTACAGGAAACTGTCCATCACGAAGGCTGCGATGATGAATACACTCGTTTTGAGTTTCATACGAGCGAGCAGTTAGTGGCAAGTCCGAAGAATCCGCTTGCCGGATTCAAGATGTGTCACGTTAAGTTAGACATTTTTACAGTCAAGGATGAAGATGAGCCCGAGTATATCTGGCTGTATAAAGATATGGTGCTGTTAGTACACGACAAGACGAATCCACAGACTATCGGGTTCTTCTCTATCGATGAATTGATTAACTGGATGAAGAAAAACGTTAACAAGTTCAATAAGTAATAATGGCAAGGAAACTGACAAAACCAGTGCTTATTATCCCGGATGTTCACGGACGGACATTCTGGATGGATGCTGTTAACCGCTTCGAGAAAGAAATTGCTTCGAACAAGATAGAAGTAGTGTTTCTCGGAGATTATCTTGATGTGTACGGTTTCGAAGTGATTGAGGGACGTGCAGTTAACAGTGCACAGGCAGTTGAACTGTTTTCTGAGATTATTGATTTGAAGCGGGAACATCCGAAGAATGTTCATTTGCTGCTCGGAAATCACGATATGCACTATTATAATGCATTGTATGCAAAGAATATCTATAAGTGTCGTTATGACAGTGCACACGGAAAGCGTATTTGCGAGTTGTTCAGAAGTAATAAAGAATTTTTCGAACTGGCTTGGGATTGTAAAATCGGAGAGACTCTGGTGTTGTTCAGCCATGCCGGTGTTCTGAAGTCGTGGGTTGATGAGCAATTTCGCGGAAACAAGATTAAGAGACCGAACAAGGAGTTTCTGAACAATATTCTGGAAAGTCCCGACAAGGAAACGATATTGACACTGGCACATGCCGGAAGTTATCGCGGAGGTTGGGGAAGAGAAAGCGGTAGTGTCATTTGGGCAGATGTCAATGAGCATATTGACGGATGGAATATTGAAAAGTGGCCGGAACGTACAATTCAGTATGTTTATAAGGAGAATATCTATCAGGTATTCGGACATTCTCTGTACTTCCCGTCTGAACCGTTCAATTCTGACCATAGTGGGTTCGACAAGTGGTATATCACTGACCATTTTGCTATGCTCGATGCTCGCCAGGCATTTTTGATGGACACAGAAGGAGAAATTAAACCGATTAGTGAAATATGAGCAGTGAATTCGATAGATTGAACCGTCAAAGAATGACGAAGAAATTAGAACGAGATTGCGAGACAATAATGAATTGTTTCCGAAAAGTGGCTGAATCTCAGAAACCGATTGATCCGGATATTCAGAAAGTGGTTGATGAGCATTTCTGGGAAATGCTGTAACACTGACAGATTGTCAGAAAATGTCATTTGGCACGTTATTTGAAGTTATTAAAGCAAAGAAAATTAATTAATATTTGAAATTATGGGAAATTTATTTGATGATTTGTTCAAGAGTCTTGGAATCGACATTACTGTTGATACAAGCAAGTTGCGTGAGAATGCAAATGCATTGTGTGAGAATGTGAAGAACAATCCTGTCTCTATCAAGAACCATTGTATGAACAGCAAGACTTTTGCTGGTGCATATAACGACCTTGAAGATGAAGACAAGCAGAAGGTTGTTGATACTATCAACAAAGTACAGGGTGTGTTCGATAAACTCTGGGGTATTAAGAGTGAGCCTCTGACTACTGAGGATCTTGCCGGTGCTACTGTGAAGTTCACTACTACTACTGGTGATGATGCAGATCCAGAAAAGAAGGAGTGTAAGTGCAAGGGTGAGTGTACTTGCGGTAAGGGAAAAGATTGCGATTGTGGTGCTGACTCTCAGGCTGCTCCTGGATTCTCTTCTATTGCAGATAGTCTGCTTGATGAGATTGAGAGTGATAACCAGACAACTGACCAGGTGATTGCTGAGGCTTTTGTGAAGGCTGTTGTTGCCAAACTTCAGGACAAGAAGAACAAGCCTTATACGCTTCATCCTGCTACTGACAATCAGCGAGCTGCTGTGGAAGTGAAGTTGACTGCTAAGGAAGTTGCCGCTCTTGGTGAGGGAAGCAATAGAATTATGAAGACTACTCAGATTCAGGAACTCATCATTGCCGGTCTGAAGAAAGAGACTGCTTGCAAAGAAGTATATCTGAACCAGGCTCAGCAGGGCTGTGTCGCTAACTGCGGTATTATCGCTTATCTGACTTTGAAGTAATCAAGAAAGAGAAATTAGAAAATAAACTGAATCGATTCAAAGCCGGGCTTTCTTTGAGAAAGTCCGGTTTTCTTTGTTCACAATAATTTGTTTTCCTTTATAAATAGAAATAAAGAAAGATTATAAATTCAGATGAGATTTAATAGCGATTATGCGGATTTAAAAAATTATTGTCGGACTATTTTGAATAATATGCTAGAAGAAGCGTATCTTCGAGTGTATGACAATACTGTATTTAAAGAAGCCGCTTATCAGATAGGCAGCAAAATTTCCGAGACTAGAGAATTATTTAAAAATACAAATAATGTTGTTAAATTATGTGATTCTTATATAATTCAAGGAAAGTCTAATATTCAAGATAATGAGTTTGATTGGATGTTTCCGTGTATAAAAATTGATTTCATTAATCATAATTTGTCGTGGATTGAACATATCAATATATATGTTTCAAGTGGTCTTGTGTGGGATAATCAAGGAAACGAACAGCAGTTAGATGAACCAGATACTGTTATTATTGAAAATACTAAAATAGCAAAGTACAACAACGGAAATTTTATATACCAAGATGTTTTATTTGAAGTTCGTTAGAAAGTTGCTTATCAATATGAAAGACCGTTGCGAATAAAATCAGATAAAAGCAAAATAGAATCAGCAACGATTATGTTTATTTTGCCTACTGACGAGTGGGATATTCATCAATTGTGTTATATTGTTCAGCATGAAATATCTCATCTTTATGATTTGTTTATAAAAGACATTACATATGCAGAATTGAACAAAGATGTTATATTCAAAGAAAATCTTAAGCCAGGTAAAGACAATCAGAAATATACGAAGATGTTGTTGAATTTATTATTTCCACTTAAAAGAAAAATAAACATTATAAAAAACAGTGATGGAGAACTCATAAGTGATACTTTCACAAAAATGGTTTATATGCTGAATGAATCAGAAATGAATGCAAGATTGTCGAATTTTGAAGGTGATTTGGAAAAAAATAAAGATTCAATAGTATTAGATAAGAAGGTAGATATAGATGAACAAAAATATGATATTGCTATAAATCTCAGTACTACGTTTGATGAATATTGTATGTTAAAAGAACTTTGTAATTTGTTTTTAAAATATACATCGAAAGAAGAAAAACAATTATTTGCTCAAAAAGATATTTGTTACATATATGGCGCATATACAGAATTGGGCGGTTATGTGTATGGAAAGAGTTTTGATTTTGATGGAAAATATGATGAACGTTCGTTTGATGAGTTCTTTTTGTTCCATATTAAAAGAATTGATAGATATTTTATCGAGCCAGCATTAACATATTTGAAAGAAAATTATCTTGTATTAGAGGAATGTCATTAGTTTTTCAAATCAAGAAGAAAAGGTTATTGCGGGTGGTTAATGGAAGACTATTAGTAATGTATAGTTAGGGAAATTTACAAAGTTTCCCTATTTTTGTTCTACAACTTGACTTATATCAAGCAGATACGGTGATTTTTGCTGCTTGACTTGACGAAGGTCAAAAAAATGTGTGCGAACACAACAAAATTCCATCAAAACGCAGAATAAGTGTATTTTATATAATATATAATTATGAAGGAGCGATAAAACTCTTGCATAAAGCAGAGAGACTCCGAATATAAAACGTAATAATTTAGAAAGGAAAATTGAAAATGAAAAAGATTATTTTAACCGTTGCCGCTATGCTCGGTATGATGACCATGAGTGCTAATGAAGTTAAGAATTATACTTTTGCTGTTGAAAATACAAAGAATATCACAGCACTCACTGACAGTACTGCATTTGATATGCATTTGAATCAGAACATGCGCAATATGCGCCGTTCGTTTTTGCTTGATGATGAGCAGCAGGATATGCTGTTCGACATTCAGAAGAATGTTGAGGACGGTTTCCGCAGTCTGAATAATATCGCAGATGCTAATCGCCGTCAGCAGATGTTCGATTCATTGGTTGCATATTGGAATCGTGGAGCAAAGTTGAGTTTCTATCTCACTGAGCGAAGTGATGCTCCCCAGTGCTATCGCAAGTATTGGAATTGCGTAAACGTGACTCTTCATAATAAGGGCTACGTTACTGAAGACGGAAAATTTAATAAAAATTTGATTAATAAGTAAGAAAAATAAAAGAGAAACGAGTGAAAAGAAAGCAGTCGGCTATTGTTAGTCGGCTGCTTTGATATCTTTACACACTGGTTGATGCTGTCAAACTGTTGAAATCAGCATCTTTTAATGCTGAAGCGACAGTCATTGGTTCCAGTTCATCAACGTCTCGTAAGAATCTTGTCTTTTCTGACAGTTCTTTGATTGCATCTGTCAGAGTCGGATTTCCGGAACAATAACCGAGTGCTCTGCGCAGATAGTAGATACAACGAGCAATTTCTTCCTCTTCTTCTATCTTCCTGCATTCTTCTGCTGTGATGGAGAAACCAGCACTTTCTGAAGCATTCCAATCATTTGCTGCTTGAGATGCAGTTTTTAATGTATTCAGAGATGACGGAACTCTGTTCGATTTTTCAAAAACACACATATTTCGTTGATTTTAAATTTTCTGCAAAGATAGTGATTATATTTGTAATTTATTCGTTTTGAATGTTAATAAACTCAAATTAGAGAAAAAATTTCGTGATAAATAAGGAAATTATCAAATTTCGAAATTATAAGATGACATACGATGAGTATATGGCTAATGTGGGTTCAGTTACTCCTATACAGCCAAAAACCAAAGTCAGACCTGTATTGTCGAATAAAGATGTCAAAGAATACGTTGATACGATGGGCTATGCTCATACGAATCCAGACCATTATCAGATTGACATCGATACTGTGTGCTGGCAGTTGAATAACGATCCAACTGGAAAGAGTCCCAAAGTGACAATGCAACAGTTGAAGACCGGAGAGCCTTATCACGAATATAAACTTCACGATGCTCGTGAGGGAGCAAGTCCCGACCCAGACCCGTCTCCTGGTCCAACACCGGACCCGAGTATTCCTGACTGGCAGAAAGACGAGCACGGCGGCACAGATGCCGAAGGTCACGACACTTCAAATGGAATTCCTGACATTATTGATAATATTATAAACGATAATAAATGGTCAGTTATTAATTAAAAATTACTGTATAAGAGATGAAAGAAATTGTTAATTCAACAGTGTCAACTGTATATATAGACCCGAGTTGCAATGGTGAGTGTGGTCCTCAGTATGATGTTCCTGAGATTACAGTTCCGTTCTATCCAGTGATTGACGGTGCTACTAAGGACATTGCAGAAATATCTAAGGGGGTTCATAATGGTGAAGAACGTTATCCGGATCCTCATTCAGGCTCAGATTCGGATAGTGAAGATGATTCTTCGAATTATAATCCTATGGATGACCCGAGTTCGTGGCAATATGACGGAGACCAGAGCGGAGTTCCCGATTTGATTGAGTCTCTTCCGAAGACCTGGTCAACTATCTGATGATTATTTGTATACATTATATTAAAGTGAAATCTTTCGGGATTTCACTTTTGCTATATAAAGCAAAGTTGTTTTCTTCTTGTTTTTTGTTTGATAAATACGGAAATTATCGAAAAATTCAAACTTTAAGTTTCAATTATGCATAATAAAAAGAATTCTTTAAACGTACCTATTATGGTTCTCCACGAATTCGAGGGAACACAGTACAAGATCGGCGGTACTTTGATTGACATCAATGAGAGTACCAATACGTGTACAGTGAAGTTCT
>Ga0265298_10002235_pt1 | contig 27250 bp, 22 predicted proteins | sample AusTroGonzalo_MG_3_FD_193486 | JGI IMG/M metagenome (GOLD analysis project Ga0265298, IMG submission 193486) | Bovine rumen microbial communities from tropical cattle in Woodstock, Queensland, Australia - Gonzalo_01 | ecosystem: Host-associated > Mammals > Digestive system > Stomach > Rumen ...
CGCAGACCGGCTATATTCGCGCGATTGCCAATATCGACCGCACTGAAGAGGGCCAGTACCAAGAGGCGCAGAACCATGCCGTACAGCGTGTAGAGCCGGGTTCAACCTTCAAGACCATCGCCTTGGTGGCGGCGCTGGATGACGGCAAGATAGGCATCAACGACACGGTGAGCGTGAGCAGCAAGCCTTGGCGCTATTTCACCGTCCAGCACACGGACGCTCACCCGATGGACACCCTGCTGACCGTCCGTTCGGCATTGGCCGTGTCATCCAATATCGCCCTCGCCAAACTCATCACGCGCAGTTACGAAGGCTCAGCGAAGAAGTTCGTCCGCCGCATTGAGAAAATGGGTCTGATGGACAGCATCTACTGCGAGATTCCGGGCGCGGAGAAAGTGCGTATTGACGTACCGCGTGACACGGTGACACTGAGCAAGATGAGTTACGGCTACTCGGTGGAGTTGAGCCCGATGCAGATACTGATGTTCTACAACGCGATTGCCAACAACGGCCGTATGATGCGCCCGATGCTCGTCAAAGCCATCCAGCAGGACGGAGAGGCGGAACGGACGTTCCGTCCGGAGGTGGTCAAATCGTCCATCTGCTCGGCACGCACCATCCGCGACATCCAGAGCGCGCTGCATGATGTTGTATGGGACAGCCATCTGGGTACGGCCTCCGTGAACAAATGGCGGGGCCGCAAGGCACAGTCGGACCTCGTTTCCATCGCCGGTAAGACGGGTACGGCACAGCTGTTCGTCCGCGGACACGGCTACTCGGCACGCCGCCACCGCATCACGTTCGTAGGCTATTTCCCGGAAGAGAACCCGCAGTACACATGTATCTGCATGATCGAAGACCCGCAATACCCCTACGACGCCGGTATGGACTGCGGCAGCACGGTGCGCGTGATTGCCGAAAAGACCATGGCCTACACGGGTTGCTATGTGTGGAAGGACGGAGAGAAGCGGTTGGAGAAGAGATGAACAAGAATTAAGAAATAATCGTGCCGTAAGGCTAAGAATTAGGAAAGGGCTTGTAGAAAGTTTTATACTATGATACTAAAAGAATTATTGACTGCCATCCAGCCCATTGAGGTGATTGGCGCGACAGACATTGAGATTAACAATCTGCATTTTGACAGCCGGAAAATAGGTCCCGGTGACCTATTTATTGCGCAAGTCGGCACAGCAGTAGATGGCCACACGTTCATTGATGGTTGTGTCGGCAAAGGCGCCTCGGCGGTGGTGTTGAGTAATCGGGCATATATGCCGGACAATGGACAATGGACAAAGGACAATAGACAAGTCACTTATATCCTCGTCGAGAACACGGACAAGGCGTTGGGACTGATGGCCAGCAAGTGGTTCGGCGAACCGAGCAAGGCGCTGACCTTGGTCGGTGTGACGGGCACGAACGGCAAGACGACCATTGCCACGCTGCTGTACAAGCTGGTGCGCGCGATGGGGCACAAAGCCGGACTGCTCTCCACCGTGGTCAATTATATTGAAGACGAGGCGGTGCCTGCCACCCACACGACGCCCGATGCGATCGAGTTGAACGGATTGTTGAGACGGATGGTGGACGCCGGTTGCACGTACGCATTCATGGAGGTCAGCAGTCACGCGATCGCACAGGAACGCATCGCCGGACTCGATTTCGACGGGGCGCTGTTCACCAACCTCACGCGTGATCATATAGACTATCACAAGACCTTCGACAACTACCGCGACACGAAGAAACGCCTGTTCGACGGGCTGAAGAAGAGCGCGTTTGCCGTGACCAACAAGGACGACAAGAACGGACTCGTGATGACGCAGAACTGCCCGGCGAAAGTGTGCACCTACTCCACCCGTGCATTGGCAGACTACAAGGCGCAGATTTTGGAAGAAGGCTTCGACGGTATGATGCTGAATATCAACGGGAAAGAGGTATTCGTGCCGCTCGTGGGACGGTTCAACGTAAGCAACCTGCTGTGCATCTACGGCGCGGCGCTCAACCTCGGATTCGAAGAGCTGGACGTGCTGCGCGTGCTGAGCACCCTGAAGCCGGTGAACGGTCGTTTTGAGACCATCCATAGCGCCAAAGGCTGGACGGCGATTGTCGATTATGCGCACACGCCGGATGCAGTCGATAATGTGATTCAGACCATCCGCGAGATATTGGACAATGGACAAAGGACAATGGACAATGGACAATGGACAATGGACAATGGACAAAAACGCAAACTTATCACCGTTATCGGTTGCGGCGGCAACCGCGACAAGGGCAAACGCCCGATGATGGCGCAGATAGCCAAGCACGGCAGCGAGCAGCTCATTCTGACGAGTGATAACCCGCGTGACGAAGAGCCGCAGGATATCCTGAAGGATATGACGGACGGTCTGACCGAAGAGGAATTGCGGAGCACGCTGGTCATCGAAGACCGCGCTGCTGCGATACAGACCGCCTGCACCCTCGCCCAGAGCGGAGACGTCATTCTCGTGGCCGGCAAGGGGCATGAAGACTACCAGATCATCAAGGGCGTCAAGCACCATTTTGACGACCATGAGGTGGTTCGCAAGTACGCGAATTAAGAATTAAGAAATAAGAATTAATATGCTCTATTCCTTTTTTACATCCTTAGGCCAGTTCCCGGGTTACCGGCTGTTCTCGTACATCTCGTTCCGGGCCATCATCGCCGGCATCATCGCTATGCTCATCAGTATCTGGTTCGGTAACTGGTTCATCAACTACATGAAGCGCCACAACATCAGCGAGACGCAGCGTGACGAAAAGACAGACCCGTTCAACGTGGGCAAGAAAGGCGTACCGACCATGGGCGGACTGATTGTCATTGCCGCTATCTTGGTGCCGTGCCTGCTGGTCGGCAAACTGACCAACGTCTATATGATTTTGATGCTCATCACGACCCTGCTGATGGGTGTGCTGGGCTTTGCGGACGACTACATCAAGACCTTCAAGAAGAACAAGGACGGCCTGAACGGTTGGGTGAAAATCGGCGGTCAGGTAGCCTTGGGTCTCATCGTGGGCCTGACGCTACGTTTCAGTCCGGCGGTGACGATGAACGAGGTCGTGACGCACAAGATAGAGAACAACATCGAGGTCTTTGAGAAAAGCCCCGAAATCAAGTCCACGCAGACCACCATCCCCTTCGTCAAGCACCATAACTTCAACTACGCCGACCTGTTCAGCTGGACCGGCGAGGCCAACAAGTACCGCTTCGGATGGATCTTCTTCGTGCTGCTGACCGTGTTCGTGGTAGCGGCGGTAAGCAACGGCGCCAACCTGAACGACGGCATGGACGGCATGTGCGCCGGCAACTCCGCCATCATCGGCATCGCCTTGCTCATTCTGGCCTACACCAGCGGCAACGTGATGCTGACCGAATATTTCGACGTGATGTACATACCCGGTTCGGAAGAACTGGTGGTGTTCCTCGCGTCCTTCGTCGGCGCGCTGGTCGGCTATCTGTGGTTCAACGGCTTTCCGGCACAGGTGTTCATGGGCGACACGGGCAGTCTGACGGTGGGCGGCATCATCGGCGTGTGCGCAATGATCATCCACAAGGAGTTGATGGTGCCGGTGCTGTGCGGCGTGTTCCTCATGGAGAGCGTGAGCGTCATCGTGCAGACGCAGGTGTACAAGTTCTACAAGAAACGCGGGCAGCATGTGCGCGTATGGAAACGCACGCCGCTGCATGACCATTTCCGCACGTCGGTGGAGCAGGTATTGAAGAACGACCCGACCTGCATCATCAAGTTTAAGGGCAGCGGCAATCTGCACCACGAGACCAAGATCGTGCTGCGTTTCTGCATCGTCACCCTCATTTTGGCGGCAATAACTATTTTAACCCTTAAAATAAGGTAGTTGAGAGTTGAGAGTTTAGAGTTTAGAGAAGTTGAAAAGTAAAAAGTTTAAAGTTTATGAGTCGTATAGTAGTTTTAGGAGCGGGCGAGAGCGGCACAGGCGCCGCCATTCTTGCCAAGGAGAAAGGATTTGACGTGTTCGTCAGCGACTGCGGCACCATCAGCGAGCCTTACCGCGCGCTGCTGGACCAGAACGGCGTACAATGGGAGGACGGCAAGCACTCGGAGGAAAAGGTACTCAATGCCGACGAGGTCATCAAATCGCCGGGTATCCCTCTGACGGCACCGCTTATCCAGAAGCTGCAGGCACAAGGCACGCCCATTATCTCGGAGATTGAGTTCGCGGCGCGGTACACGCATGCGAAAATGATCTGCATCACCGGTTCGAACGGCAAGACAACCACCACCTCGCTCATTTTCTACATCCTCAAGCAGGCGGGTCTGAACGTCGGGCTGGCAGGCAATATCGGCAATTCGCTTGCGCTGCAAGTGGCGCATGAGGACCATGACTACTATGTCATCGAACTGTCGTCCTTCCAGTTGGACAACATGTACGATTTCAAGGCGGACGTGGCCATTCTGCTCAACATCACGCCGGACCACCTCGACCGCTACGATTACAAATTCCAGAACTACGTCGACGCCAAGTTCCGTATCGCGCGCAACCAGACCAAGGAGGACTCGTTCATCTACTGGGCAGAGGACCCTGTCATTGACCGCGAGATGCGCAAGATACAACTCGGAGCGACACTCTATCCCTACGGTTTCAGTGTACCGAGCCCGCTGCCGGTGGGCGAAGAGGAACTGGCGCTCAAGGGCCGTCATAACGTGCTCAACTCGATGGCTGCTACCATCGCCGCCAACGTGGTGGGCATCAAGAAAGAGGTCATCCGCGAGAGCCTGATGACCTTCCAAGGCGTGGCGCACCGACTCCAGTATGTGGCTACCGTGCGCGGCGTACGCTGGATCAACGACAGCAAGGCGACTAACGTCAATTCGTGCTGGTATGCCTTGGAGGCCATGACCACGCCGACCGTGCTCATCCTCGGCGGCAAGGACAAGGGCAACGACTACAGCGAGATAGACGAACTGGTGCGCGAGAAATGCCACACGCTCGTTTTCATGGGCCTGCACAACGAGAAACTGCGCGAGCATTTCGCAAATTTTAAATCACAAATCACAAATGACCAAATGCAAATCATCGATACCGATAATTTGCAGGATGCCATCCAAGGCGCGTATAACGCCGCCCGCGAAGGCGACACGGTGCTCCTTTCGCCCTGCTGCGCAAGCTTCGACCTGTTCAAGAGTTACGAAGACCGCGGCGAGCAGTTCATGGAGGCCGTCAAAGCACTATGAAACTGAATCTCAAAAATATAGACCGGACGTTCTGGGGACTGTTCATCGCCTTGATCATCGTGGCGATAATAGCCCTTTTCTCGGCGTCATCGACCTTGGTTTATATGCAGCATACGGCGCTGGGTCCCATCGGACAGCAGATGTTCTTCATCGTGCTCGGCATCGCCGCTGCCGCCCTGATTCAGTTCATCCCGACCTACTGGGTGCGTTTCGGCGGCTATGCGCTGCTGGTCATCAGCACCCTATTCGTCTATTCGACCATGATCCCGGGCAATCCGCTCGTGGTCACCATCAACGGCGCGGCGCGATGGATACGCATCGCCGGCATCACGTTCCAGCCTTCGGAACTCGCCAAGCTGAGCCTCATCATCGTCATCGCCGACCAACTGGCACGCATCCGCACGGAGGATGACAAGCGCAAGTATTTCTACCGCACGCTGGTCATCGCCGGCATGGTGATGCTGCCTATCATGGCATCCAACCTCTCCACGGCGGTGCTCATCGGATTGATTGTTTTCTGCCTATGGATTCTGGCGCGCATCCCTTGGAAATACACGGTGTCCATCATCGGCATCGCGGTAGTGGGCCTGCTGTTAGGTTATCTGCTGGTCGAGTTCGCCTTCGTACGGCCGGGCCGGCAGATGCATGGTCCGTTCAAGCGTGCGACCACTTGGGTGGCACGTATCGACCGGCATTTTGTGGAAGAGGACGGGTCCAAGTACGTGCTGACGGACGACAATATACAGGAGGTCTATTCGGCGGTGGCCATCGCCCGTGGCGGCGCTTCGCCTATCGGCGTGCTGCCCGGCAACAGCAAAGAACGCGACTATCTGCCTCTCGCTTTTGCGGATTATATCTTCGCCATCATCGTCGAAGAGTCCGGCATCATCGGCGCGGGCTTCCTCATCTTCCTCTACCTCGCTATCCTCTTCCGCGCCTGCAATGTGTCGAGCCGTTACTCGGACATGCCGGCGATGCTCATGACGATGGGTCTGGCGCTGATGATCACCTGTCAGGCGCTCATCTCCATGCTCGTGGCGGTAGGCTTGGGCCCCGTCACCGGACAACCGCTGCCGCTCATCAGCCGAGGCGGTACGTCCGTACTCATCACGTCCGTCTATTTCGGCATCATGATGGGTGTCAGCCGTGAGCAGAAGGAACTCCGTGACCGCGTCAACGAGACTTTGGAGACCAGTATGGACGATGCCCCGATAGTCACATTAGAATAAAACACAACATCATATGAGATACTTAATTTCCGGTGGTGGAACAGGTGGACACATCTTCCCCGCAGTCAGCATTGCAAACGCCTTGAAGGAACTGGATCCGCAGGCGGAGATATTGTTTGTCGGCGCACTCGGTCGCATGGAGATGGAGCGCGTGCCACAGGCAGGGTACAAAATTGTCGGTCTGCCCGTACGCGGATTCAACCGCTCCCAGCCGTGGAAGAACGTATCGGTGATGATGGACCTCATTAAGTCCCTAAGGCAGGTGAAGAAGATCATCCTCGATTTCAAACCCGACGTAGGCATCGGCGTAGGCGGCTACGCATCCGGTGCCGCCATGTGGCAGGCGGCCAAGATGGGCATCCCTATCCTGCTGCAGGAGCAGAACGGTTTTGCCGGCGTGACCAACAAGATACTCAAGGACAAAGCGGCCAAGATATGCGTGGCCTACGAAGGCATGGAGCGCTTCTTCCCGGCCGACAAGATCATCCTCACCGGCAACCCCGTCCGCCAAAACTTACTAAACGGCGTAGCCAATAAACCTCAAACCGGCGGAGCCAATAAACATCTGCTGATTATCGGCGGTTCGCTTGGTGCACGGACCATCAACGAAGCGATGGTAGCGGCTATCAGCCATCAGCTTTCAGCTTTCAGCGGCATACATGTCGTATGGCAGACCGGCAAGACGTACTACGAGAAATGCAAGGCGGCGTGGAGCGCAGCCGGCAGTCCGAAGAACATCGAGTGTCTGGATTTCCTTGCCGACATGCCCGACCGCTACGCCACGGCCGACCTCGTCATCTCCCGTGCCGGAGCCAGCAGCATCAGCGAGCTGTGCCTGCTCGGCAAACCCTCTGTTTTGGTGCCCTCGCCGAACGTGGCGGAGGACCATCAGACCCATAACGCCATGGCGCTGGTCAACAAGGATGCGGCGGTGCTTGTGCGCGACGCGGAGGCGGCCGACAAACTCATCCCGACCGCACTCGGACTGCTGCAGGACGAACAGCGCCTGCAGGCCCTCCATACGAACGTGCTCCAGCTGGCGCAAAAGGACTCCGCCAAGCGGATTGCAGAAGAGGTAATGTTACTTGCTCAAAAATAAAACCATTATGAAACGTACTTGGAAAATAACGCTTACCGTGCTCGGCATCATACTGGCGGTAGGCATCGCCCTTTTCATCGGAGCGGACGTCATCGTGTCCCGCATCGCGAAGAAAGAAGTGAACAAGGCTCTGGCCAACCTGCCCGGTTGCGAGGCCTCGTGCGGAGACATACATGTGCGCCTGTTCAGCGGCATCGCATCGGTGAGCGACCTGCGGTTCAGTTACCGCGGCGAGACTGTCATCCGCAAGGATACCGTCCGTCCGGGCGTCACCATCGAGGTGGAGCGCATTGACGTGGGACGTGTCTTCTACTCCCTGCTGCTGCGCAAGAAAGCGCTGGTGCACTCGCTCACGGTCGTTCGTCCGCAAGTGGAACTGTGGATGGACGAGAAACACCCCGAACTGTGCTTCCCGCAGTTACCGCAGGACACGACGCCCAAGACTTTCCCCTTGGCCAAAGCGGAACTGATGACCCTCGCCATACAGAACGCCTCATTGGCGCTGCATAGCGTACGCACCAAACTGGACGTAGCGGCGGACAGCTGTTCCCTCGAAGTGCATGACCTTGCCTACGACACCGCGTTCAGTTACTGTGACTCGGTCTATCTGTTCTACTTGGCGCACGCTGCCGTGACGACGCCCGACGGACGCATCCGCATCGACACGCGTGATCTGGCGCATGCCAACCAAGGCAGCCTCTATGTCGGCACCACACGCATCGCCAACACCATGCCCAAGATGAAACTCGGCGACATCGTCCGCGAGCCTGTCACATGGATTGACATGACCATCGCGAGCGTCTCCACCAGCCCCTTCAACCCGGTCCGCAAGGCCTTGGCGAAAGACATGAGCTTGGAGAGTGCCGAAGCCGTTGTGGCGCAGATGAACGTGTTCCGCGACACCCGGTACAAACCCAAGACGCCTTACCAGACGCCCCAGCAGGCGCTTATGGCCATTCCTGTCACCTTCAACGTCAAGCACGTGGACGCGGCCATCGAGCACCTCTTCATCGAACTGGCCAGCACGGAGAAGAACATCGGCCATCTGAGCCTACAGGATATACACGCCAAAGTGGATAATGTCACCAACCGTCGCGGCGCCACCTTGCGCTTGGAAGGCGGCTGTCCGGTGGACAAAGGCGGCGCTACGGCCAAAGCCACGCTGACCATGGACCGCGAAAGCACGTTCTACTCGCGTATGCACGTCACCGATGTCAATGTCAGCTTCCTCAGTCCGTTCATCCGGCCGCTGGTGGGCATGACCGCCGACTGTATGATCGACACGCTGGACACCGAGTACACCGGCAACACCACCGAAGCCAAAGGCTCGTTCCGTATGCTGTACAAGGGGTTGGAGATCATGGTGCACAAGGATGATGACATCCCCTATAAGATTATCACGCGCAATGCCAATACCTTCACCGCCCTCGGCAACGCGCTCATTCCCAAGAGCAACCCCACGGCGGTGGACATCCGTCCGCGTGCATATGAAGTCTGCTGGAAATACGACCCGTGGCAACCGTGGCCGCTCTACCTGTTCGGGCCCTGCATCGACGGCGTGAAGAAGACCTTCCTGCCCGGTCTGTACGTCCATACGCAAATCAACAAAACTTTCAAGAATTAGGAATGGAAAACTACATTAGCAACGCACACCATATTGTCATCTTCACCCACATGGCGCCGGACGGCGATGCCATGGGCTCCTCTCTCGCGCTTTACCATTGGCTCAATGACCAATCACAAATCACCAATGACCAATCGGTCCACGTAGTGGTACCGAACGCCTTCCCTGCTTTCTTCAACTGGATGCCCGGCGCGGACGCCATCCGCATCTACGAGAAAGAGGCCGAAGCCTGCAATGCCCTCATCGCGCAGGCGGACCTGTTCATCTGCACCGATTTCAACGACCCCAAGCGTATCGGTCCCATGGGAGAGAAGATGCTCGCCAACCCCTGCCCGAAGATTCTCATTGACCACCACCTCAACCCTGTTGATTTTGCGGACGAGGTGCACTCCCATCCCGAGGCCTGCTCGTCTTGCGAGATTGTGTATAAACTGCTAAAAGACCTTGGCTATTGTCCGTTAGCCCACGGCCAAAAGCTAATAGCTAATAGCCAAAAGCCAATAGCCACCTGCCTCTACACCGGCCTCATGACCGACACCGGCAATTTCTCGTACAACTCCACCAACTGCGAGCTCTATGAGATCATCGCCGATCTGGTGCGTGCCGGCATCCGGAAGGACGACATCTACAACGCCGTCTTCAACCAGTACTCGGCTGACCGCGTACGGCTCACCGGCTACGCCTTGTATAAGAAAATGCGCATCTACCCCGAGTACCACCTCGCCCTCATCACCCTCTCCGCCGACGAACTGGAGCGGTACAATTACCAAGTGGGTGACACGGAAGGGCTCGTCAACATGCCCTTGCAAATCAGCGATGTCTACTACTCCGTTTTCATGCGCGAGGAGCGCGCCAAACCCGGCACACCCAAGAACCGCATCCGCCTCTCCTTCCGTTCGCAGGGCGACCGGCCCGTCAATATCTGGGCGCATGAGGTCTTCCGCGGCGGCGGTCACGCCAATGCCTCCGGAGGCGAACTGTTCGGCTCACTCGGACAAGCCGTCCGCATCTTCGAACAGTCCTTCCCCAAATACCTCCCCAAAGAGTAATATTCCCTACATACTAAAAAGCGTCCTTCGGGACGTTTTTTTGTTGTTATTAATCGGTGACAGCATAAAACCTGCATAAAAGTAGCACAAAATAAGGCAATAACCCTTAGTCGGGTGAGGGAAACGAGAAAAGGCGTAAATTTATGAAAAGATAGAATTTTATTCTATTTGGCGAAAAAACAGCCTTAAAATTTGCGTATATGAAATTTTTGTAGTAATTTTGTACGCAATTTGTGCGCAAAGGCACGATTGTTGTCCATGTATATAAAATTATAATGACTATACACAGATTGAACCAATGAGAAAAAGTTTTCTTTTTTTAGCGGCAGCAGCCATGAGTTTAGCGGCTGTAGCGCAGACCGGTTTAGAACCGGAGCAAGCCAGCCATGCGGATGTGCTGATGACCATTAACGGCAAACCTGTCAGCGCGGAGGAGTTTCTTTACATCTATGAGAAGAACAACCAAGCCGGTGCCATGGACCCCAAGTCGATGGACGAGTACTTGGATATGTTCATCAATTTCAAACTCAAAGTGGCGGAAGCCGAGGCACAGGGTATTGACACCACCGAGGCCTTCAAGAAAGAGCTGAAGGGCTACCGTGCCCAAGCCACGCCCAAGTACCTGCAGGACGAGAGCGCCATGGACAGCCTCATCGAGATGAGCTGGCGCCATATGGCCAAAGACCGCCGTGCGGCACATATCGCCATCCAATGTCCGGCATCGGCCACGCCCGAGCAGGTGGACAGCGCCCTGATGAAGATCAACGAAGCCTACGAGCGCGTGACCATCGGCAAAGAGGTGCTCAAAGGCAAAGGCAAGAAAGCCAAGAAAGTGCGTCAGCCCGCAGAGGCATTTGACGCCGTGGCTCGCGAGATGAGCACCGACCCGAACGTACAGGAGACCGGCGGCGAACTGGGATGGATCACTCCGTTCCGCTACGTCTATCCCTTGGAGGAAGCGGTTTACAACACCGCCATCGGCGCCGTCAGCGCACCTTTCCGCACCCAGTACGGATGGCATATCGTGCTGGTTGAGGAAGAGCGTGACCACAAGGAGGTCAAGGCCAGTCATATCATGAAGATGGTGCCGGCGGACAGCCTGAACGAGGCCAAGAAAGCCCTCATCGACTCCATCGCCCGCATCGTCACCAAGGATAATTTCGCCGAAATGGCACAACGCGAGTCCGACGACCGCGGCAGCAGTACCCGTGGCGGCGAACTGGGCTGGTTCGGCAAGGGCATGATGGTCAAGGCCTTCGAAGAAACAGCCTTCCAACTGGAACCCGGCCAGATTAGCGCACCCTTCCGCACCCAGTACGGATGGCACATCCTCTACAAGGAGGACGAGCGCAACATCCAGCCGCTTGACTCCATGCGTGCACAGATACAGCGTCAGGTGATGCGTGACGAGCGCGCCAAGGAGGCCGACAAGAGCTTCATTCGCAAGACTCGCGCCGAGTATAACCTGCCGGCCGAGATGAGCGACGCCGATGTCAAGAACTATGCCGACGAACATCTGGAGGCCAAGTACCCTGAGCTGAAGAACCTCGTAAAAGAGTACCATGACGGTATTCTGCTCTTCGAGGTGTCGCTCCGCGAAGTATGGGACAAGGCAGCCAAGGACACCGCCGGTCTGGAGGCCTATTTCATGGCCAACAAGAAGAAATACACATGGGACAAGCCGCATTTCAAGGGCTGGCTGCTCCAATGCAAGGACAAGCAGAGCGCCAAGGCGGCACAGGCTATCATCAAGAGTGCCGATCCTGACTCCGTAAGAAGTTACATCGCGCACCGCGTCAACATGGACAGCCTCCATTACGTCAAGGTGCAGCACGGTCTGTGGGAACAGGGCAAGAACGCCGCTGTCGACGTGTACGGTCTCAAGGTGAAAGGTGCCGAGTTCACCCCGAGCGAGGATATGCCTGTCGTTGTATGCGTAGGCACGCCGGGCAAACTCAAGGCACCTGCCCACTGGGATGACGAGAAAGGCAAAGTGACTACCGATTATCAGGACTTCCTCGAAGCCGAATGGGTCAAGAAACTCCGCGAGAAATATCCCGTGGTCATCAACGAAGAGGTCTGGAACAAGATCAAGAAATAAGCGCATGGCGGAAGGCTGATGGCTAAAGTGTACAAGTTCATATTGGTGATTGTCGTTTGCGCAGCCATGCTGGCGCTGAGTTACGTGCGGGTCGTTCGTTGGGACATGACGGATGACCGGCACTATAGTCTCAGTCCGGCCAGCAAAACGCTGCTGCGCCAGACCGACGCGCCGATTGAAGTGACGATGCTCTTGGACGGTGACCTCAATGCCGGTTTCCGCCGGCTCAAGAAAGCTACCGAAGAGACCATCGACGAGATGGCCGTCTATGCTAAAATCATAAATCATCCATCACAAATCACAAATGGAGTCTCCGACTCCCTCGGCTTGCGCCCCATCCTCATTCATGAGCGCGAGCAGAACGGCAAGACGGCCCAGACGACCGTCTATCCCTACGCGCTGTTGCGATACAAGGGCAAACGTGCCGTAGTGACTTTGCTCAAGAACACCCGCGGCCTCAGCGGCGAGGAAAACCTCAACGCCAGCATCGAGCAGTTGGAGTTCGCGTTCATGGAAGCCCTTCATCTGTTGCAGCAGACCGAAACGCCGCGTGTCGCCATCCTCGAAGGACACGGCGAACCCGATGAGGCGCATACCTATGACCTCATGACCGCCCTGAGCAAGTATTTCGCGGTGGACCGCGGACAGATAGTCAACGCTCAGGAGCCCTCGGCCGTCAGCAGCCACATTTTGGACGGTTACAAGGCGGTCCTCATCATCAGTCCGCAGACGGCCTTCAGCGATGCCGAGCGTTTCATCATCGACCAGTACATCATGCGCGGAGGTACCGTGCTGTGGGCCGTAGACGGCGTGCGGTTCAGCGAACAGGTACTCCAGCAGGAAGGCTTCACACCCATCGTACCGCTCGAACTGGGCCTAACGGAGATGCTGTTCCGTTACGGCATCCGGGTCAATCCCGCGCTGGTGCAGGATATCCAATGCCTGCCTATTCCCGTGAACGTCAGTTCCGACCCGGCACAGCCGAACCTGCAACCGATGCCGTGGACCTACGCGCCGCTGCTGCTCACCAGCCAAGGCTCGCCCGTCACACGCAGCATGGGCCAGATAATGAGCACGTTTGTCAGTCCGATAGATGCCGTGGGCGGCGAGGACGGCATCGAGAAACGCATCCTGCTGGCCACCAGTACCGCCAGCCGCGTCACCGCCACCCCGGGTGAGGTCAACCTGAACGACATGAACCCCGACATGAGCACGTTCCAATATCAGTACGTGCCGGTGGCCGTTTCGCTGGAAGGCGTGTTCGGCAGCGCCTATGCGCATCGCATGGTGCCGGACGGCGTGCAGACCGACGGACCCATCCGCAAAACGAGCGTCAAGACGCGGCAGATAGTCATTGCCGGCGGCAGCATCCTCATGAACGAGGTACAGAAAGGCCAGCCGCTCCCGATGGGATACGACCGCTACAGCGGCATGCAGTTCTCCAACCGGGACCTTGCCGTCAATGCCGTGCTCTGGCTCACCGATGCCGAAGGACTCATCGGACTGCGTGAGAAAACCGTGGCGCTGCGCCTGCTCAACGACAAGCGCGCCCATGACGAGCGCATCAAGGTGCAGCTGGTCAGCACCGTCAGTCCCGTGGCGATATTGGCCCTCATCGGGGCCATCGTGATGGTAATAAGAAAACGCAAATATGAGAAATAAAAGTGGAATGTTTAATGTTGAATGTGTAATGAGTAAAGAAATTCGCATTTTAGTCTTTATTCTCTGCTCCTTTGGTGCAGCGGTCCTTACGCCGGTCAAGGCACAGGAGTTGTTAGACTACCCGTTGGACACCATTAACGGCGAAGAAGTGTACAAATACGAAGTGGAGCGCAGTGTCGGTCTCTACCGCATCGGCGTCAATTTCAAGGTGAAGCAGGATGACATCCTCCGCCTCAACCCGCAGCTGCACGAGCACGGTGTCCGTTTTGGCGAGACGCTGTACATCCCTACGGGCCGCAAGGCGGTCCGCCAGACCCAAGCGAAAGTGATCAGACAGACCGTCAAGGAGACCGTCGTACAGGCGGACAGCGCGGTCATTCAGTCGCAGTTGCAGGCGGCCATGGTGGAGGTGATCGCCCAAGCGCAACAACCGGACTCGGCGTTTGCCGTCGCGCCCGAACAGCCGGAGAACACCGCGCCGCGTTCATACGAACTGGCCATCATGCTGCCTTTCGAGAGCCAGCAGACCAAGCGCAGCGGCAACGCCGAGCGCATCATGGAGTTCTACCAAGGCGCCTTGCTCGCCGTGCATGACCTCCAGCAACCCAACGCGCATTTCAAACTGCGCGTCTATGACACCGAGCGCAGCGAACGCCGCGTCAACGCCCTGTGCGATAGCACGGAGCTGGACAGCGTACAAGGCATCCTCGGTCTCGTCTATCCCATCCAGATAGAGCGCATGGCGGCTTGGTGCGCCGTGCATAACGTGCCCCTGCTGCTGCCCTTCAGCGATGACAGCGAGATGAGCAAAAAGCCCTACGTGCTCCAGTTCAACTCCACCGACCGGCAGGAAGCGGACACGCTCTGCCAATGGATGCAGGCTCGCGCCGAACAGTTGCACTGCGTAGCCGTGGACGTACGCGAGTCCGATATGTCCGAGTCCGTACGCACCCTGCGCAAGCATATGCAGGAGCACGGCATACCTGCCTCTACCATGGCGCTGCGTGACCTGCTCAACGACTCCGTCGCTTATGCCCTCGATTCGACGAAAGAGAACCTCATCATCCTCCATAGCGACAAGTTCCAGCAGGTACGCATCCTTCTGCCGCACTTGGCGAAGATACAATCGGAAGGCTATCGCCTGCGCATCGTCAGCCAGTACTCGTGGAACAAAGAGGAGATCGGCCTGCCGCAAGTCTATACCTCCATGTTCACCGTCAACGAAGGACGCGGCATATACGAGGATAACTGGAAGAACTATTACGTCAACGACCACCTGAGCGAAGCACCGCGGTTTGACCTGCTGGGCTACGACCTGATGAAGGCGCTCGTGGCATGGCTGCAGGGCGGGAAGGAAGTGACCGGACTGCAATCGGTCATCCGGTGGAAACAGGACAACAACGGCGGATACCAGAACGAATGTATCCAAGTAGTCGAAAAATGAAAGGAAGACAGTGAAAGGGCAAAGAACATATGATAACCGGTGGTTGGGATGGCTCATCCTTTCCTTCTTCATCGTTCACCTTTCCTCTTCTCTGGCACAGCCGCGTTTGCGGACGCCGGAGTACTACCTCGGCGTGCATGGCGGCGTAACGGCCAGCTCCGTCAATTTCTATCCGACGGTAAGCAACATGACGCCCATCACCAAGGGTTGTGTCTTGGGCGGCAACGGCGGCGTGGTATTCCGCTATGCAGGGCATAAGTACTGCGCCCTGCAGGTCGAGCTCAATTATCTGCATCGCGGATGGGCCGAGCATAACGACACCATCGGCCACTACAGCCGCAGCCTCCATTACATCGAGATCCCCTTCATGATGCATCTGCATTTCGGCAGTACCAAGTGCCGCTGGTTCCTCAATCTCGGCCCGCAGATCGGTTACTGCATCGTGGACAAGGGTAATCGCGGCACGCTCGTCAACGGCGCCGGACAGACCCAGTACGGCGACATCTCGCATCCGTTCGACTGGGGTGTGGCGGCTGGAACGGGAATTTTATTCCCGACTCCCCATGCCGGTACGTATCATGTGGAGGTGCGGTTCGATTATTCCTTCGGGGGCATTTTCGACACCAACCCGACGGACCATTTCCGGACTGCCAGTCCGATGGACCTCAGCCTCAATCTCGGATGGCTGTTCCCCGTCCGGAAGAAAATTAAGTCACTAGGACGCTTTCTTAATTGATAATTGATAATTGTTAATTGATAATTGAAAAGATATATGAAAACGAATTACGAAGTGCGTTATGCGTCGAACCCGACGGACGCAAAGTACTACGACACGGCACGTATGCGCAAGGATTTTCTCATTGAGAACGTGTTTGTCAAGAACGAAGTGAACATGGTCTATTCGATGTACGACCGCATGATTGTCGGCGGCGCGATGCCGGTCGGCGAGACCCTTCTGCTCGAAGCCATAGATCCGCTCAAGGCGCCGTATTTCCTCACCCGCCGCGAGATCGGCATCTTCAACGTGGGTGGCAAGGGACGTGTCATCGCCGGAGACCAAGTCTATGAACTGGACTATAAGGAGGCGCTCTACCTCGGTCGCGGAGACCGCGAGGTCAAGTTCGAGAGCCTTGACGCCGCCAAACCGGCGTTGTTCTACTTCAACTCTGCTACCGCCCACTGCGCTTATCCCGACAAGAAAGTGACCAAGGCGGACGCCGTTGTAGCACACATGGGAAGCCTTGAGACGAGCAACGAGCGCGACATCAACAAGATGCTCGTCAACCAAGTCCTGCCTACCTGCCAGCTGCAGATGGGTATGACCGAACTGGCGCCGGGAAGCGTTTGGAACACCATGCCGGCTCACGTGCACACCCGTCGTATGGAAGCGTATTTCTATTTCGAAGTTCCCGAAGACCAAGCCGTTTGCCATTTCATGGGCGAGGTACAGGAGACACGCCATATTTGGATGAAGGGCAATCAGGCGGTGCTCTCGCCCGAATGGTCCATCCACTCCGCTGCCGCCACCCACAACTACACCTTCATCTGGGGTATGGGCGGTGAGAACCTCGACTACGGAGACCAAGACTTCAGCCTCATCACCGACCTCAAGTAAATCATAAATCATAAATCATAAATCATAAATCATAAATGACTTATCTGATTATCCGCTTTTCGTCCATGAGCAATGTGGCTATGACTGTTCCGGTTGTGGCCTCGCTCAGCCGGCGATATCCGGATGACCGGTTTGTCATAGCGGGCAAGAAAGACCTCAAGGCCATGTTCGCATCGATGCCGAACGTCATTTATCACGAGGTGGACAATCACTTGGACTGGCGAGGCGTGTTTGCCCTTTGGAAAGAGCTCCGCGGTCAAGTGGACGCCGTCATTGACCTGCAACGCGTACGCCGTACCAAAGTGCTGGACTGGCTCATGTGGCTCAGCGGCAAGCGCGTGACAAGGGTGCGTTACGGCCGTCTGCGCAAGCATCTGATCACCGTCTGGGGCATCGGACGCAAGCAACTGCCCTCGGAGTTTGACCGCTACCGCGATGCCTGCCGCCGGGCCGGGCTGGAGACCGATGACAGTTTTACCGCCCTGCCGGAGAACAAGGTGGCGGCAAAGACCGTCAAGGCGCGGTTCGGAAAGAAAGAGGGACGATGGATAGGCCTCGCACCCTTCGCCAAACGCCGCTCCAACATGCTGCCCTACCGCATCACCAAGGACATCATCGAGCAGCTGACCAATGACCCGCAGACGCATGTCTTCCTCTTCGGTGCCGGACGCATCGAGAAGGAGATGCTGCGCCAATGGGCGACCGTCTTTCCCCGCACCCTCAGCGTGGCAGGCTCTCTCCAACTGGCGGAAGAACTGGAATTGATGCGGCAACTGGATGCGATGATCTGCATGGACAGCGCCAACCAGCATCTGTCCAGCCTTGTGGGCCTGCGCTCCATTAGCGTATGGTGCGCCACGCATCCCATCATCGGTTTCGCCGGATGGAAACAGCGGCCCGAAGACATCGTGCAGCGCAACGACCTGCGATGCCGTCCCTGCGCCTGCCACGGAGCAAATCACTGCCGGTATGGCAATTATGCCTGCCGCGAAATAGAAGCAAAAACAATAATTGAACGTATATATGACTAAAATCATTTCATTAGCCAACCAGAAAGGAGGCGTCGGCAAAACGACCACCTCCATCAACCTCGCTGCCGCCCTTGCCAAGGAAGGCAAGCGTGTGCTGCTCATCGACGCCGACCCGCAGGCGAACACCTCTTCGGGTCTGGGCGTGGAGATTAGGGAGTTGGACAATACAATCTACGAATGCCTCGTCAACGGCGTGGACCCGCATACGGCAGTCGTACAGACCAATACAAACAACCTGCACCTTATACCCAGCCATATTGACCTCGTCGGAGCAGAGATAGAGATGCTCAACATGGAGCATCGCGAGCAGCTGCTCAAGAACGTGCTGGCACAAGTGCGCGAGGAATACGACTATATTCTCATTGACTGCAGCCCGTCTTTGGGTCTGATTACCGTCAACGCCCTTACCGCCAGTGACAGCGTCATCATCCCCGTGCAATGCGAGTTCTTTGCGCTGGAGGGTATCGCCAAACTGCTCAACACCATCAAGATCATCAAGTCGAAACTCAACCCGGGACTCAAGGTCGAAGGTTTCCTGCTGACGATGTTTGACAACCGTCTGCGCCTGAGCAATCAGGTGTACGAGGAGGTGAAGCGCCATTTCGGCGACTTGGTGTTCAATACCGTCATTGCGCGTAACGTCCGCCTCAGCGAAGCGCCTTCGCACGGCGTGTCCGTCATCGACTATGACCCGAGCTCCAAGGGTGCACAGAACTACACCGCATTAGCAAAAGAACTTATCTTACGAAACAAATGAAAAAAACAACAGGACTTGGGCGAGGGCTTGATGCACTCATTGACACCTCGCATGTAGATACCAACGGCGGCAGTTCGATCTCCGAAATCGAACTCAGTTCCATCATCGCCAACCCCGACCAGCCGCGCCGCACCTTCGACGAAGAGGCATTGCAGGAGTTGTCGGACTCCATCCGTGAACACGGCGTCATCTCTCCCATCACGCTGCGTGACAATAGTGACGGCACGTATATGATTATCGCCGGCGAGCGTCGTTTCCGCGCCAGCAAGATGGCCGGCTTGGAGCGCATCCCTGCCTACATACGTACCGCCAAGGACGAGCAGGTCATGGAGTGGGCACTCATTGAGAACATCCAGCGCGAAGATCTCGACGCCATCGAGATTGCGTTGGCCTACCAGCGCCTCATGGACGATTACAACCTCACGCAGGAGCGCATGTCGGAGCGCGTGGGCAAAAAACGCGCCACCGTAGCCAACTACCTCCGTCTGCTCAAACTGCCGGCAGAGATACAAGTGGGCATCAAGGAAAAGAAGATCGACATGGGTCACGCCCGTGCCATCTTGGCGACGCCTTCCGCAGAACGGCAGTTAGCGCTATACCAGCGCATCCTCAAGGAAGGACTGTCCGTCCGCAAGGTGGAGGCACTGGCACAGGAGGACAAGAACGACGGCAAGAAGCCGAAGGACAAGAACGCCAACCCCTACGAGGCGCTGCAACAGGAACTGAGCGCCGCCACCGGATGGAAGATAAAGATCCAAGACGGCAAAGTGCACATAGCGTTTGCCGACGAACAGGAACTGAACCGAATAGTGGACAAACTACGTTGAGACGCTGGTTATACATAGTGTTGCTATGGTTGCCGATGGCCATGTATGCCCATCAGGACACCGTTTACTACCGCCCGGACACCACTTCGGCGAAGGACGATATGAAATATTATATCGACCTCACCAAAAAACCCGATGCCGGCAAAGCCGTATGGCTGGGTGCCATCCTGCCGGGCGCAGGGCAGATTTACAACAAGTCGTATTGGAAACTGCCTATCGTCTATGGTGCCTTCATGGGTTGCGGATACGCCATCAGTCTCAACCAGAACTACTATAGCAGTTATCGCACGGCGTACATCGATCTGTACATGGATACGCAGAACGGCACAGTCAGCGAAGATGCCGCCAAGAGTTACATTGCCATCCTCCCGGAAGGGTATAACCTTGACCGCGTGGGCGGTGCATCAACGTGGCTCAATACGCTCAAGAACCAGCAGAACATCTACCGCCGCTACCGCGACTATTCCATTTTGGCGACCGTCATCGTGTACGCCCTGTCGCTCATTGACGCCTATGTGGACGCCCAACTGTTCGATTTTGACATCAGCCCCGACCTGTCGGTTAACATAGAACCGCAGATTATTATGGATTATCAGCGCCAGCAAAGCGCCGAACTGAAATTAGCTATACAATTTTGAGAAAGATACTATTGACATTCCTTTTCTGCTGCGCCGCCTTCATCCTGCGCGCACAGATAACCGAACCGGACACCATCCAGCGCCCGGATACCGTCTTTACCCCCGACTCGCTCTTTACGCTGGACACGCTCATCGTGGACACCGTCATTCCCTTCGTGCCCTATTACACGGGTTGGAACGAGAACGAAGTGACGGACATCGAGATGCGTACGCTCGACTGGTGCATGCAGTGGCTCGACACCACCGATTGCATCGCCGTGCATGACACCACCACCCTGCCCGACTCCGTCTATAAGGCACGTTTGCAGGACCTGCGGTGCGTCATTGAGTTGCCGTACAACGAGCGCGTACGGGCCTTTATCCTGCGCTACGTCAAGCGCAGCCCCAAACAGGTGGCACGCATGATGCGCATGAGCGAGTATTACTTCCCTATTTTCGAAGAAGCCTTGGCGCGCTATAATCTGCCGTACGAGCTCAAGTATCTGCCTATCATCGAGTCCGCCCTCAATCCCGTGGCACGCTCGTACGTGGGTGCTGCCGGTCTGTGGCAGTTCATGCCCGCTACCGGCAAACTATACGGACTGGAAATCAACTCGCTGGTGGACGAACGTATGGACCCCATCAAAGCGACCGACGCCGCCTGCCGTTTCCTGAGCGGCATGTACGCCATCTATCATGACTGGAATCTCGTCATCGCGGCTTACAACTGCGGCAGCGGAAACGTCAACAAGGCTATCCGTCGTGCCGGCGGCAAACGCGATTTCTGGTCCATCTATCCCTATCTGCCCCGCGAGACACGCAACTATGTGCCTATTTTCATTGCCGCCAATTACGCCATGAACTACGGCCAAGAGCACGGCATATGCAAGGCGCCGGTAGAGAAGGCGATGCTGACCGATACCATCCGCACCACCCGCCGCATGCACTTGCAGCAGGTGAGCGAGAACCTGAACATCCCCATGGACGAACTGCGCCGACTCAATCCGCAGTACTCGCGCGATATTCTCCCCGGCGGCAGCGTCTATGCACTCTGTCTGCCTTCCGAGAAAGCCGGTCTGTTCATCGACCTTGAGGATACTATCTATGCCTACAAGGCGGACAGCCTCATCAATAACCGCCGTGCCGAAATCAACATGGCGAAAGTGACATCCGTCAGTGGCGCCTACCGCGTCAACGGCGTCACCTATTACACCATCAAGCGAGGTGACACACTCGGAGGCATCGCCAAGAAATTCCATTGTACGGTCAAGCAGCTCAAGCAGTGGAACGGCCTGACGAGCGATAACATCCGCGAGGGCAAAAAACTCAAAATCTGCAAATAAAATCTAATTGCTGATAACTGAATGCTGACCGCCGAGAAAAAATATTACTCGCTTCGCGAGACAGAAACAGAGACGGGCATCCCCGCCTCCACCCTGCGTTACTGGGAGAAGCAGTTCGAGCAACTCGACCCGCGCAAGGACGGACACGGCAACCGCTACTACACTCGCGAAGACCACGAACTCATCAAGCGAATCAAGTATATCCGTGATGACCTCAAAATAACGCGCATTGAAGCCATCCGCAAGGAACTCAAACAGAACGACAAGCGCTCTGACGAACGGCAGGCGGCGCTGGAAATTCTGCTGCGCGTCAAAGACGAACTGTGTGAAATACGCAAAATGATCAAATGATATGACAATAGACTGGAAGAAAATAGCCCCGTATCTGGTGGCGATAGTAGTCTTTATCGGCTTCGCCCTCGCATATTGCAGTCCCATTTTGGACGGCAAGGTGCTCTATGCCGGTGATACAATGAACTGGAAAGGTGCGGCACAAGAAGCCTCAGAGTATCAGAAAGCCACCGGCGAAAGCACATGGTGGACCAACTCCATGTTCGGCGGTATGCCTACGTTCCAAATCACAGGCAAGCTGCCGTCCAACGACGTGCGCACCGGTCTGGAGAAAATCACTCATCTCGGCTTTTCCGGACAATGGAACGCAGTGGGTCTTGTATGCGGATACTTGGTGGGCTTTTTCTTGATGCTGCTATGCTTTGGTGTCAATCCATGGCTGTCTATTGCGGGAGCCTTCGCTCTGACGCTGTCCACTTATTTCATGCTCATCATTCCGGCCGGACATATTACCAAGGCCATGGCCATCGGTGCATTGGCTCCCTTTGCCGGAGGTATATACGCTATTTTCCGCAAGAAATACTACTTGGGCATTCCCGTCACCCTTATCTTCGGTTTCATCAGTCTGACGGTTCACCCGCAGATGACCTATTACGTCGCCTTGCTGATAGGAGTGCTGACAATCGCCGCTTGCTACACCTATATTCGTGACAAGGAATTCAAAACGCTGGGTATCAATTTCGGCCTTTTGCTAATCTGCGCACTGCTTATCTACGGGACCAAAGCCAGCTGGTTTGAGATGAATAACTCCTACCTCAAGCAGACGATGCGCGGCGGACATAGCGAACTGACCAAGCCGACGCAAGATGCCCCGTCCGCCGGTCTTGATCTCAAGTATGCAACCGACTGGAGCTACGGCGTAGGCGAGACCATGACGCTCCTTATCCCCAACTGGGAAGGCGGAGCCAGCGGTTATGACCTCGGAAAGGATTCCGAACTGAGCAAAGCCATGCGCGGGAAAGGAGTCCAGAAACGCGATGCAGAGCAATTCTGCTCTCACGCTCCTACCTATCATGGCGAGAAAATGTTTACCAGCGGTGCGGTCTATGTAGGCGCTATCATCTGTTTCCTCTTCGTATTGGGTCTGCTCATCGTACCCGGCCCTTACAAATGGGCGCTCCTTTTCGCCACGCTCATGTCCGTCTTCCTTGCATGGGGACGCAATATGATGTGGCTCACGGAGCTGTTCTTCAATTATTTCCCGATGTACAATAAGTTCCGTGCGGTGGAGTCCATCCTCATCGTAGCGGAGATAACAATGCCGCTGTTGGGCTTCCTTGGCTTGCAGCAGATTATTGAAGGAAAAGTGGAATGGCCCAAACTGCGCAACGGTCTATTCATTGCCGGAGGTGTCACAGCCGCCGTCTGTCTGTTCGCCGGTTTGTTCGCCGGTTCCTTTGACATGACCAGTTCCTATGACGCGCAATGGAAAGGACAAGTGCCCCAGTGGCTCTATGACGCCATCCTCGACCAGCGCGTGGCGATGGTCAAAGCGGACGCATGGCGCAGTCTATTGTTCGTAGCGCTGGGCTTTGCCCTCACGTTCTGGTACGCATGGCAGAAAACAAATAGGCCGAAGCCCATAGCTAACAGCCTCTTCTTCGCCGGTCTCGCCGTCCTCATCTTGGCGGACATGATACCTGTGGACAAACGCTTCTTCAACGACTCCAACTTCGTCAAACCCAAAGAAGCGGATAACTTCTTCGCCATCCAGCCATGGGAAGAGCAGATACTCCAAGACAAGAGTCTCGACTACCGCGTACTCAATCTCAACACCAATACTTTCAACGATGCGCGTACCAGTTATCGGCTCAAGTCCATCGGCGGTTACAGCGCCGTCAAACTGCGCCGTTACCAAGACTTGATTGACGAGCATATCAGCAAGATGAACTGGAACGTCATCAATATGCTCAACACCAAGTATATCGTCACCAAACAAGGCGTATACCCCAACTCCGAGGCGATGGGCAACGCATGGTTTGTCAACGAGGTGCAGTTCGTACCTACGCCGGATGACGAGAGTGCCGCACTCAATACGATTGATCTGCATAAGACCGCGGTGGCAGACGAGCAGTTCCGCGATGCGCTCACTTGTGAGCCTCAGCCGGCCGCAGAAGACGAGATCGTACTTGTAGACTATAAACCGAACAAACTTTCCTACACCTCTCAGCTGGCCCACGACCGCGTAGCCGTTTTCTCCGAGATATATTATCCCGAAGGCTGGCATTTATATTGTGACGATACGGAATTGTCTCTCGGCCGCGTCAATTACGTCCTCCGTGCCGCCGTCATCCCTGCCGGCGCACACACCCTCCGCATGGAGTTCGTGCCTGATTGCGTGAAAAAAGATCGTTGGTCCATGGTATGTGTGATTTTACTTATTTTGATAAGTATCGGCGGAGCGGCATACCCTCTCTATCAATCGCTAATTCATGCAAAAAAGGCTTGATTGGATAGATGCCGTCAAGGGCACCTGCTTGTTACTGGTGATTCTTGCTCACCTATGGAATCCGTGCCCCAAATGGGTCGCACTACTGACTGCCGGATACATGCAAGTGTTCTTTGTTATGGCTGGTGTTACTGCCGTGGCATCTTCCCTGCCGTGGCGTGAACGGATTATCCAAAAAAGTAAACGGCTATTATTACCGTATGCTTTTTATGGCATAGGTCTTTTATGCATAGGTCTCATCCTCCCTACACAGGCGGACGTAAAGAACGGTTTGTTGGGACTACTCTATGGTCGTTATACACTCTACCCACCTTCGATAGAACCCAATTTCCCGCTATTGCAATCCTGTGGATACCTTTCTCCACTATGGTTTTTGCCATGTATTTTTTTATCTTACGTACTATTGGAATGGTACGACCACTCACGTAGGCCGTACCTTATTGTCATGTTGTCTATCACCGTTGGAATAGCCACCCCATTACTCCCTATCCTCATGCCGTGGAGTATTGAGATGGCCTTTGTCGGTTTTCTGCTAATGCTGTGCGGCAGATGGATGCGTCCATTAGTAATAAAAAAATCGGAAAAGCCTGACAGTACAGATTTATTTCAATGGTTACTCGGGATAGGATGTGCAGTGTTGTACGGATTCGTATGGTGGAATGATGCACCTATTAACATGTCACTTAGCCAAATGGGGAATTCGGAGGTTTTCTTCCCTATTCAATGCGTTTTATTCATCATTTTGGGCGTTTGTGAAGCTCTCTTTTTATCCGTGCTTTTCTGTAGTTTTCCCACTTCCATAATAACACGTAGCGCTGCCTATATAGGTCGGCAAGCGATGCGATTGATGTGCATACACCTTTTTATTGGACAAGGGATGTTTTACGTATTGGCGAGATGGGATGTACCCTTTGCTGTTTCATTTTGCTGCGCACTAATTGTTATTCTGCTCATCAATTTCCTGCTAGACCGACTGCTGAAACGGACGTGTCTACGCGATTCATGGGCACAATACTTATAGCGTTGGGCTGCCCAATAACCCTTTGGTTACATTACAACGGAATAAGACCAGTTTCCATCCTTTCATGGGGTGGAAACTGATTGTATACAGGCACAGCAAAACGAGTGTACCTCCCCATTTGACAGCCTCTTTGAAGAGGCGACTGTAGTATTTCGGTTTGCCTATTGCCAATGTACGCTGACGCTCGCTCTGACCGATTTGTAGCGTCAAACGGTCGAAATAATCACGCTCCAGTTTCTTCTGTGGGATAATATGATGGAGTATCATTTTCGGAAGATACATAAACCGCATACCTTGCGCTTTCATCTTATCGAAGATATCCTTCTCCTCCGAGCCCATCAATCCTGTGCCTTTACGCCCCAAATCGGTGTTAAACAATCCCACTTTCTCGAACACGGCAGTGCGATAAGCCGCATTTCCGCCTCCCGGATAGCGGTCTCCCGGGAAAGGACGTATTTCATCCCCGAAATACAGATAACCGCACAACAATTCCTTCGTATAGCGCGTCATCCATTTCGGTTCGCTCGTTTCCTCATATAAAGGGATAATCGGCCCTCCAACAGCAGCAATCTCTTTATGCGCAGACATATAGTCCGTTACCGCCCGCAAGTACCATGTATCCACCAAAGCGTCATCATCTATATAGACAATGAGGTCACCTTTGGTCTCCTTTATTGCCTTGTTGCGAGCCGCAGAGAGTCCTTGCTCCGGTTCTACCACGTAGCGGAAAGAGACATCCTTATGCGCCGCAGCGAACTTCTCGCAAATCTCGCGAGTGTTGTCCGTGCAATTATTATCGACGAGTACTATCTCGTATTCGTTTTTGGACAAATCGTTTGCCGCTATACTCTCCAACAGCGGCCCGATATACTTCGCCCGGTTATAGGTACATATGATAACTGTCAGCATCGCTTTCTTTTAAATTTGCAGCCACGCTTGCGGTAGCATGTTTCGTTTATATTTCTCATTAGAGGCCTCATCCATATAATACTTTGCCGGAGCGATCACCATTTTATGGTGATTCTCATTCAACCACGCGCCCCACCAACTGAATGAACTATTTGCAATGATATTATGCTTGCAGTGACTCATCAGCCGCATATCGTTGTAAGCATCCTTGCCATGATTGATATCCACAAACACCGCATTCGAGATGTCCTTGAACTGCTCACGTACCCATGGTATATCATCCGAGAAGAAGAAATACTGCGGTTGCGCTACATGTTTCTCCATTTCATGCATGGCCTGCCTGTACCACGCCTCCGAAGGATGATAAAAAATATTCTTATAGGCTTCGCTCAGATAGTCACCACGACGAATATGTACCGCCACGGACTGAGTGCGTTGCATCGCTTCCAATAACTGCTCATTTGCCGTATTCGGCTGCTCTGCAAAAGTGAAAGCGCGAAGCAGATCCTCGCGATAAGTCTCGAACAAGTGATAATTGGCACAATAGTCAAATAATACCAAAGACTCTCGTTGGGGAGCATCATTCATGTGCTGCATTTCAAACACAAAGGGTCCCCAATGACGTTTTCCGCACGTTCTGGACCACTTTCTCAATCGGGGCAATAATCGTACTGCTAGACGATGCTTGTGCGTAAAGAGGGCCGAATTATGCAAAGCGAATACCGACAACTCATATGCACGACACCACGGTTTATGTCCGAACACATCCATAAAAGACATATCCAACGCCAATGGCATATTCCTCTCATGCGCTAATGCATAAGCCGCAGCGTACTCAAACATCTGGTTACCTAAACCGCCTTGTAGTATCACTCGTATCATTTCCTGTCACGC